>ERZ773028.224-NODE-224-length-47931-cov-4.599006_pt1 | contig 47931 bp, 48 predicted proteins | sample MGYA00511123_ERZ773028 | MGnify/ENA primary metagenome ERZ773028 (study PRJEB29015, sample SAMEA2738134) | human oral metagenome | biome: human oral; feature: human-associated habitat; material: saliva | place: China | collected 2206 ... | reverse complement strand
GCGGATACATCTGCGGATCAGCAGGACATGCCTGAAGTGAATACATCTGCGGATCAGAAGGATATGTCTGAAGTGAATACATCTGCAGATCAGCAGGATTTGTCTGAAGTGAATACATCTGCAGATCAACAGGCTTCGTCTGAAACAGGTATATCGATGGATCAGAAGGATACGTCTGAAATGGGTATATCGACAGGGAATCTGCCCGGCGAAGAAGACCTGATCCGGGCAGCGTCTGAGGGAATGGCAGAAGAGGAGACATCGGCCTCCATGCGCTTGTCTCCTGAGCAGATGCGCAGCTATGAGGAAGAAGAGGAGAATCCGGAGAAAAGCCGGTTTTTACCTGCGGATCAGACAGGAGAACTGACGGATCATCCATCAGACAAAGGAGGACAGGGTCCTGTCAATCCAGATGAGACAGGCCGGAGCAAGAGAGGGCCAAGATGGCATCTGCGCTGGATCATCCCGCTTTTGCTTATCCTTTTGCTGGTAATTTGCGGTTTGATCTGGACCAGAAACAGGAAGACGAAGATCAGCGATGTCTTCGATGTTCGTTTCGAGGGCTATGACAGTCAGGGGGTTTTAAGTTATGACGCCGATAAGGTCAACGAGAAGATGATCCGCCTGGTCGGGAAGAAAGTTGGCCTTAAGAAAAATCAGATTGAGGACATGATCAATCGGAATACCGATGGTCTGGAGTCCGAACCCAAGTACCAGCAGGCAATTAAATATCTGGAGGGAACCAATATTGTCTTCGACAGGGAGAATGATCTGAAAAACGGGGATGTGGTCACACTTCGGATCACTTCTGATTACGAGTCCTCTCCCATTGCCGATGAGACGAAGACCTATACGGTCAGCGGCCTGACGCAGATGCAGGATATGACAGCGGAGCAGATTCTGGCTCAATATCCCGTTCGCTTCACCGGCTACAATGGCTACGGAAGCTTAGACTATGATCAGAGCATTTACACAGTGGAGAAGGTTTATGATCACCTGTCCAATGGAGATCAGGTCGAATTGCCCCTCAGCAATCATTTCCTGGAGAGCGCCAGGAAGAATGGCAAGAAGCTGGCCAAAGAAAATGTGTCTCTGACGGTCAGCGGATTGAAGGAGATCAGGGATATCAGTGGGATTTCAGAGGTGACGGCCAGGATTGACGATCTGGCCAAGTCGGCGAACCAGGATCAGGACGGAGACTACCATAAGATCAGCTACAGCATCAAGCGCCAAAAGACCTTTATCTATTACCGCAATGGACAGATCAATATCATGAATATCTATCAGCTGGTGAAAAAAGAGAGCAGCAAAGATATTACAAGTGATCAGTGGACCGATGTGGAGAAGACGACCTTCTGCATCTATGGATACAGCAATCTCTCGATTCAAAACGATGCCATATCCACATCTGATCTGGAAGATCATGCCGGGAGCCTTTTTTCTACGGAGTATGTGGATTTGGCATCGGCAAAGGCGGATCTTGCGGCCAAAAATTACAGGGAGTTTTCGCCCTGATCCTGTGATAATTTAATTGTCCGGCTAAAAACATAGATACTGGATATAGAAGGAATTAGTCATCTACACGTTTTGTCCCATCATTCGCGGAATGTCATGCTTTACGCCTGCTCCATTTATCAAACAGAATATTATGCCTGGAGCCTGTTTCGTTTGTCAAAAAGAATGCCCTCGGCCGGAAGAGATCCGGACGGGGGCATTCTTCTTGAAATACCTTTTGATTTATGGAGAACAGGCAGAATGTTCGCCTGCCTTCGTTATCACATTGTCTGCTCGAAAGATTCAACCTCTTTTTGATCTGCCAGGGGACCCTGGTAGCTGGAGGACTCAAAGCCAAGAATCAGGATGAAGATTGTGTTGAGGAAGATCAGGCCTACTGCGAATCCGGCGCCGTGACCGAAGGCCCTGGCCAGCTTTACCCAGAGCATAATGCCCATGACAATGTTGACGATGGGAACGAAAAGCAGGAGAAAGAGCCAGCCGTTGCCCATGGCAATCTTGAAGAGCTCGTAGGTGTTGAGAAGAGGAACAATGGATTTCCATCCTGCGATTCCAGCCTTGGTGAAGATTTTCCACATGGCCATGACGGTGATCACATAGAGGATGAGGCCCACAAACCAGTAGGCGGCGGCGAGGGCGATCAGAGCGGCTGCCATGCCGGTGTCATAAGCGGAATAAGCGTAATTGTACATTCATAACTCCTTTTTGTGTGGGTGCTGAAAAAACAGCAAGTCAATAGGATCGTGACAGATGGATAGCTGAGTGCTCCTATGTCAACAATGTGAAGATTCTAACAAATATATATGAATAAATTATGTTCTCTCTTCTCGAGTTAGGGCAGAAGTCCTTTCAAGTCTGTTCACAGAGAATATTTCTCATGGATTAAATGGAGAATTCCCTGAAAGTCCTCATAAACATTTCATCCTTGTTCCAAAATTAACACAAAATATATATAAATATGTTGAAGCGGATACTCTAAAAAAGGTTATAATAACGATAACAGTTCCTGAAAAGGAACAAAATATCTATTATACAAAGGAGGATATTATGGCAAACCGTTTCGCAGGAACGAAGACAGAAAAGAATCTTCAGGAGGCATTCGCCGGAGAGTCACAGGCCAGGAATAAGTATACTTTCTTCGCGTCCGTGGCCAAGAAGCAGGGATTTGAGCAGATTGCGGCTCTCTTCCAGAAGACGGCGGACAACGAGAAGGAACATGCCAAGCTCTGGTTCCGTCATCTGGGACTGCAGGGCGACACAGAGGCCAATCTGAAGGCCGCAGCCGAGGGTGAGAACTACGAGTGGACTGATATGTATGAGCGCATGGCTAAGGATGCGGAGGAAGAGGGCTTCGCGGATCTGGCAGCTCAGTTCAGAGCCGTTGGCGCGATTGAGAAGACGCATGAGGAGCGCTACCGCAAGCTCCTCCACAATGTGGAGATGAAGGAGGTCTTCAAGAAGTCTGAGGTTAAGGTATGGGAGTGCCGTAACTGCGGACACATCTGTGTTGGAACCGAGGCGCCTGAGGTCTGCCCCGTTTGTCATCATCCGCAGGCCTTCTTCGAGGTTCATGAAGAGAATTATTGAATTTTGTTTCTGACAGAATGGAAACGGATCGGCTCCAAAAGGACAAGGAAATGATCCGCTGAGGGATAAAGGAGTGGACAATGTTATTTTACAGATGTAAGTCATGCGGTAACTTTGTGAGTTTTTTGGGAGAGAAGACGGCATGCACGCCCAAGTGCTGCGGGGAGGAAATGACAGAACTGACTGCCAATACCACAGACGCGGCACAGGAGAAACATGTTCCCGTTGTCAGTGTCGATGGAGATACCGTTACAGTGAAAGTCGGTTCCGTTGACCATCCTATGACGGAGGAACATCTGATCCAGTGGATTCTTCTTGAGACCTCCCAGGGATACCAGAAGAAGGATCTTGCGGCTGGCCAGGCTCCCTGTGCTCAGTTCAGGCTGGCCGACGGGGAGAAGGCTCTTGTTGCCTATGCCTACTGCAATCTGCATGGTCTCTGGAAGGCAGAGGTTTAAGAGAAGGTAATGTGGCAGGAAGGGTCTCTTGCGCATAGCTCTCGTCAGAAAAGTGAATGAGAGACAGGGATAAATAAGAAGTAGCCGCCCCGTCACGCATACAGTGATTATCTGTATGCGTGACAGGGCGGCTTTTCAGTTGAGTAAATTCAGCTCTTTCTCCCAGACTTCCATACACGCGTCAGAGGGCATGCGCAGATCACCGCGGGGCGAGAGAGCAACAGATCCGACCTTTGGCCCGTCCGGCAGGGCGGAGCGCTTGAACTGCTGGGCGAAGAAGCGCCGGTAGAAAGTCTTTAGCCATTTGAGGATCGTCCTGGAATCGTAGCGGTCACAGAAGCTGATCCGGGCGATACGGTAGATCTTGGAGGGGGGGAATCCGGCGCGCAGCATATAGTACAAGAAGAAATCATGTAACTCATAGGGGCCGACCAGGTCCTCTGTCTTCTGGGAAATAAGGCCTTCTCTCGGGGGCAGAAGCTCCGGGCTGACCGGCGTGTCTAAAATGTCACGCAAAATGGCTGCCAGGGCATTTTCCCCGCAGCTGTCCGCATAGAAAGCGACCAGGTAGCGAACCAGCGTCTTGGGGATGGAGGCGTTGACGCCATACATAGACATGTGATCGCCATTGTAGGTCGCCCAGCCCAGAGCGAGTTCTGAGAGATCTCCGGTTCCGATGACCAGACCGCCGGTCTGATTGGCGATGTCCATGAGGATCTGAGTTCGCTCGCGGGCCTGGCTGTTCTCATAGGTGACATCATGAACCCGGATATCATGGCCGATGTCGGCAAAATGCTGGCTGACGGATGCCTTGATATCCACTTCTTTCAGATCGGCTTTGAGCAGGCGGGTCAGCTGACAGGCATTGGTATAGGTACGATCTGTCGTGCCAAAGCCGGGCATGGTGACGCAGATGATATTCTCGCGGTTCAGACCGGCCAGATCAAAGGCATTGACGGTGACAAGAAGAGCCAGTGTCGAGTCGAGACCGCCGGAAATACCGATGACGGCGGATTTAGCCCGCGTATGGAGCAGCCGCTTCTTGAGTCCCATGGCCTGGATGGTCAGAATTTCCTCACAGCGTTTGGCACGAAGATTTTTGTCAGAGGGAACAAAGGGAGCCGATGGGAAGGTGCGGGTCAAACCGGTCTTAGTCAGATCCAGGGAAAAAGGCAGGGTCAGATAGTCGTCTCTGTCAGCTGCGGGATAGGTAGAGATCCGGCGACGCTCCGCGGCCAGACGATTCACATCGATCTCAGACAGAAGGGCCCCGTTGACGAAGCGGGGAGATTCAGCCAGGATGGAGCCATTTTCCACAATCAGCTTATGACTGCCGAAGACCAGATCCTGGGTGGATTCTCCGTCCCCGGATGAAGCATAGATGTAGGCGGAGACGGTGGAGGCAGAGTGAGCCATAAGCAGCTGGCGGCGATAGGCGGCTTTGCCGGTCATCTCGTCGCTGGCGGACAGGTTGACCAGGACAGTAGCGCCCGCCTCGGCGTGTGATGTGGAGGGGGGCGCGGGAACCCAGAGATCCTCGCAGATCTCGGCGGATACGATCAGGTGCGGAAGCTCACGGCAGGCGAAGAGGAGATTGGTGCCAAAGGGAACCTGATCCTCCTGCCAGTCGGTCAGGTCGATCTCATCGGCTGCCGGGGTGAAATGCCGCAGCTCATAGAACTCATTGTAGTTGGGCAGATGCTTTTTGGGGACGAGACCGAGCAGATTCCCGCGGTTCAAGACAGCGGCGACATTATATAATTTGCACTTGTGCTCCCAGGGCAGGCCGATGAAAATGAGCGCATCTACGCCTTCTGTTGCCTTTGCGATACGCCTGAGTTCCTCTTTGGCCTGATCGATGAGGGCCTCCTGCAAAAAGAGATCGGAAGCGGTATAAGAGGTGATGGCCAGTTCCGGAAAGACCATGATTTTAGCCCCGGCCAGGGCAAGCTCAGCGATCTGGTCCAGAATCCGATTGGCATTGTAATGGCAGGCCGCCACCTTGAGGTCAGGGGAGGCCGCAGCGACTTTGACAAATCCGTCTTTCATATAGTGCTCCTTGGAAGATGTTGCTATTCTCAACTATTTTGGCCGAAAGTGAAGAGGTTGACAAGGGATAGACGCATATATTCTGATGGCCGGGACAGGTGGATATATTCAGGGGAGGTATAGGCCAATATGTTATGGAAAGGATCTTTGAGAATATATCCAGGGAAAGGAAGCAATCCAAGGTATTTCAGGCAGGTGCTGATTGATTTTTATTGATACGTCTTACTCTGTAATCTCTATTTTGAAAAAAGAGCACTGCAATCTCGGGAGATTACAGTGCTCTGATCACACGTGCGTGAAGGGATTCGAACCCCCGACACCTAGTTCCGTAGACTAGTGCTCTATCCAGCTGAGCTACACACACATAAGCTGTCTCGTCGACAACAGAATGGATTATGACATAGACCCGCCGGATTGTCAAGGGAGCGCCTGCGCTATCGTATGCTACAGCCTGCTCTATCATATGTGAACTTGCCATCAGAAAAAACAGAATGATGGTTTACCCTGTCCGGGAAGGCACATATAATAGAACAGTGAAAAAACACAGAAATTTGAGGGTCAGATGAGTAAGAAGGATGAGAAGACAAATGTAATGCGGCTCCTGGAGCAAAAGAAGCTGCGTTATGAGGCCTACAATTATGAGAAGCTGGGGCTGACCAATGGAAAGGAAATTGCCGAGGCCCTGGGAGAGGATCCCGACCGGGTATTCAAGACCCTGGTCACTGTCGGAAAGACGAAAGAGCACTATGTCTTTGTCATTCCGGTCTGCGCGGAGCTGGATCTCAAGAAGGCCGCCAAAGCGGTGGGGGAGAAGTCTCTTGCCATGCTGCCGCAGAAGGAACTGCTTCCTCTGACCGGTTATGTGCACGGAGGATGTTCCCCGATTGGAATGAAGAAGAGTTTTCCGACGGTGCTGCATGAAACGGCTGAGCAATATGAGACGATTCTCTTCTCCGGGGGCAAGGTGGGGTTTCAGGTGGAGCTTGCTCCTTCCTCCTTGAAAAAGTTGATTCGGTTTTCTTTTGCGGACGTCACAGTCGATCAGTAAGGGGCATTCAGATGCCCTGTCTGAGAGGTGGGGGTTTGCGCGGATGCGTCCACAGGGCTCGGGCATATGCACGGGATGGGGTAAAAGCTGTCTGGGAGGTAAAATTTCGCGGATACGTCTACAGGGCGGGAGAGTACATGGAACAATTACAGATCGCGGCCCCCTGCCATTTTGGAATGGAGGCTGTTTTAAAAAGAGAGATCTACGATCTGGGCTATGAGATCAGCCGGGTCGAGGATGGAAGAGTTGTTTTTGAGGGAGATTACGAGGCTTTGGCCTATGCCAATATTCACTTGCGAACGCCGGAGCGCATTCTGCTGGTCGTCGCCGAGTTTGAGGCGAGAAGCTGGGAGGAGCTCTTTCAGGGGATCAGGGGAATTGCCTGGGAGAACTATTTGCCAAAGGACGCCAAATTCTGGGTGACCAAGGCGACTTCGGTTAAGTCCGAGCTCTTTTCGACCAGGGATATTCAGTCCATTGTCAAGAGAGCCATGGTGGAGCGGATGAGCAAGATCTATGGGATCTCACATTTTCCTGAGACGGGAGCGGAGTATCCCCTGCGCATTTTCATCATGAAAAACCGGGTGATGGTGACCCTGGATTCAACGGGACTTCCTCTGCATAAGCGGGGCTATCGCACGCTCACGTCGAAAGCGCCTTTATCTGAGACTCTGGCGGCGGGGCTTCTCATGCTGACTCCCTGGCATGCAGATCGGATTCTGATGGATCCCTTCTGCGGATCCGGGACCATTCTGATTGAGGCAGCTATGATGGCGGCGAATATTGCCCCGGGATTGGACCGGTCCTTTACAGGGGAACAGTGGACCAATCTGATTGATCCGCAGGTCTGGAGAGACCTTCGCGCCGATGCCAGGGGACAGATCAATCCGGACGTCAGGACGAATCTGCAGGGCTATGACCTGGATCCCAGGATGGTGGAGATCGCCCGTCAGAATGCCCGCAGAGCCGGAGTGGCCGATCTGATCCACTTTCAGCAAAGAGATGTCAGAGATACATCCCATCCCAAGAAGTACGGCTTTATTCTGACCAACCCGCCCTATGGCGAGCGGCTGGAGGATCAGAAGGACCTGCCGGAGCTCTATGCGGCGATCGGCCGCGCTTATCGCAGCCTGGATGACTGGTCTATGTATATCATCACATCCTATGAGGACGCGCAGAAATACCTGGGACGGAAAGCGGATAAGAATCGAAAGATATACAATGGTATGATTAAGACCTATTTCTATCAGTATCTGGGTCCAAAGCCGCCCAGGCGGAAGAAGCAGGAGAATTAAGATGCGATATTCCCGCAGATATATAGCATTTACCCTGGTGCTGGCGCTGCTCTGCGGACTCAAGTTCACAGACAGTGTAGACCAGGGCTCTCAGGTAGGGAACTATCAAAATGTCAGGCAGGAGGCAAGTGCCTTCTACCCCATGCAGGCCGCCCAGATCAATTCTTCCCGCAGTATCAAGGCGAGCCTGGACGGGGAGAATATCAATGGGGCTTTTCGGAATATTCTTGTGGATGAGCAGATGGAGCTGATGGTCTCAAGCAGCCTGGTTCCGGAGCTTTTCGGCGCGCATCTGAGCGTTCATGAGGACGGGCGCGTCAGTTATCAGAGGGGAAAGAGCTCTGCTTCACTTTTTAAGGACAGTCTTGAGGCAACCTACAACAAGAAAAAGGTCAAGCTGAGCCATGCCCCTGTCTTTGAGCGCGGCGTTTGCTTTCTTCCGCTGCAGGATCTGGCGAATTGGTGCGGCTACAAGGTGGACTGGGATTTGGATGCCAGAACCGTCAATATTTCTTCACAGGGCAACAGCAAGGTGGCCCTGCCGACCCGATTCGATCTTCGGGATGAAGAGATGGTCAGTCAGATCCGGGATCAGGGTTCTGCTTCCGAGTGTTGGGCAGACGCGGCTATCGGGGCCTTAGAGTCCTCTTTGCTTCCGCAGACTAAGGAGCAGTACTCGGTGACAGACATGGTGAATAACAATGCGTTTGGCCTGGACAGCAGGCTGGGAGGGGATTATGAGATGGCCGCCTCCTATCTCTTATCCTGGAAGGGGCCGAAGAAAACGAGCGATGATCGCCTGGACAGGCATGTGCAGGGGGTTCGTTTTCCGGATCAGAATTCTCTGTCCGACATCAAAAAGGCTGTTTATGAGCGGGGAGGGATGACGTCTTCTCTCTATGTCGACATCGCCGACGCGGATATTTCTTCCGCCAGCTTTTACTCCAAGGAGAGCAATTCCTATTGTTATACGGGGAAGAATCGTCCCAACCACGATGTGATTATTGTGGGCTGGGATGACAATTACAAGGCGGAGAATTTCAAGGGCAATGCAAAAGAGGACGGAGCCTGGATCTGTCAGAATTCCTGGGGAAAGGATTTCGGTGAGTCCGGAGTCTTCTATGTGTCCTATGAGGACACAACCATTGGAAGCCAGGCGGCCTCTTACGCTGATGTTGAGGACAGTGACAATTTCAAAGAAATTTATCAGTCGGATCTGGCCGGCTGGATCGGCCAGGTGGGATATGGGAACGGAAAAATCGCCGCGGCGAATTTCTACATGGCCAGGGAGGATAGTCAGGTCGAGGCCGCAGGCTTTTATGCCCTTGGGAAGAACACTCGTTACCAGGTCTCATTCGTCTCAAATATACGAGGAAGCGGAGGGCTGAATAACCGTGTCCAGGTGGCGTCCGGCCTCTTGCGGGATCGGGGTTTTTATACCATTCGATTTGACAGTCCCAAGGAGGTCGGGGCAAACTGCAAATTTGCCGTTGTCGTGGAATTAGATACGCCGGACGCGACGCAGCCAATGGCGATCGAGTACCGGACCGGAGACAATCGGACGGCCAATATTGATTTGAAGGATGGAGAGGGCTATATCTCCAAGGATGGGAGCCAGTGGGAGAGCACAGAGAAGAAAATTTCCGCCAACCTCTGCCTCAAGGCTTACAGCAATCCTGCGGCCAGGCGGGATCAGTAAGAAAAATATATGGAGATGAAACATATGAAAATTATTTTTGCGACCGGGAATCAGGATAAGATGCGGGAGATTCGGGAGATTATGGCAGGGTCTTCCTATGAGATCTGTTCTATGAAGGAGGCCGGGATCGACCTGAACATAGAGGAGAATGGAAGCACCTTTGAAGAAAATGCCATGATTAAGGCAGAGGCAGTCGCCGCTCTGGCACCCGACGCGATCATCCTGGCAGATGATTCGGGACTGGAAGTAGACGCGATGGATGGGGCGCCGGGCATTTACTCGGCCCGATTCATGGGGCGTGACAGCTCCTATCAGGTGAAAAATCAATATATTCTGGACCAGCTGGCAGGCCTGCCGCAGGAAAAGCGAACGGCCCGCTTTGTCTGCGCGATAGCGGCTGTCTTCCCGGATGGAGAAAAAATCGTTATCCGAAAGAACATGGAGGGCTGGATCGGAGAGAAGATGGCCGGGGAAAACGGCTTTGGCTATGATCCTATTTTCTGGCCAAAGGGCTATGATATTTCCTCCGCGGAATTGTCTGCTGAGGAGAAGAATCGGATCAGTCACAGGGGAAAGGCTCTCAGGGCTATGCGGGAGAAATTGGTGGAATATGCGCGTGCTCATCGTCAGTGACAGCCATGGAAGGCATGAAAATCTGCGGGAGGTCATCCGAAGAGTGCGTCCGGACCGCCTGATTCACTGCGGGGATATTCTGACCTGCCAGCCCCAGGTGCAGGCCATGTCGGACTGCCCTCTGGATGTCGTCCGGGGCAACAATGATTTTGGGACAGATCTGCCGAACGATCTGGTTCTGTCCTTAGGCCGGCACCGGCTCTATGTGACCCACGGCCACCATGAGCATGTCAGCTGGGGGCTGGAGGATCTGGCCATTGTGGCAGCGGCGCACAAGTGCGATTACGCTGTCTTCGGGCACACCCATTATCCGACGATGGAATGTGTCAATGGGGTCACCCTGATCAATCCGGGGAGCATCAGTCTCCCCAGACAGCCGGGGAGAAAGCCCTCCTTTATTGTCTGTGATGTAGATAAAAATGGGGATTTGCATTTCGCGCAGAATTATCTGTGAAATGCCGCTTTGAGGTGTTTTTCGAAATGAAAGCAGATTGTAAGAGGGCATTTTGGTGCCGTCATTTTATATTAGGAGAGAATATGTTTGGATTTGGGAAGAAATCAGATATCAATGCGGGGATTAAAGAGTACAAAAAGACAGAGGGTGCCATCCTGATCGATGTGAGAGAGGCGGAGGAATATGCCTCGGGGCATATCCCAAAGGCGATAAACCATCCCCTGTCTCAGATCACAAGTATCGGCGAGCTTGTTCAAAAGAAAGACCGCCCCGTCTTCGTCTATTGTCTCAGCGGAGGAAGAAGCAGCAAGGCGGCAGAATGGATGAAGAAGCAGGGATTTAGCAAAGTGAAGAATATTGGCGGAATTGCGGATTACCGGGGGCCAAGGGAGTGAACATAGCCACTCCAGCAGGGGGGAGAGATCGGCAAAAATCGTATTGACAAGGATGGGGTCTTACCATATACTATTTTTTGCGTCGCGGTCAGACCTGCACGCTTAATTCGGGGTGTGGCACAGTTTGGCTAGTGTACCTGGTTTGGGACCAGGGGGTCGCAGGTTCGAATCCTGTCACCCCGATTGATGGTCACCGACTGTCACACATGCGGGTGTAGTTCAATGGTAGAACACCAGCCTTCCAAGCTGGATACGTGGGTTCGATTCCCATCACCCGCTTTTCGTATGAGCAATCATACCGCATGTGTTAGTAGCTCAGCTGGATAGAGCAACGGCCTTCTAAGCCGTGGGTCGGGGGTTCGAGTCCCTCCTGGCACATTTGATTCGCGAGAATCAAGCAATCATATATGGTGGGTATAGCGCAGTTGGTTAGCGCGCCAGATTGTGGCTCTGGAGGCCCAGGGTTCGAATCCCTGTATCCACCCTGTTGTGGCGAGGTCGGGTGTCCTGAGGGACATCCGCTCATACTATTGGGAGCTTCCCGCTGGTCTCACACAACGACCTTGGGCTATTGCCAAGCGGTTAAGGCATGGGATTTTGATTCCCAGATTCGCAGGTTCGAATCCTGCTAGCCCAGTTGCCCAGGCAACTGGGCGTAACATATCGGGAGCTATTAGCTCAGATGGTAGAGCACCTGACTTTTAATCAGGTTGTCGCGGGTTCGAGTCCCGCATGGCTCATAATGAAAGTCCCTGTTTTGGGGACTTTTTCTTTTTGAGGTCATATCTTTGGCCGCACTTTCTGGGAATATACAAATTGAATACTTTACTCTTGTAAAACAGGGGTAAATGCCATTTTGTGTGTACAACAACGGAAATCAGTATTACACTAACTTCTATGACAGGTCTCTGGCAGCGGCGGCCAAATGTTTTGAGGAATGATAATGCCAAGGCATATGCGGCGAAGAAGAATGTACAGGGTTGTGTGTTTGCAGACGGTACCGCCGAGAAATCCATTGAGCGGAAATTCGCGGAAGATATGGATCTGGATGATAAGGTTGTCGTCTACACGAAGCTTCCACTCGGTTTTCAGATCTCGACTCCTGTCGGTAACTATGCTCGGGATTGGGTTATCGCATTCAAGAAGGAGACTGTGAGGCACATTTATTTTATCGCCGAGACGAAGGAATCGATGGAGAATATGGATCTGCGCCCTATTGAACAGGCAAAGATCAAGTGTGCAAAGAAACTGTTCAACGAGATATTGACGGATGATGTGGTTTATGACCATATCAGAATCTGCTGGCCATTATGGAGAGTATATAACCACTACTGTCGGAAATGGAGAAAATTTTTATGGATAATTTAGACCATTCACAGCCCATGCTTAGCCGGAACATAATAGCCTCAGCGCATATCAATTTTCTCTTTGGGGCAGGGGTAAATGGAGGAGCTCTTTCACAACTTGATGGGTTTGAAAAGACGAAGGAAAAAATTGAAGAACTGGGTGGAAAGATTGAAGAAGGGATTGAAAGTGGAATTGATGAAATTGAAGATGAAGGTAAACGATCTAAAATAAAAGAGACTTTTATTGAGGAGTTGAAGGGATTTTGTAAGGAAGCTAAAACTGAGGATACTTGGGAAAATCCATCTTTAATTAATTTGCGGCTTTTATTGGCAAAAACGTATTCTATTGTGCATGAAACACAAAATCGTAATCCAAGTATGAAACAGGTCAATATTTTCACGTTGAATTATGATGACATTGTGGAAAGATCTCTTTCATACCTTGGATATTTTTATAACGCCATTTCTGCAAGTAATACTGCAACTAAAGCGGCCATGATGAATGTCATAGGATATGATTATACATCTAAGAAATGTATCCCTTCTTTCATGGTAAGTAAACTACATGGTGATATAGATAAACCAATTATTCCCGGTAAAACTAAATACCGTGACATGTTAAACGAAGATTATTTTGAAGTAGCGTTTAATATGAAATCTCAATTGTGTAGAATGAACTCCATTCTGATTGTTATAGGATACTCGGGTAAGGACAATCACATCAATAAAATTTTGCAAGACTGTATAAATTCAGGATTAACAATCTATTGGTACAAATATGAGAAAGACGATAAAGTTCCGTTCGAGGATTCACAAGTGATCATTCGTGATCAAAATGAAGAAAATAAGCAGGACACAACGAAAAACTGTTATGAGGATTTGAAAAAAGCATGGGAAAAGAAGTCGGAAGAATAGTTGAAGTAAAAGGTGTTTCAGTTAAAGCAGAACTATATGAGCTTTTACCTCCCTATATTATAGGTAAAGGATGTACATATATAGCACCTCGGATAAATGCGTATGTTAAAACGAAGGTAGGTCTCGATACTATTATCTGCCAAATCACAGGAGAATTTTACGATGAATTAAAGAAGGGACAGTTTACCGGATATTATCTGGATTTGACAGTAAAGGGTTACTTTGAGGCTAATAAATTTATCCAAGGATTACGTCTGTTGCCTATGGTGGCAGCAAATATCGAAATGTTGGATCCAGACGAGTTTAAACATATCAACGAATGCGCAGACACTTGTGCTTTCAGGATTGGAACAGATTTATTTGATAGTAGCCAGAATTATTATCTTAGTTTTAATGGAATTATTCCTTCGCACATAGGAATCTTTGGCAACACTGGAAGCGGGAAAAGTAATACCTTGGCTCGACTGTTATATGAGTATGTCAAAGTGCTTGATGGCAAAGAAAATGGAAAGCTCCTTGTCTTTGATATCAATAATGAATATGGGGCGGATTCGATTTGTGATCTCAAAAGCAAAACCATATATCAGTTAACGACACGCACCGGCGAAGGAGATAGAATTATAGTGAGCTCCAAGAAGATGAGTGGTGTTTGCTGTTAAATGCTACTGAAGCAACCCAACGACCGGTTATTAAGACAGCCGCTAATGATAAGCGTACACCTGAAGAATATAAGACATTGATTATTAGAATGATAAAATCTGGGCAGCATCATCTAATAAGATCGCTCCAGTACCATATGGCAGACTATGTTACAGGTATTGAACACCTGATATGGCATAATCAATGCGAGGTGTTTTATGTGAATTCAAAGTCTGGCCCAATTTATGCTAATCAAAGTGACTTTAACTCCGTTTTTGAGAAAATTGAAGTAAACGATCCTAAAGGAAACGATCCAAACAAGCAATTAAGAGCATTTCTATTCAAGCTGTATTTTGCAACAGCAATTCATATTGGTTATGGTACGCAATACGAATTCATTTCGCCCCTTTTACGAAGGGCGGAAAAATTGATTGCCGACTTTGAGAAGGTATTTAATAACGATAGTAAAGATCTTTTTGACGGAAAAAATATTGCAATTATTCAGTTGGCAAATGTAAATAAAGACATGACTGATTTGATTCCTGCACTATTAACAAATCATCTTTTCCATGAGCAGATTGAAGGGAAAAAGAATTCTGTTAAGAAAATCATTAATATTGTTGTAGATGAAGCTCATAATTTACTTTATGAAGATGATGCGGACAATAAACATACAAAGATTACTATTGAAGCATTTGAAAGAGCAGTTAAAGAAGGTAGAAAATTCGGCCTTTACCTTTGGATTTCTAGTCAGCGTCCATCGGATATTTCACAAACTATCATTTCGCAGATGCATAATTACTTCATCCATAAGCTGGTAAATCCTTATGACTTGGCACGAATTAGAAAGACTGTTGCCTTCCTTGATGAAAATTCTATGGACTCATTGACTGTTTTAGGCCCAGGAGAATGTGTTATTTCTGGAACAGGAGTCAAGATGCCTTGTTTTGTTAAGGTTGATCAGCTCGACTCAAAATACAGGCCAAATAGTGAAAATGTGAGATTGTTTGGGGAAAATGGTATATTTGAAAAGAATATAAGTGATAGTAGAGAAGGTGAAGATAACAATGACCTATCTTTTTGATTTTATTGTTGATAGTCGAAAAGAGGAGCCTAATCTGTCGAATATAGCGGTTATTATCAATATATTGGTGTAAAAACTGGAGAATTACATATGCAGAATTACGTAAAATATCCCAAACACGAAGAAAGAGCGAGGGATTTTTACGAAAGAAAGATCAAGCCGATTTTGTGATAAAAAGAGTTGAATTTGTGAAGTAAATGAGAGATGGTACAAAAAACTTAAAGCCGGTTCTAACCAAAGAAGAAGCAAAGAGAAGAGGACGTAACGGGGGGATCGCATCAGGAAAGGCGAGGCGGGAAAAGGCAGACTTGAAAAAGCTGTTGAATATCGCCTTGACAATGCCGATAAAGGATGAAGGACAGGCGGGGAAAGTCAAAGTTTTAGAAGAGCTTGGATCACTAAAAGATATTGGAAGTACCAAGTCAACAGCATTAATAGATAGAATCATGCAAGGGGCAGTCTCAGGAGATCCGAGGATGTTGGAAATGGCGCTTGATCTATCAGGAGCTTTAGAGCGTGCTCCCCGCGTATGCGGGGGTGATCCTGGCAATTTGATTCCAGCATCTGGTGAAACACTTCTTTGCCTACAATATTGGCCTCTGTGGGCCGTTTTTCTCCTTCCATCTTTACATCTTTGGAGACGCCTCTTTCATATCAGAATATTTTTCTTCTATCAATCCGGGAAATTCATAATCACAAGTAGCTTCCTCGGTGTTTTCAACATAGGTCGGATTTCCGTAAACAGCTGTGTTCTAGCCATATAGCAAAACATATCCAGAGCGCTTTCCAACTTGTCAGGATTATCTGCAATCGCCATCACTTCCCTTTGAAGAGTTTCATAATCAGGCAATTCCGGAGCCCACTTGATTCCATCAATTGTCACCGGATAAGTTCTGGTTTTGCCTGCATTAAAGAGTGTGTCTGTCACACAGATCTTATTGAGCGCACTGAGATAAGCCATTGTCACCGGGTAATCAATGTTATCGAATAAGAATTCCCAGGTGCGCTTCATATTGAAAATAAACAGAACCTCATCCCGCGTTGTCTCGGTCAGAATGTTCTTTAAAATACGCTCGATGTTAGAAAAGGTTGTTCCTAAACCCTCAACCCCTGCACTTTTCCATATTGAATCAACCAATTGTCTTTTCCTAACTGAAATTGCAGAATTTAACTTACCTGGCATGTTTCTCCGCCATGGAATATCTACAATTTATCTGTAACATATAAAACACATATTCTGTTGGCTGTTTTCTCATTTGTTCCCAATCGTGTAGTGTTCCCAGCGGGATATGATATCGTTTGGAAAATTTAGTTTGTGAGAGTCCTGTTTGCTTTTGTAGATTCTTAAAATTAAAAGCATTGTCGTATCTCTGCGGGGCGACAACCATGTTTTTGCTATACTACAACGGTGAGTAGCAAAATTGTCAAGGCTGCTTTATGGTGTGCAACCGCCATGATTGCTATGATTTACCTATCAAACACAAGAAAGGAGCCTTTGCTATGATACTTGCCGATAAAATTATTGATCTCAGAAAGAAGAATGGTTGGTCACAGGAGGAACTTGCCGAGAAGCTGGATGTCAGCAGGCAGTCTGTTTCCAAATGGGAAGGTGCACGATCCGTACCGGATATGAATAAAATTCTCAGACTGTCCGAGGTTTTTGCCGTGAGCACGGATTATCTTTTGAAGGACGAAATCAGTGCGCCGGAAGGAACAAATGTACCTGTGGACACGGAGTCTGAGGCCGTTAGAGTAAGTATGGAAGAAGCCGTTGATTTCCTTACCTGTAAAAAAGAATTCTCGATTCGAATAGCGACGGGTGTGATGCTTTGTATCCTGTCTCCGATCCTGTTGCTGATTCTCGCCACGCTGCAGAAGGAAGGGCGGCTTCCAATGACGGAGAGTCAGACGGCAGCAGCAGGAGTTTCCGTTCTTCTGATTCTTATTGGTATCGCGGTGGCGCTCTTTGTGACTGCAGGACTCGGGAGCAATCGCTTTGAGTACCTGGGGACGGCAGCGCTTGATACTGAATATGGAGTAGAGGGGATGGTTCGGGAGAAGAGAGAGAAGTTTCGGCAAACCTTCCATCAGTGGCTGACAATCGGGATCGTTCTCTGTGTGCTCGCGGCAATCCCGATTTTTCTTGCCGCAGCGTTTGAGGGAGATCATATTCGGGTTGTCGGCGCGGTATGTGCTACACTTGCAATCATCGCAACCGGAGTGTTTATGATTGTCAGGGTCAGCGTCATCTGGAATAGTATGAATACGCTACTGGAAGAGGGAGACTACACAAGGAGCCGGAAAGAAGAAAGTCGGAGAAACGCTCCGATCGCAACAATCTACTGGAGTCTTGCGGTCGCCGGATATCTTGCCTTTAGCTTTATTAGCGGAAGGTGGGATCGAAGCTGGATTATCTGGCCGGTTGCCGGCGTGCTGTATGGCGCGATTATGGGGATTATGAGACTCGTTGGACGTAAGGGATAGCCCGATTCTCGCAATCGCAAAAATAATTTGTTTAGAGATCGGTTTGCGTCAATAGAAGAGGGATATAAGATATGTGGATATTTCCCCTGTGGAATTGCTTTTAACCTATCCCTCCAATTTATTTCGGGAATTTCCCTCCTCATTACAAACCTGCTTTAGAAGAAAGAGCAGGCTACATGACGCGCTATCGCCGGTGACAGCAAGGGGGACGATAGGATCCGGCTGCGAGCTGAATAGTTCGAAAGAGTCGATTTTCCCGGTATCAGCCAGGGGGACGATAGGAATCGGCTCTTAGCTAAACAGGTCACACGACGCAGTTTTTCCGACCGATTCCCCTTCATGCGTGGATGATTGGTCAAGGATCGGGAAATTGCATATAATAAAAAGCATAGAATACCGGGAGAAAACAGGGGCTTGAAATCTCTGAAGAAAAGCAGACGGGAGATGGGGGCAAAAAGGAGTTTTCATGGAATTATATGAAGAGAAGGTGACCGGGGTGGTCGAGTCGATCCTGGCGGATTATCAGAAGGGTCGGGATATTGACAAGATGGCGATTTTCAATCAACCGGACCCGCAGGTGATCCGGGAGATCGTCCACAGTATGTTAAAAATCATTTACCCGGGGTATTATCGGGATACCAATTACAAGGTTTACAATATGGCCAGCAATCTGACGGTCTGGATCGAGGACGTTATCTATAAGCTGACCAAGCAGGTCGACATTGTCCTTCGCTATCAGTCCGGCCAGAGCGGCATCCCGGGAGCTGACAGGATCCGACCACAGGATAGAGGGAACTCCTTCTTCACGGGGAAGAAGACAGGAGAACCAGATGCAGATTCTCCCCGGGAAGGGGAGAGACAGGGTAAGGCCAGCTATTGCGCGAGCGGTTATGGGGATGGAAGCGTCTGTGCGGCAGAACAGGAATACCTCTTTGAGGAGCAAGCAAGATCCATTGTCCTGGAGTTCTGTTCCCGTATTCCCAAGCTTCGCGAGTACCTGGATACAGACCTGCAGGCGACACTGGAGGGGGATCCTGCCGCCCTTAACAAGGACGAGATTGTGCTCTCATATCCCGGCCTTCTGGCAACGACAGTCAACCGCATGGCCCATGAGCTCTTTTTGCTGGACGTGCCCCTGATTCCCCGCATGATGACCGAATATGCCCATTCTGTCACGGGAATTGATATCAATCCGGCAGCTACCATCGGCAGGTACTTCTTTATGGATCATGGCACCGGCATCGTGGTCGGATCCACCACAATCATCGGAGAACACGTCAAAGTCTACCAGGGAGTTACCCTGGGAGCCCTGTCCACCTCCGGAGGGCAGAGCCTGCGCGGAACCAAGCGTCATCCGACGATTGAGGATCATGTGACGATCTACTCCGGAGCTTCTATCCTGGGCGGAGAGACCGTGATCGGCAGGGGATCCGTGATCGGTTCCAACGCGTTTATCACCCACTCCATACCGGAGGGGACCAGGGTTACGATTAAGAATCAGGAATTGATCTACAAGAATGGCAAGGGAGAGCTCTTAAATGAGCTCAACTGGTAATACATAGCAAAGTGAGGAAAAAAGAAGATGAATCCGGAGAATAAGAAGGCTGCCAGAGAGAGAAGAGCCGCGGAGAAAGAGCGTGAGAAGAAGAGAAAGACGGGAAAGCTGCTGGCCTTGATTGCCGTGATTGTGCTGGCAGTCGTCCTGCTCCTCTGGGGGCTCAGCCGCAGCGGTACTTCCGGCGCCGGCAAGTCCGGGCAGGGAAGCGAAACAGAGAGCCAGAGCCAGGATGGCCAGAACAAGGAGCAGAAGGACAGCAGTCAGACGAAAGACCAGAAGACCTCCGGTTCAGATACGAACCAGACGGATTCCGCCAAAACGGACCCCGGTTACAAGGCTCAAAAGGGAGATACGGCGGTGATCCACTATGTCGGCAAGGTGGGGGATACGGCCTTCTACGGGGGAACCGGCGACTATGATCTCAAACTCGGGAGCGGCTCCTTCATTTCCGGTTTTGAGGATCAGGTCATTGGACATAAGAAGGGAGAGACCTTCGACGTACATGTCACCTTCCCGGCCAATTACAGGTCAAGCTACGCCATGAAGCAGGATGGGCAGGCGGACACGTCCAGGCCGATTACTCTGGCTGGTACAGAAGCCACCTTCACAGTCACCATTCAGGAAATCAAGTGATGCAAAAGTCGATTGTCATATATCGCGTCTGCAGGTTCACGCAGGCGCGAAAAGACAGTCGATTTTTCATATCTCAGGAGGAAAATGCCATGAAATTCTATATGCCTGCCAGGCTTTATGAAGAGAGCGATGTCGTCGCAAAGCACGCAAAAGAAATCACTGCTCTGGGGAAAAAGGCGCTCATTGTAACCGGGGCGCACTCTGCCAAAAAGACCGGGGCGCAGGCGGATCTGACAGAGATACTGTCTGACGCGGGGGTGGATTATGAGATTTTCGATCAGGTGGAGGAGAATCCGTCTACCCGGACGATTATGCAGGCCTGCAGGTCGGCCGATGTCGCTGACTGCGACTTTGTGGTTGGAATCGGGGGAGGTTCCCCTCTGGACGCGGCTAAGGCGATTGCCCTTATGCTGGCTCATCCCGATTGGGAGGAGGAGAAGCTCTACCAAAATAGGCAGGATAACAGCCATTTGCCCCTGGTCTGCATTCCGACGACCTGCGGGACGGGATCAGAGCTGACCGGAGTTTCCGTCTTGACCCGCCGGGAGCAGGGCCTGAAGGGGTCCATTCCCTATGTGCTCTTCCCGGATCTTGCCTTGGTCGACGGCAAGTATCTGGCAAAGGCGCCGAAGAGTCTTATCGCCAACACGGCCACAGATGCCCTGGCGCATCTGATAGAGGCCTATGCCAATACCGGGGCGGATGACTACACCCGTATGCTGGTCGATCGGGGTCTTGAGGTCTGGTCGGAGAGCAAGAACTTCCTTCTGGGGCTTGAAGAGGCGGATGATGCGCGCTACAGCCGCCTGATGCTGGCCTCCAGTCTTGCGGGCATGTCCATAGCCCAGGCCGGGACCACGGTGCCGCATGGGCTCTCCTATAACCTGACTTTGGAGGCGCAAATTCCGCACGGAATTGCCGTCGGCTACTTTCAGGCAGGATATCTGAGAGAGTGTCCCGCGCAGATGAGAGACCACTTGCTTGAAAAGGCGGGATTCGCGAGCCCTGAGGAGCTGGACGCTTTCTTCCGGCAGATCTGTCAGGTGCCTCAGGTCAGCCAGGAAGTCCTTGCCCACTGTCTGACCGCTGTGATGAATACGCCGGCCAAGCGAGAGATCTGTCCATTCGACGCGAATGAGCAGGTGCTCAAGAGGATAGCTGGACTTAAATAAAAAGAATTTTGTCGGAAATATCAGGGGCGAAAAGGGCGCCCAGCGGTACGGTAAAACAGCGGAACAGATCGAAACATCGGAACAGATCGAAAATGCCGCAAGAAAAGGGATCGGAGGAAAGATGCCCCGTAAAAATGCAATGACAACCCTCTGTTATCTTGAGAGAGATAACAGCTATCTTATGCTGCATCGGGTCAAGAAGGAGAAGGATGTCAATCGGGACAAGTGGATTGGGATCGGCGGGCATTTCGAGGGGACGGAATCCCCGGAAGAATGCCTGCTCAGAGAGTGCAGGGAGGAGACCGGACTGACCCTGACCTCATACCGTTATCGGGGCCTGGTCACCTTCATCTATGACGGCAGGGCCGAGTACATGTCCCTTTTTACGGCGGATGCCTGGACGGGACAGATGCACGACTGTGACGAGGGACAATTGGAATGGGTCAAAAAGAATGAGATTGGCCAGCTGAATCTCTGGGAGGGAGATCGAATTTTCTTTGATCTCCTGGAAAGGAATCAGGCCTTTTTCTCTCTGAAATTGGTCTATGATGTCGACGGGCGGCTTCTGGAGGCCGCCCTGGATGGCAAGAGGCTGGCGTATGATCCGGCAGTTGGCACAGGAGAGCACTGAAGGATGATACAGAGAAGCTGATCGAGATACAGAGAAGCTGATTGAGAGAATTTATCTGTTGGAGAAAGAGAAATGGCCATGCAGACAGGGGTCGGAGAAATGACGAGGGTTCAGAATGCGAATGGGAACAGAGCAAAGACGATGAAGGTTCAGAACACGAATGGGAACAGAGAAATGTTTGATCGGATTATCCTGGCCAGTCAGTCGCCCAGAAGAAGAGAACTTCTGGCACAGCTGGGGCTCTCGTTTGAGGTGATGCCGGCATATGGGGAAGAGCGTTCCGACGCGCAAGATCCCGGGGCCCGTGTGGAAGAGCTGGCAGCCGCCAAGGCCAGGGAGGTCGCCGGACGACTGGAAAAAGAATCCGACAGAGAAAGGCTGATCATCGGGGCGGATACGCTTGTTGTCAAGAATGGGGAGATTCTGGGGAAACCCAGGGATGAGGAGGACGCGAAGCGGATGCTGGCCCTTTTGTCCGGGACAGCTCACCAGGTCTGCACCGGTCTCTGCCTGATCCTGATCAAGGGGGATCAGCGGGTAGAAAGGCATTTTCACGAGACGACACACGTTAATTTTGCGGAGATGACAGATAAAGAAATTGACGACTATGTCGCCTCCGGGGACCCTATGGATAAGGCGGGAGCTTATGGAATCCAGTCCGGGGCGGCCCGCTTTGTGACGGGGATACAGGGGGATTACAGCAATGTCGTCGGCTTGCCGCTCTCAAGACTTTATCAGGAGATGAAGCAGCTCAAGAAAGCGCTTGAAGGAAAAGCTGATAGAGAAGCTGTCTGTGGAAGAGAGAGCCGTGAGATAAAAGAGATGGAGAACGCTGCAAATCAGAAAACGGGAGAGGCCGCAGATCGGAGAGAGAGGGGAACTGCTGCGGATCAAAAAGCGGGGGAGACCGCCGCAGAGCAGAAAGATGAGAGAGCCGGACGGGGAGACGGGAAGGAAGCCAGATCCCGCCTGGACCTGCAGTTCGATTTTTTGCGGGAGCTGGATCAGGAGAAGAGTATTTTCCGCCAGAATTATATCGGCCATCACGCGCGTCGGGAAAATGACGCGGAGCATGCCTGGCATATGGCGATCATGGCGGCTGTTCTCCGGGAGTACGCCAACGAGGAAGTGGATATGGAGAGGGTTTTGCTCATGATCCTTCTCCACGATGTCGTGGAAATCGACGCGGGAGACACCTATGCCTATGATGAGGAGGGGAAAAAGAGCCAGAAGAAGAGAGAGCTGGACGCGGCGGACCGTATTTTCCATATCCTGCCGCCGGATCAGGAAGAGTTCTTCCGCGGTCTTTGGGATGAATTCGAGGACTGGGAGAGCCCGGAGGCCAGGTTTGCCCGGGCCTGTGATAATTTCCAGCCCATGATGTTAAACCGCATGAACGGGAGTCAGTCCTGGCTTGATCACGGAGTCTGTCTCAGCCAGGTCCTGGAGAGAAACGCCCGCTCCGGGGAGGGAGCCAGGGAGGTCTGGGACTATGCCTATGCGCATTTTATTGTCCCGGGGTTGACGGAGGGAAAGCTCAGAGACGACCGTGAGGAGCTGTGCGGACAGTGAAGGATTAATCCGTGAGGCATATATTGTTTTTTAAAAGAATAAAATAAAGATACCTGCTGGGGAACAAGAGGAAAATGTACAAAATTAAAAACAATTAACCGGAATTAACGGAAGTTTGTCCGAAACTACCCGAGAATCCCCCGAAAAAGTAAAATTTTATGTTTCATCCTTTTCAACAAAGAGTATAATAGTTTTTGAGAAAAACATAGGCAAAATGCCTAAGGTTAGGTTTGTTTTTCTGAAGGGAGGAACGAAATGATTAGCTTTTTGTTGTGTCTGGCGATTCTGATCGCCGCCTACTTTACCTATGGTAAGCTGGTGGATCAGACCTTCGGACCGGATGACCGGGAGACGCCGGCGGTTGAGATCAATGACGGCGTCGACTATGTGGTGATGCCGCAGTGGAAACTTTTCCTGATCCAGCTGCTCAACATCGCGGGTCTGGGGCCCATCTTCGGAGCCATGCAGGGAGCCCTCTGGGGACCGGTGGTCTTCCTCTGGGTCACCTTCGGTACCATGCTTGCCGGTGGTGTCCACGACTACTTCTCCGGAATGCTCTCCGAGAGAAACCGCGGCGCTTCTATTTCTGAGGTGACCGGAATCTATCTGGGCGGCGGCATGAAGAATGTTATGAGAGTTTTCTCAGTCATTCTTCTAGTAATGGTCGGAACCGTATTCGCTGTCGGACCCGCAGGCCTGATTGTGCAGCTGGTCAAGGAGAAGGGGGCAAGCGGAATTCTGGCGCAGACCACCTTCTGGCTGGCGATTGTTCTGGCCTACTATTTTATCGCGACCTTCATCTCCATTGATAAGATCATCGGCAAGATCTACCCGGTCTTCGGTATCTGCCTGATCATCATGGCCATCGGTGTCGCCATCGGCATCTTTACCGGCGGACACCAGATCCCTGAGATCTGGTCCCATTTCTACAACATGCATCCCAAGGCAACGCCGATCTGGTCCTTCATGTTCATCACGGTTGCCTGCGGTGCGATTTCCGGTTTCCATGCCACCCAGTCTCCTCTGATGGCCCGCTGCTTAAAGAGTGAGCGCCAGGGTCACTTCGTCTTCTACGGAGCCATGGTTGCAGAGGGTATCATCGCGCTGGTTTGGGCTGCCGCAGGATGCTCTCTCTACGAGGTTACCGGAGGTCTTAACACAGGACTTGCCGCTGTTCTTGCTCACGGTCAGTCCGCAGCCATTTATGATGTCTGCATCAAGACCATGGGGCCTGTCGGCGTCGTCCTGGCTATGCTTGGTGTTGTGGCCTGCCCCATCACCTCCGGCGATACCGCTTTCCGTTCCGCAAGGCTTACCCTTTCCGACTGGTTCGGTGTCAGCCAGGAGAAGTATAAGAACCGTCTGATGCTCTGCGTGCCTCTTCTGGGTGTGGGCGCTATCCTCGGTTTCGGCAATACCTTCGGTGTGATCAACTATACGGTCATCTGGCGTTACTTCAGCTGGACCAATCAGACTCTGGCTATGATTGTCCTCTGGGCAGCAGCTATGTATCTGGCCAAGGAGAAGAAGAACTTCTGGATCTGCGCGCTGCCGGCGACTTTCATGTCCGCCGTTTCCATCACCTACTTCGTGATGGCTCCGGAGTGCCTGGGACTGATTCCGGCACTGAAGCAGAATACCATGGTGGCTTATCCCGCAGGTATTATTGTTGCTGTGATCTTCTTCGCTATCTTCTTAAGAGCAGCGAGAAAAGAGCAGAGCAGGGCATAAGATTTGTTGATTTATGACAATGGAATGCTCGCAAAGCTTGTATTCCATTGCTCATGACAATTGAATATTCGCGGAGCGTATTTTCAATCGTTTGACAGAGACCTTTGAGCAGGGTGCTTGGAGGTCTCTTTTTTCGATCAAATCGCCGCAGTATGTGCATTTGATGACTCAAAGTAATAGAATATTTATGGAATGCATATTCTGTTGTTACAGGAAGGAATATTATGGGACAGTGTTGTAATCCGAAAATACCGGAGGAAAAAGAAGAAGCTCTTCAGGGCGGCCCGAAGCATGTGCTCTTTGCTCCCCGAAGGGATGGAATGAAAGAATTGGCCAGGGATGTCCTGAAGGCAGACCTTAAGAAATGCCGCCGGATCGGGGTCTGTGGTCTGGGGGATCGGGCCATCTATCTTGCCACTTATTTCCGTGACAGAAGCCGCTATATCTGCTATGAGGATATTGCCAGAGTCTATAAGAGGGTGGCCATGTCCAAGGGGGGATTCAGCGGCAAGGGAATTTTTGGTTCTATGGCTTATCTGGTTGTCGTCCTTCGAGATGGGAGCGAGCGGGTCAGCCGCATGAAGTATGAGGATCAGGTAGATTCCTTTCTGGCGATTTTTTGCCAGGAACATCCCGATATTCCCATCTATACGGTTGAGGGGGAGAAGAAGATCAGAGAAGCGGAGGAAAAAGAGCGTGCCCGCTATCTGTCAGAACTCAGCCCCCAGGCAGAAGAGGCAGTGCGGCAGTTGCAGAGAGCGAAAGACTATCTCGAGAAGAAGCCGGAGCTGTCAGAGGGATTGACCCTGTCTGCCAGAAGAAAACGTATTGTTGAGGGGATCAATCCGTCTTATCGCGCTCTTGCGATTGTAATCGCCCTGTTGGGGCTGGCAGCTCTTCTTTTCGGGATCTATGCCTTCGTCAGGGGAATGGGGCTTGCCATGTACTTCCTGCTCTTCGGTTTCTCTGCGGTCTTCCTGGTGATGTCCAGCCAGATCCTGCCCTGGGGGAATATGACCAGAAGGGGGGCGGAAGAAGTCTGGGAGACGGCAAAACAGACCATGGCGGACTATCTGTCCGGCTATGACAGAGAATTCCCTCTGCCGGCCTCCTATGCGCATCCTATTACATTGGAGCGGATGATTCGTGTTCTTCGCGAGGGAAGAGCTGTGACGGCTGAACAGGCCTACGAGCAGATGAAGGAAGATTTAAAGAAGCTCAATGCTGACGTCAAGGTGAGTCAGAAGGAGTATGAGGAGGTAGTGGCTATCAAGTCCATGTTTCTTCTGGAGAATTACAGTTAGGGAATTGCGGTTGAATTCTAGCCCCTGCTTCTTCAGCTTTCCAATGGAAAGAGACACAGGAAACAGGGGCTGGATTTTTCATATTTGAAGGATGATCTATCAACTCAAAAAGAGAGTGTGTTCCCAGGCTTTACCCAAAAAATGAGAGCTCTCCTAGGCTTGGATTGAGTCAAGATAGAATTGCTCCAGAGTGCGTGCGGAGCCCAGTTCCTGAGTGATTTCTGCCAGACTGCGATTACAGATGATGCGATGTTGATTCAAGATCAGAATCTGACAAGGGATTCTCGCAATGTCTTCAATCATATGCGAGGATAGAAAGATCACCCTGGATTTGGATAATTCGGAAAGGACCATAAGAAAATTGGCTCTTTCTTTCGGATCCATCCATGCATTCGGTTCATCTAAGAGAAGCATATCGGGGTCATTGAGCATTGCTTGGATGATTCCGATTTTTTGCTGTGTACCAATAGAGAGTGACTTGATTTTTGCGCTTTGGTATTGGCGAATATGAAAGAAATCAAGCCACTGTCGAATCCGGCGATTAAAAACAATAGGCCGAACAGCTTTCAAGGAAGCCATAAATTGCAGATATTGTTCTACGGTATACTCTGGGATTAGACCAAGATCCTGAGGAAGATAACCCAGGTGGAGGAGGTACGTTTGGCGGAGAGCATTAATATTATTTCCCTGGTAATAAATTTTACCTGAGACAGGCTTTAAAATACCGGCCAATAACTTTAAGAAGGTGGTCTTTCCAGCACCATTTGGGCCTAGAAGGGCATATAAACCCGGTTCCAGACTGAGATCAATATCCGTTAAAATTTGTTCCTTATGATATGAAAAGTTCAAGTGCTGAATACGTAATAACTTATCTTTCATGTTGACCTCCACGTAAAGGATGGACGAGTCTGTAAATCGACAGTGCCAGGAATATCAGGGAGAGAATCACAAGAGCGATCCAAATACTGATGCTGATTTTTTGATATATTTTGGAAATTGAAGTCAAAAGAAAGAGGGAAATTGAAGCAAATACACATATGCAAATCGTTGCAAAGCTTCCGATGCTGTTCTTTACTGAGAGCAGACAAAAGCAAGTGCATGCCACAACAGTCAATGGCAAGATGAAATGTACGATCAACGTATATATCGTTAATTTTGTGGTCAATCCTGTTGCCAAAAAAAACAAAGACAATAGCAGCAAATCGTAAATTCCAATGATCATCATTTTTGCGGCATAGACATGTTCCAGAGAATAGTAGCAGGTGGAGATTAGCTCTGACGCGTTTGCGTTTCTCTCTCTCCACAGGTCAGGAATCATAAAAATAATAAATAGACACGCAGCAATGCCAAGAGCACCTGAGAAGTAGAGCGTTTCGGGGCTGAATTTTAAAAACAAATAGACAGATACCATTAAAATAGTCTGTATGATAAGCCATCTCTTTTTGAGCAGATGTAGCTGAAAGAAGAGAAAGTCCTGATGAGAGAGCAAATGGGTTCGTTCGGACAAATAGAATTGTTCGATAGAAGCGATAACGGTTTGATTTATATGATCTTTATGAAGATTGTTCTGCATTTTTGAGAATCTCCTTTAGTCTGATTTTTGCCTTCCGCAATCGGTACTTTGTCAGCGGAAGTCCTATTCCTAATTGCTCGCTCATCTGTTGAAGGGTACATTCCCTGAAATAGAATAAATCAATTACACTTCTTAGTTCAGGCGGTAATTGGGAAAGAATATCATTGAAGTACATACGATCTAAAATCCGATCGTAACTGTCTTGGTGAACGTCAGGAAGTTGGTTGAGTATGGTTTCTTCTACCAGTGTAGCATTTACTCTCTTTAAATTGTCTTTTAAAAGATTCCCGGCGATTGTATAGAGATAGTTGAGCACTTTTCCTCTGTGTTCATAATTGGAGAGCGCTTGGAAGAAATGTAGAAAAGTCTCTTGTGTTAAATCTTCGGCATCCTGGCTGCAGGAACAGTGCTTGGCACAATATTTGAAAATGGGTGCATAGTACTTATTAATAAATTTAGTGAAAGCTTCTGTGTCCCCTCGCTTCATTAGTGAGACGAGTTGCAAGTCGGTCATGAGATCTCCTTTGAGAGATATATTGTGAATCAGTTGTGAGATCTTTTTATTAATGAAAACAATACTGTCTCATAAAACTATTGCTTATCCTATAACATATAAAAAATGAAGACAAGTAGTAAGAGACTGAGATTGAAATTCGAATTGGTTTGGTCACAAGTAGGCTATCTTTTTCGGGGCCTCGATCGTTAATACATATATAAGAAAGTTAAGAAAGCCGCACTGTATCGAATGAGGGAGAAAGGAGAAAAAATGAAAGTAGTCAATGAAGCCAATATAGGGACGATGAGAAGAGCGGGATGTGTCTGCAGCTCAGGAAGAGAATGGACGAGAGGAATTACCGGATGGTTTTTGTGTAATTGCCAGTGCGATAATGGCACAGCAAATTACAACGCCAATTACAAATTAGCCCATAATAAGTAAACAATAAACTCCTAAATTGATACAGTGCGGTTTTCTATATATGAGGGAAAAGAGGATGCATAGAGAGATAAAAAAGATACTATCAAAAAAATATGTACGACTTATTGTAATTCTCTTATGTGGATTTGCCATCCTTTTGGGGTGGATTGGAGGTGTGACACAGGCGACTTACTATGAGGACAATAATATAGTTTCCCGTGGAAGGAAAGCAGCAATTAATACTATAGAGTTATATGGGTCAGTAGGAGAACTTTCTGACAAGAGAGTTTCAGAAATCTTGTTAGACTACCAAATGCTTGTTAAGAAAGAAGGGAAAGCAAAGGCACTGCAGGAAATGGGAGAAGTGAAGCTGGTGGTCTTGATGTATCTATCTGAGATTTATTTTCCGGAGGATTTCTTTAATCAGGAAGGCCTGGCAAATATAGAGGATACTAAACCTTTTTCTGAAGCCAGGGTGGAGGCAATTCTAAATAAATTTCGCAGAGAATATGGGAATAGTGAGGGCACAGAGGCTGCTATTCAGAAGCGTGCCGTGGCCACACAGAAGCCGGTGCAGTTTGCATGGAGGAGTCCCTGGGCTACGTATTTTCGGATTGTATCTGTGCTGGCAATATTAACAGCTTTGGCAGCTATCATTATTGGAACAGATACTTTTGCCTATGAAAAAACACAGAAAATGGATTTGCTTTTAACTGGATTAGATTGTAGGGGAACAGTTCACTTGTTGATACAGCAGATGATGGGGGTTGTGACATTCTTGACCGCCTTGTGGGGAGGAATTGTTCTGCTCTTTACAATTGCCTTTTGGCAGTTGGTTCCATTACCAGCATTGGATTCGTCAATTCAGTTGATTTATCCACTTTCTATTTATAGTGGGACGGTTAAGAGCGGATGGGTCATATTTCTTTTTTTGAGTTGGTTTTGTATTTTGACAACAGGATTGATAGCAGTTGCAATTAATCATTGTATTCAAAATGGAATTGGGGCTCTTGGGATTACTTTTGCAGTGACAATATTACCTCTGGCAATGGAATTTGTGCGGGGAATTCCTCTGGGAGTTCGCTCTTTGGTTGAAATTCAGCCGTTAGCTATGCTTTGGGCAGAGAAACTGTTTTCTTCTTTTGTTTTATATCGAATTGGAAATCACTGCTGTAATAGTGTCGAAATGGGATTGATGTGGAACGTAGTCCTTTTGACGATCCTTTTTCTTGTACTCATGGGTCGGATTTTCAGGAGAACTTTGAAACGGGGGTATTAGAATGGAAAATAAGGAATATTTAGGGAAGATTTTTCGTACGGGAAAAGAAACATTTGATGGTTGACGAGAATGGCCTGACCGATAGGATAGATGATCTTTGTAATGGGTCCAGGTCATTTACAGAAAATCTTTTGCGTAATTACTACCAATTCTTAGAGAAGGATCCTCATTATCTGGAAGATATGTTAAAGCAATACAGCTTTGGCTGAAGGGGGAAAAGGATGCAGCTGGTTTTAAAAAATATCAGAAAATCTTATGGGAGCCATCAGGTTTTAAATGGATTGAATTGTGTTTTAGAGTCTGGGATTCATGGGTTTTTAGGGGCAAACGGAGTGGGAAAATCTACTCTCTTCAATATACTTACTGGCTATATAACAAAGGATCAAGGAGATATAGAATATCCGGCATTTAAGAGAGATGAAGAAGTTCTTTTGTCAACGTTACCGCAAAGATTTCAAGGGTATCCAGATATGTCGATACAGGAGTTTATGGAATATCTGGGAAGATTAAAGGCAAAGAATGTTCCTGGTCGACTTCTTCAGGAGGACATCAAAGAAAAACTGGGAGTTTTTGGATTGGACAGTATTCGAGACAAGAAAATCAAGAAACTATCTGGAGGTCAATTGCGTAGATTGGGAATTGCCCAGGCATTTCAATTAAATCCCAAAATTGTCTTATTAGATGAACCTACAACTGGATTGGATCCTGCGGAGAGAGTGAGGTTCAAGAATTACCTGGCTGAGGCCGGAAAAAATGAAATTATACTCCTGTCAACTCATATTGTTTCAGATTTGGAGCGGATTTCGAAGGATATCTATATTCTGAAGGATTGTAATTTTATCACGAGTGGTTCGGAAGAAGAACTACTTGAACAATGCCAGGGGAAAGTATGGGAGATGAACTTTACAACAGAAGAGGATATAGAGCGAGTACTTTGTCAGAATCAAATTGCTATGTCGTATGAGAGGGGGGGACAGATTCGCGTTCGATTTATTGCTGACCAACAGGTGGACAAAAGAGCAATGCCTGTAAAGCCGGAGTTAAATGACGTATATATAAGCTACTTTAGAGATTAGGTACTTGTATGAAGGAAGAAATAAAGAAAAATCGAAGGTTGATGATTTATACATTTATATTAACTATTGTATGCACTGTGTCCTTCTGCGTTCTCTCGCTGCTCACGTATATTGGCGTGATGTTTAAAGATGGGAGAAGTTTTGATGTAAAAGGGGTTGACGGGCTCTTTGAAAGAAGAGCATATGTGTCATCACGAGTATCTGGAGAGATAACAACAGAACGGTTGGATCAAATTATAGATATTTATCATAAATATCCAAGTGAAGAAGCGTTCTACCGAGTAAATGAGCAATATCCAGAGATTTATCTTCTTTTGATTTCGGCTTACAGTAATCCATCAGATGAGAATGATTTTTTGATTTCTCAGCTGACCTCAGCGGAGGATTTCTATGATCAGCACAAGGTCAAACTTCAGAAGGTGCTCGAATCGGGAAGGAAATATGAGTTATCCTCAAACGAAATAAATTATTTGATGCAGGGGGATATTAAGGGGCCTTTTATCTATGATTTCACAGATCATTGGGTTCTGTATAAGAACGCGTATTTATTTATTGGATTTTTATTGGCGCTGACAGGGATTGTTTTTACAACCTATATTTTTTCTCAAGAGAAAGAATTGGAAATGGACAAGGTGTTGGGGATTTTTCCTAATCGAATTGGCGTTTCACTTGGGAAAAGTAAAATAGGAATGTGCTTTACCTTTGTTAGTATAAATTATTTTGTGTCGATTTTTGTAGCTTTTATAATGCTTCTCTTACCTTTTGGGGAGACAGGATGGAATGCTAGTATTCAGACTTTTTTCGATTACTACACTTCTTGTTTTCAGTGGAACCTGACACAGTATTTTTGGATCACATTGATCGCCGGATGGATTGTGCTTATGGGGGTTATAGGATGCGCTGCTTTAGTCACTTCGATTTTGCAAAGCCGAATGATGGCTTTAATAGTGAATGTGGTAATTGCTTATATTCCAATTCTGCTATCGAAGATGATTTATAGTAGCTTGCTCTTGCACATTTTGGAACTTCATCCATTAGTAAATTTTAATACAGACCAGTTTATTAAATCATTCTATAGTTATGGAGCAGGAATACATAGAGTTACAGGATATGGGCTAACTACAGCGATTATGATGGCAACTATATTTTTGACGATTGTTTTCTGCCCCAAAAGTTTTGGGAAACGTCTTCAAGGAAGAATAAAATGAAAAAAGTGGTTTATGAGTTTTATCAAAGCCTTTGCCGGGCGGGAAGAGCAAGAGAGTTATAATTATCCTGTAATCTGAAATGATGAGGTCGGGATTTACCGCGATAAAGACAGGAGAAGGCGGGGATGAAGAAGCACACAGCACTTGAATTTCGCTATTACAATATGCCGACGGGCTCTTATATTCTGCCGCTCTACGGTGATAGCTGGAGAAGAGAGTACGGTTGGGATACGGGGGATACCCAGCATTTTCACAATTACTTTGAACTTGGTTTCTGCCATGAGGGCAAGGGGGAAGTGCGTATCGAGGATCGGGTTCTTCCCTACGGCGGCGGAATGTACACAATGATTCCGGCCCATATCCCACACACGACGAAAAGCGCATCCGGCAATCAGTGCTATTGGGAATACCTTTTTGTGGATATCGATGGCTTCCTGGGGGAGAAGCTGCAGATGGATTCCAGACAGAAGATGGAATATACGCAGGCTCTGAACCACCGTGGAACGATTCGCACCATGAAGAATCATCCCCAGGCGGGACGCCTGGTCTTGAAAATCCTGGATGAATTTCGTCAAAAGAAGCCGTACTATGAGGAGGCGGTCAATGCGGCCTTCTATGCTCTGATTATAGAGATGCTTCGTCTTGACATTAAAAGCGGAGGCGTAGGGCAGGGGATACGGATGAACAGTTCGGTTGAGATGGCCCTGCAGTACATGGGCAGCCACTACAGCCAGAATCTGAAAGCGGCTCAGATCAGCCGGGCCTGCGGGCTCAGCGAAAGTCATTTTCGCCGTACGTTCGAAGAGGTGATGGGGGTACCGCCTATGGATTATCTCAATCTGATCCGTATCCAAAACGCCTGCACTCTTATCAACGAACAGAATTTGTCTATGGAGGAGATTGCCGGAAAGGTTGGATATCAGACTCCTTCTACATTTAATCGTAATTTCAAGCGGATTACGGGAATGCAGCCCCTGCGCTGGAAGCAGGAAATCTCTGGTCACCGGGGACGGATCGCGGACTTCAATGTCAAGGTGCTCAAGGGTTGGGATTACGAATAGTTGAATTTGCAAAAAAATAAATCAGATATCAAAACAAATTCCCCTTTCGATGGAATACTATACAAACATGTTAAAAAGATTGGAAATTCACCAGCGAGATTTGTGCGAATTTCACAGAGAAAGGGGTTTGTATGAGACGCAAGTTACTGTCATTTTTATTGATGGGAACCATGGCTGCGACCGCATTTGCCGGTTGTGGATCTGGAGGAGGCAAGACGTCTGACAGTGGTTCCGGCGACAAGGGAGCCAATACATCAGCTGAGGATGCCCACACCCTGTCTGTTTATGCCTGGGATGCCAACTTCAATATTCCTGCTCTCAAGGCCGCAGAGAAGGCTTATCAGAAGAAGGACAAGGATTTTAAACTGAATGTGATTGAACAGACTCAGTCCAGTGATAATGAGCAGGCTGTCACCCTGGCGGCTTCTTCCAAGAAGTATGACGCGCTTCCGGATATTATGCTCTTCCAGGATCACTCCATTGAGAATTTCGTCAATTCCTATCCGGATGCCTGGCAGGATGTGAATGATGCCAAGATCAACTGGAATGATTTCAGTCAGGAGAAGCTGAGTTTCTCTACCATCAAAGACAAACATTATGGAGTTCCCGTCGACAACGGAACGGTCATTTCCGCCTACCGTGTTGATCTGCTCCAGCAGTGCGGATACACCATCAAGGATCTGACTGGAATTTCCTGGGATCGCTTCATTGAGATTGGAGAGGATGTCTACAACAAGACCGGCAAGTATCTCTTCTCCCAGAATGCGGATGGCAATGATCTTCCCTACATGATGATGCAGGCAGAGGGACAGTCCAGGTTCAAGGATGGCAAGCCCAACTTTGTTAACAATGAGACTTTGATCAAGGTTATGGAGACCATCAAGAAGATGCAGGATCATCATGTTCTGTATCTGGCAAATAACTGGACAGATTATACGGACCAGACCATCAAGGGCGATATGGTGGCCGGTGTGATTAACGGCAACTGGATTATTCCCACCATTGAACAGGTGAAGGACAATTCCGGCAAGTGGGAGATCACTACTATGCCGACTCTGGCCGGCGGCAAGGATGGCTATGCGGCCAATGGCGGTTCATCTCTCTATATCACAGCTAACTGCAAGAAGCCGGATCTGGCCAAGGATTTCCTTGCTTACACCTTTGGTGGAGGAGAGGGCTCACAGGAGACCTATGACGGAGCTCTGAAGGATGGCGGTGTGATCACTACCTGTATTTCCGCAGGCAAGTCAACCGCTTATAATGACGGCGTCGCTTATTTCAATAACCAGCCGATTTATTCCACCATTGTTGGGATGGGAGCTAAGGTTCCGGTTGTTGAGCAATCCAGGTATGAGTATGAGGCGCGGACACAGATCGGCACCGCAATTCAGCAGGTCAGCCAGGGGACAGATATTAAAGAGGCCTTAAAGACCGCGGAAGATCAGGTGAACTTCACGATGCAGGGTGGCGCCAAGTAACTTTCAGGCAGGATAGAAGAGGGGCTGTGAAAAAACAAAAGACATCGATCATATCTCGCAGTCATATTGGAACGAAGGCGCGTATATGGTGGTTGATCTCAGTTTTTTCATGGCCCCCTTTTTGCTCATGACAATCGGATACTTGCAGAAGGAAGCCTCATCCGAGTACTTCATACAGAGAGGATGGATTTGACTATGAGAAGCAGAAGTGTTGAGAGAAAGCAGGGCAGAGCCGGATGGTGGTTTTTGACGCCGGCGACAATCCTGATTTTTATCATGAGTTTTTACCCTATGGTGCAGGCCCTGATCACGTCATTTCGAACCGGCTCCAGTTCCAACATGACCTGGGCGAATCCGCTGACCGTCAATTACAGCAGGATGTTCCAGGACAAGATCTTCATGACAGCGATGGGAAACACCTTCCTCTACCTGATCATTCAGGTTCCCATTATGCTTATCCTGGCCATGCTGCTGGCCCAGCTGCTGAACAACAAGAATCTGAAGTTCAGGGGTCTCTTTCGAACCTTGATCTTTCTTCCCTGTGCAACATCTCTGGTATCTTATGCACTGATCTTTCGCGCTCTTTTCGCGACTCAGGGTCTGGTCAATAGTGTCCTGATGAATTTGCATCTGATCAGCGCCAATATCAACTGGCTGGGAACTCCAAAAACGGCTAAGGCAGTGATTATTTTGGCTTTGATCTGGAGATGGACCGGTTACAATATGGTCTTCTATCTGGCCGGCCTTCAGAACATCGACTACTCGGTTTACGAAGCGGCCAAGATTGACGGGGCTTCGAATTGGAAGACATTCTGGCATATTACGGTACCTCTTTTGAAACCGACAATTATTATGACAACCATTATGTCCATCAATGGTACCCTGCAGCTCTTTGATGAGTCCATGAATCTGACCATGGGCGGCCCGGCTAACGCGACGATCACCATGTCTCACTATATCTACAACAATTCCTTTGGACAGGGCGTTTCTAACTTTGGCTATGCATCTGCCATGTCTTTTTTGGTGTTCGTTCTGGTGGCAATCCTGTCTTTGATTAATATGAAAGTAGGTGATTCCCGTGACTAAGAGATATGCTTCCGCGACGCAGCGGCGACTGATTCCCACATATATTTTCCTGATCCTCTGGTCGCTTTTTTCAGTCTTTCCCATCTTCTGGATGGTCACAGCGGCCACAAATACAAGCTTAGATGTGGCGAAGGGCAAACTCTGGTTCGGAAATCAGGCCCTGATCAATTTCCATCATTTGCTTGCCAGAGCGGATCTCTTCGGCGGCCTGGGCAATTCCTTTCTCTATGCTGTGGTACAGACCCTCCTGGCGATTCTGATCTGTTCTCTGGCAGGTTACGGATTTGAACTCTATCATTCTCCCAGCAAGGACCGTCTCTTTGGAGTTCTGCTTTTAGCTATGATGGTTCCCCAGGTGGCGACAATGATTCCTCTCTTTCGGATGATTGCCTCCGCAGGCCTGCTCAACTCTGTCTGGGGCTTTATTCTTCCCACTTTGTCCACCCCCTTTCTGATCATGCTCTTTCGCCAGAACTCCCGTAACTTTCCAAGAGATATCATGGCGGCGGCCAGACTGGACGGGCTCTCAGAACTGCAGATCTACTTCCGTATGTATATGCCTGTTATGAAGGCTACCTATGCCGCAGCCGGTGTTATCACCTTCATGAATGCCTGGAACGCCTATCTCTGGCCCAAGGTCGTTATGACAGATAACAGGGCGCAGACCATGCCCATGTTAATTGCCAGTCTGGCCAGCGGGTACACGGTGGACTACGGGCTTCTGATGATTGGGGTTCTCTTCTGCACGGTTCCAACGCTGCTTGTCTTCTTCGTACTGCAGAGACAGTTTGCCGAGGGAATTACAGGAGCGGTCAAGTGATGACCGGCACAAAAACCAATCAGATGATGTCAGTCAAAAGATGTTAATCGGAAGATGTCAATCAATCATAGGATGTCAATCTTCCGACGATCAGAAGATGAAAGCGTCTTCAGAAGATAAGAACGTCTACAGAAGATCAGGAGACAAGAACGAGGAGACTTATGAAGGAGTTTGACTACAATATTGTGGCTGATCCGGAGATCTTCCAGCAGAACCGCCTGGAAGCGCATTCGGATCACCGCTTCTACGCCAGCAAAGAGGAGATGGAGCGTGACCGTTCTTCCTTTTGCTATTCATTAAATGGAGATTGGAATTTCGCCTTCGCCCCCAACTGGGCGGCGGCGGATAAGGACTTCTTTCGGACAGAGGAAGACTGCCATGCCTGGAAGACCATCCCGGTACCGGCCCATATTCAGATGGAAGGGTACGGAGTTCCCCAGTACTGTAATACCCAGTATCCCTGGGACGGTAAAGAGGAGCTGATGCCGGGACAGATTCCCTCCATTGATAATCCGGTGGCCTCTTATGTCAAGTACTTTACCCTGCCCAAGGACTGGCTGTCCCTTTCGTCTGAGAGGCCCGCGGGCGATCGCAAAGAGGGGGAGACTCTGCGGGAGAATGCGGCATCTGTAGAGAATCCGGCACTTGTGAAGAATCCGGTCTACATCAGCTTTCAGGGGGTGGAATCCGCCCTCGCTCTCTGGTGTAACGGGCATTATGTGGGTTATTCGGAGGATTCCTTTACTCCCTCTGAATTCGACCTGACCCCTTATCTTCTGGCCGGGGAGAATAAGCTGGCTGTCGCGGTCTTCCGCTTCTCTGCAGGATCCTGGTATGAGGATCAGGACTTCTTTCGCTTTTCCGGCATTTTCCGGGAGGTATTTCTCTATACGGTTCCCAGGCTCCATCTCAGAGATCTCAAACTGACCAGTCGTCTTACAGATGATTTCACCACCGGCAGCCTGTCAGTTGATCTGAAGCTGCAGGGGGCTTGCCCGGGAGCTGTCGCAGAGCTTGTATTGATGGATCAAGAGCGGAAGATCTGCGGGGAGCTAAAAGTCAGCGAATGTGCCGGAGCCGGAAGCGATTGTGCGCAGGCAGGCAGGACAAGTGAACAGAGCGACGATTGCGCGCGTACAGGAAGAGAAAAAGAACAGAGCGACGATTGCGCACAGGCAGTGGATGAGAAAGCGTGCAAGAAAGAAATCAGACGCTGCGGGGCAAGTCTGAGCCTGGATGAGCCAAGACTCTGGTCCGCCGAGGATCCCTATCTCTACCATCTTCAGATCCGTCTTTTGGATTCCAACGGGCAGCTGCTGGAACTGATTGAGGAGCCGGTGGGCTTTCGTCGATTTGAGCTCAGAGAAGGGATCATGTGCCTCAACGGGAAGCGAATCGTCTTTAAGGGAGTCAACCGGCATGAGTTCAGCTCCGTCAGGGGAAGGGCAGTCTCGAAAGAGGACATATGGAATGATCTGCTGATCATGAAGCGCAACAATATCAATGCAGTCCGAACCAGCCACTACCCCAATCAGTCCGCCTTCTATCGCTATTGCGACCGGCTGGGTCTCTATGTGATTGACGAGACCAATCTGGAGACGCACGGGGTCTGGGAGTCCATCATAATTGGGGCCAACGACCTGTCGGCCGCGATTCCCGGAGACCGGCCTGAAGCCTATGCCATGGTGATGGACCGGGCCAGGTCTATGTACGAGAGGGATAAGAACCATGCCAGTATCCTGATCTGGTCCTGCGGGAATGAGTCTCTCGGCGGTTGGGTTTTCTATGAGATGAGTCAGCATTTTCGGCGCTGGGATCCCTCCCGCCTGGTTCATTACGAGGGAGTGACCCATGACAGCCGCTATCCGGACACGACAGACATCTATTCAACCATGTATTACTCTGTAGATCAGATCCGGCAGACCTTAAAGGAGACAGATAAGCCCTACATCAGCTGTGAGTATGCCCACGCCATGGGCAACTCCTGCGGAGCGATGCATAAGTACACGGATCTGACGGATACAGAGCCCCGCTATCAGGGAGGCTTTATCTGGGACTTCGCGGATCAGTCCATTACGACTAAGAATCGCTTTGGCGAGGACTATGAGGCCTATGGCGGCGATTTCGGCGATCGCCCCTGTGATTACTCCTTCTCCGGTAACGGCATTGTCTACGGGGGAGAGGAACATGAGGTCTCCCCCAAGATGCAGGAGGTCAAGTATAACTACAGCAGTATCCGGCTGACCTTTTGTGACAGACAGGTTACCATCCGCAATGACAACCTCTTTACGGATCTCTCTGCGTACGAGTCTGTCGCTGTGCTCAAGAGGGAGGGCAAGCTGATCGCGCAAATGCCCCTGCAGCTGTCTCTGGCGCCCCTGTCCGAGATGACGATGGAACTTCCCATCCCAATTCCCGTGGAGGAGGGAGAATATGTGGAAGAGATTTCCTTCCGGCTCAGGGAGGACAGAGCCTGGGCCAAAGCAGGGCATGAGGTTGCCTATGGACAGGGAGTCTACGGGGCATTTGACAGCAGCGTCCTGCTGGCGAAGAGTGCATATGCACCAAAAGACAGTTGTGTGTCAGGAGATGGCTGTGAGATAAAAAGTGGCTGTGAACTGGAAAACGGCGAAGCCCTGCCTGACAAAGCTGTAGCGAAAAATCAAGAAGAAAATGCGGCTGAAAAAAAACGGCCACAGGGCAGACAGCGTCTGGTCGGAGATGGAAAGAGCAAACTTCGTGTCGCCAGGGGCTGGATGAATACCGGCGTTTACGGAGAGGATTTCTCCGTCCTCTTCTCCGGGCGCTTCGGGGGAATGGTTTCTTATTGTCACAAGGGGAAAATGCTCTTTCGCGATATTCCCCGCCCCAACTTCTGGCGTCCCATGACAGAGAATGATCTGGGGAATATGCAGCCCTTCCGGTCAGGCCAGTGGAAGATCGCCAGTAGCTTTTCCTCTATGATGAAGGAACACGGCAGGGCGGCTGACTACTATCGAGTTGAGGAGTTGGAGGATTCTGTCAGAGTGACCTACACGTATCACCTGGCCACAAGCCCGAGCCGGGACTGCTTTTTGAGCTACCGGGTTTATTCAGACGGCAGCGTGGCCTGCCATTTGGAGATGGAGCCGACAGCGGAGATCGGTCAGCTGCCGGAGTTCGGCCTCCTCTTTACCATGGATGCCGATTATGAGAAGCTGCGCTGGTATGGAAGAGGACCCCAGGAAACCTATGCGGACCGTCCGCATGGGAAGCTTGATCTCTTCTCCAATCGGGTGGCTGACAACATGGCCAGGTATCTGCGTCCCTCTGAGTGTGGCAATAAGATTGATGTCCGCTGGGCTGAGTGTGTGGACGAAAAAGGACATGGCGTCCTCTTTGCGATGGAAGACAGTCCTTTTTACTTCTCGGCTCTGCCCTATTCTCCGGATATGATCGACTGTGCCCAGCACGCCTATGAGCTGCCCCGGGTGGATAAGACCTGGATTCGGATTTCCAAGGCCCAGATGGGGGTGGGCGGCGATGACAGCTGGGGTGCTCTTGTCCACCCGGAATACTGCATCGACAACAGCAGGAAGCTGGAGTTTAATTTTATCTTCCGGGGAATTTGAGGGGACAGATTTCATTTGCGCTCGGAAGGTCTTGGGCAGCAGCTTTCGTCCCGGCGGCCAGATGTCATTTATGTCCGGCATATTTGAGGCATGTCTGGGGACAGCATCCGCCTCTGGCGGATCCTGGGAGATGAGCGGCTGCTCTTGGCGGCCAGATTTTGCGCCTGGCAGGGATTGAATTATAGGAAAAAATCCAATACGATAGAGGAGGTCTCTTGAGAGGCCTCTTAAGGGCGGCCGTGGCGGAATTGGCAGACGCGCAAGATTTAGGTTCTTGTATCTTTCCGATGTATGGGTTCAAGTCCCATCGGCCGCACTATAAAAGTCCCTATTTTAGGGGCTTTTTTCTTTTATAGGTCATGTTTCAGGTCATGCTTTTGGAAATTTTGCTGTTTAGAATGTCGTTCACCCGGGCGTTTTCTTGCTCTGCGTAGTCAGACAAAGCATGTCTGTATACCTGCTTTAGTACAGCATCTGACTCCCACCCACCACGTTCCATGATATAGGCGTCTGGCATGCCTAGAGCATGGAGCTGAGACGCGCAGTAGTGCCTCAATGAGTGAAAGCGCATGTGATGCACGCCTGCCCGCCTTAGGGCCTTAAAAAACCGTTCTGACAAAGCGTCCGGAGTGATAGTCACATACCGCCCAGAAGATCCTACCAAGGCATCTAAAACGAGTTGTGGAAGAGGAATGTACCGGTCGCCCGCCCGGGTTTTTGGCTGCTTAGTATGCCACACACCTCCCTCCCCTCTTACAAGTGCTTTTGATATATGAGCGATCCCCTTTTCTACATCCCGATTTTCCAGGGCGCATATCTCCGATCTGCGAAGCGGGCCATAAGCTGCCAGAAGGACAGCCCTGTATAAATCGGGGTCGCTATGTGCCACTGTCAGTATCTTCTGTATATCATTGTCCGTAGGGATATAGATATCGTCCGGTACACGCTGGGGGAGCCTGGTCTCCAGGCGAAAGTCGGGTCGGAAACGTTTTAGCACGGCGCTAATGAATCCATTGAGATTGCGGACGGTCTTTGGACTGTGATCCACGGAAAAAGCGGAGATCAGTGCTTGGATCTGGCTCTGTGTGATCCGACTTATCTTAATGCTCGCGATAGGTGCAGCCTGCCTTGCGACAGACGCGTACCCCAAGATCGTAGAGGGGGAGAGGACAGGCCGGCGCTCATCGATATAAGCCTGTGCCGCCTCTCCAAAGGTCATATCACAGTCAACGGACCGCCCCTGCCACTGTAGGGCCATCCGCTCAGCTTCCTTCTTAGTCCCAGCTGTAAAAGCCTTATAATGCTGTTTGCCGGTCGTGTCGGTGTAATCGTAGACCCGGATTTTCCAGTTGCCTGATACCTGTTTTCTTGCTGTTGCCATAGTGTACCTCCTAAAATGCGTACAAAAAGAACACCTGTTCAATTTTCAGGTGCTCCGTGAAGTGATACACTAAAGCTTGTCTGGGGCTTTGTGATTCACTTCATGGAGTTCTTCCCTCTGGCGAAAGTCAGGGGGATTTTTTAATTTTCATGGTTCTCTCGTAATTCCTTGTCGAAATCAGAATCAATCTTCTGAATTCGGTTGAAGATATCGTATTCATGGGAAGCTTTTGCCTTGGCATCTGCACTTGATATCACTCCCCTGTCTGGGAGTATTTTGTACTCTCTGAATTCGAGGAAGCGATTTATGCTATCGGCAAATTGTTCCATCGTGAAAGTGTTCTCTCGATCGATTAGATCTTCTATATAGTCAAAATAGCCGGTGACAGTTCTCTCAAGCTGGCGAATCTGCTTTTCGTCAAGGTAATTCTTCGCTACGGTTACATCAGACTTAAGGATTCGACCATCTGGTGAATTCTTCCAGGTCGTCAGTCCCATGTGTTCCTTTGTGTGATCTGCGTGGGTGTAGATGATTTCGGCAGCAGTCTGTCCGGTAATGGCATAGTGAAACTTGTTCTGTACCGTCGCATAGAAGTCGTTGGTCGTGGGAGCATTCCTGTCGTAATCAACGCTGCACTCAGCATAGATATCTGTGATCTGTTGCCAGATTCTGCGCTCGCTTGCTCGGATTGAGCGAACTCTTTCAAGCAGCTCTTTGAAGTAGTCCTTGCCGAATGCTGTCTTGCCCTGCTTCAGACGGTCATCGTCCATAGCAAAGCCTTTGATCATGTATTCCCTGAGAACAGAGGTTGCCCACTGCCGAAAGTGGGTCGCCCTGACTGAGTTGACGCGATATCCGACCGAGATGATGGCATCCAGATTATAGAAGTCAACATTACGTCGGACGTTTCTGTCACCCTCGGTTTGAACTATTTCCATTTTGGAAATAGTTGCTTCTTTGCCAAGTTCACCCTCCTCATAAATATTGGCTAGATGCTTATTGATAGCAGGAGAATTTACGCCAAATAACTCTGCCATTGCCCTCTGCGTCAGCCAAATGCTTTCGTCTTTGATGATCGCATTAACAGTCACATCCTCAGTTTCTGTTTTATAGAGCAAGTATTGAAAATCTTTCATCTTTACTTCCTATCAATCTGAACTCAACGACTTTGCGCATATTTTTCGATCAATCTGCAGTGAACGGTCGAATTACTTCAATCCAACTAATTCCAGCTCTTCATCAGTCAAATTTCTGTTTGCTTTTTTTGCCATTCTGATTAAACGAGATGATGGTTTAGATCCCCTCTCTCCACATGAAATAGCACGAACACATACGGCTATTGCCATTTCATATTCGCCCCGCTTCTCATATAGCATCGCTAATCTTTTGAATGCTGGCGCATTTGGAGGAATCTTTTCGCCATGCTTTTTATAGAACGCACATAGCTTTTCGTATAGTTGAATACTGTCAACGCAATCCCTTTCAAGCTGATCTGAGAGAACATTATTAAATGTTTTGGCATTATACAAAACTGACCAGTTCTGCTCAATTCGCTCTAATAATTCATAGTATGGATCAGAGATTGAGTTTAATTCATTTCGATATGTTTGGTACGCTTCATACCGAGCCCTTTGTGCCGCCAATAATTCTTCGTAGTCATTATCTGCCTTAGGTGTTTTTGTTCTTGAAAATAAAGTACTTAATATGCCCACAATGCTTCCTTTCTTAGAATCCTGAATTAGATTTTGTTTCTCTTCGATAGGGTTCAACTGAGGAACATTGTCAGAGTATTTAGTATTTTCTTTCATGAACAATTTATGAAAACTACGTTCCATTTCATATATCTTATGATGATATTCACTCTGTGAGAAAGCCTTGATTGATGCGATGATTTCCAAGTAAGTCGATTCATCAATCATCGGATCTTGTAATGGGTACAGACTATACATGCTTTCGGCGCCTAATGGACTAATCCCATTTCGATTATAGTAAATTTTCCTAGCAACATCTGGATTAAAACTGGGTTTGTGGGTGGGGCTGAACCCGTTCAGATCAAAAAACATGACCGCTTCATAATATCCAACAGCAGAATCCTTTCTTTCGATGTTTAGAAGATGCGCCATACTATAATAAGTGTTATATAGGCCGGAATAGTCCTTTCTGAATTCGTATTGCATTTTACGATCACCTAGAATTGCCCAATAGACGTCATTTTCTGTATATTTAAAAGGCAGTTTATTTGCGACTTTTATAAACTCTGATTCAGTAACAGAGTAGAGAGAATTTCTCTGTTTGTGTTTTTCTACAGGATCTATACGCACTGGTTTTCGTTCTGCCCAGTGCTTTTTTAAAAGATTGTAGCCATCTTCTGTAAGCTCTAAATAATTTTCTCTTACATATAGTAGATTTAGTCTTAAGCATATATTCGCAAAGGAAATATAATCTACTAGAGCAGCATTTAAACCGGTTGTTGTGTAACCGATAGGTTTATGCTTTAGCCTGTTTAGCGCAATAAAATGTTCTTCCCTGAAGTCCGATATGCATGTAGGCACAAACTTTTCCCCTTCTGAATGTGTGAGAAATCTAGGTTCATCCATTTTGTTCCTCTCATATGGTATTAGAAACAATGCGCCATCAGTTCTATCTTATCCGCCGTATGGCGAGTAAAATCATTGTGCATGATGTGCTCAATTTCGTGCTGATAGGTTCTCAATGCGTCCTCATAGGTGTACCTCGAATTGAGGACAATCGTAAAAAACTCATTGTGGTCCTTTACGACATAACCGTGTAAGCCAATCGGCATGCTTTGAAAAATAACATTGAAGTCAGAAGAGTTAATCATCTGTTTGACCAGTAGCCCTCCGTATCATTTCTGCCACAAAATCTATATCTTCCTTTTTGACGTTTCTTGATGCATCAAAAAGTATCCTGTAATCTGGATTATGGAAGAGAAATTCAGCGGCATCTCTGGCATCCTTGTCGAGATAATAGTGCTCTTCAGAGTTATTAGATTGTAAATCCCACCCCATTATGGACTTTGGATCAACGCTAATAGCTTTACAGATAGCGACGAGGCGATCTATCGGAATAGAATCTGTCAGACTGTTTGCGTACCTTTGGATTGCGGATTTTGGGACGCCGCTTAGTTTTTCGATTTCTGAGTATGACAATTGGCTGTCGTTTATCGCGTTTAATAATCTTCGTGATATAGCTTTTGCCATTTCGGATTGACCCATATGCGTGCCTCCCTTCTGGAGTTATGACAGGCATATTATAAGGTCGACATCCCAAAATCACAATAGCAAATCTCAAAAAAATAAAAAAACATCCCAAAAATGGTTGACACAAAATCCAAGTGAGAGTATATTTTAATCATCCCAATTACGGGACAACACGAAAGGAGGTGGATGGAAGTGGTTAATATAAGATTGTTTAATGCCGCACTTGCAAGGGCCGGATTAAATTACACGAAGTTGGCGCAGAAAATGCACTGTTCGCCAAACACGATCACCTTTAAGGTGTCTGGGAAGGGAGCTTTCACAACAAAAGAGATTGTTTCGATTTGCGATATTGCAAAGATAGAGGACAACAACGAAAAGTGCCAAATTTTTTTAATCTAACTGTCCCGTTATTGGGATGGCGCGCCAAGCGAGTACCGCCGGCAGAACGGAGAAAGGAGGAGTACAACTTATCGGAAACGAATATTTAAGGCAGGCACTGAAAATGGCAAAACATTCGGTTGTCATTTTTGACGCCCTAACAAAAGCCGACCAAATATTGAATCACAAAGGGTATAAGAACATTGTGTGCTCAGTGTCTGGTGGAGCAGATAGCGACATCATTCTTGATATTTGCGAAAAGGTAAAGCCGCATGGCGTTCAATATGTATGGTTTGATACAGGGATTGAATATCAAGCTACTAAAGATCACTTAGATTATCTGGAGCAAAGGTACGGAATAACGATCGAAAGGATCACGGCTAAAATGCCAGTTCCCCTTTCAAACTATCTATATGGTCAGCCGTTTTTGAGCAAATATACTTCCCAAATGATTCATCGCCTACAAAAGCACTATTTTGATTGGGCTGATGAGCCTTATGAAGAAGCTATAAAAAAATATCCTAAGTGTAAATGCGCTTTGAAATGGTTTAACAGCATGTATGGTGACAAAAGGTTTTCGTATTCGAGATACAATATCTCGTCCTACAAATACCTAAGAGATTTTTTGATCGCCAATCCACCGACCTTTCAGATAAGTGACAAGTGTTGCACTGGGGCTAAAAAGAGTGTATCGAGCAAATACATCAAAAATCACAGTATAGATGTGATGATCCTCGGTATTCGCAAATCAGAAGGAGGCGTGAGAGCAGGATTGAGCAATTGCTTTCAGCCGTCATCGCACTACGGTACCGCATTATACAGACCAATATTTTGGTTCAAAGATTCAGACAAAAAGGAGTATGCAGAAACTTTCAAAATCAAAAATTCTAGGTGCTACACAGACTATAAATTCAAGCGCACCGGATGTGCTTGTTGTCCGTATGGCAGGGATTTTGAAGACGAGTTGAAGATATTGAGCAGATACGAACCGAATCTTTGCACGGCGGTCGAAAACATATTTCACAACAGCTATGAATACACTCGACAGTATCGAGCATTTAGAAAGTCGATGGAAAGGAGGAATCCATGCCAAGACTAAAGGCGACCGAGCGCGATCTTGAGGATCGCCGGACCAAAAGCATCATACGAAAGTATCAGGAGCTGGAAGGGCTTAGTGATCCGGAGCTTGCCAAGAGGTTAGGGATTGGAGGATCAACCCTATACAGCCGTATGAGGGATCCGTCCTTCATGACCCTGCGGGAGCTGAGGATCCTCTGCAAGAAGCTGGATGACCATGACAAGGTGGAATTGATAGGAGTGGGGCGATGAGAAGACGACTACACAACGCAATTTTACAAACCATCACAGCCTTAGCATTAGCGGCTTTTGCTTTTGGGGTCATGACGCTGGACTCGGAAGACTTGACGATCCCTGCGGTTCTGCTTTTGGTAAGCGCCGCATGGCTGACACTTTTTTACTACGCACAGGAAAGGTAAAGCGATGGAAAAGAAATTTGAGCTGACAGACCAAACTCTCATCCTGCCAGATGGAACCGTATTGCATCGCATTAGAGCGACTGCCAATTTCGGAACTGTACAAGCTGGCGAGTTAGGCGGATACATCGAAAATGAAGATAACTTGAGCCAAACCGGCAATGCTTGGGTGTACGGAGATGCTCGGGTGAGCGGAGATGCTCGGGTGAGCGGAGATGCTCAGGTGTACGGAGATGCTCGGGTGAGCGGAGATGCTCATGTGAGCGAAGATGCTCAGGTGTACGGAGATGCTCGGGTGAGCGGAGATGCTCATGTGTCTTTCTGGTATAGCGAAGATTTTAATCTTACAGATACAAGCTGTTTTGTTTTCAAAAACTCCTGGTCGAGTTACAGGGATTTTTTCTACAACCCAAAGACAAGATTGTGGTCCGTCGGATGCTTCCTTGGCACATCGGATGAGTTGATAAAAAAAGCATACGCCGACTCAGAAGAATCCGGGCGAATGTATGAAAAGTACGTGAAATTCGCAGAGGCATTAGCCGCAGAAGAGGAGGCAAAAAGATGAGAAAAGCTAGGTTACTCGACGCGCTGGCAACCGTCGCCCTTTGGGCTGGCGCAATCGGATTGATGGCTGCTGTCTTATGGATGGCGTGAAAAGGAGGGAATTGTGAAAGCATATAAGGGATTTAATCCGGATATGACATGCCGAGGATTTAAGTACAAAGCGGGCAAAACCTACGAGATGCCGGGAGAAGATGTTGCGTGCTGTGAAGCGGGATTCCACGCCTGTGAATATCCTTTGGATGTTTTTTGCCACTATGCTCCGACCGCAAGCACATATCACGAAGTTGAAGTTGGCGGGAAGATCGACAAAAACGACGATGACAGCAAGATTGCATCGTCAAAAATCAAAATTGGCGCAAAGTTGACTATCGCCGGGCTAGTTAAAGCTGCGATCAGCTATACATCAGAAAGGGCGCAGAAAGAGGAAGAAGCCACCGGGGACTGCGGAGCATCATCTGCCACCGGGAACCGCGGAGCATCATCTGCCACCGGGAACCGCGGAGCATCATCTGCCACCGGGGACTGCGGAGCATCATCTGCCACCGGGGACTGCGGAGCATCATCTGCCACCGGGAACTACGGAG
>ERZ773028.221-NODE-221-length-48668-cov-35.701294_pt1 | contig 48668 bp, 34 predicted proteins | sample MGYA00511123_ERZ773028 | MGnify/ENA primary metagenome ERZ773028 (study PRJEB29015, sample SAMEA2738134) | human oral metagenome | biome: human oral; feature: human-associated habitat; material: saliva | place: China | collected 2206 ... | reverse complement strand
CATTCTTGCCTAAAAACCGCCGAATCTAGCGCTTGCCTGCGGAGGGGTAGATGCTACCGTCCATCACGCCGCGCTCCACCTGCTCCAGGCTCACGCCGCGAGTCTCCGGCAGGTTGCGGAACATCAGCAGTGCAATAATCACGTTCACCACGGCAAAGCCGATGAAGGAGCCGGTCAGACCGACCGCACCCAGAATCACGGGGAACGCCAGCGACAGCACACCATTCATCATCCAACCGCTAAACGCCGAAATGCCCATACCCGCCGCACGCACACGCAGCGGGAACAGCTCACTCATAATCACCCACGTGGACACGTTCAGGCAGGTCTGCATCGCGCCCACAAAGCAGACGATGAGCACCAGCAGAATCCAGGGGCGCGCCGCGTTATCGGCGGGTAGCAGCATGGATGCGCCCGCAATCAGCACGTGGAAAAACGCGGTCGAACTATAGCCGGTAATGACCATGACGCGGCGCGGCACACGCTCCATCAGACGCAGCGACAGGATGGAGCCGAGCACCGCAATCGTACCCGGCGCAATGTTTGCAATGAGCGCCGCGGATTCGCTGAAACCGGCTTCCTTGAGCACCTTAATGCCGTAGTACATGATCGAGTTGATGCCGGTCAGTTGCTGACCTGCACCAACGAGAACACCGACGAGCAGGATGCGCACGAACCAGCCGCGCACGCCCGCGCTGTCCTTACCCGCCGCATTGTTCTGGGCGGTCGCCTCCACCTGCAGGGTGCGTTCAATGTCGGCAATTTCGGCCTCGGCACGCTCGGTGGAGCGGATGCGCTTCATAACTTCCAGCGCCTGCTCACGCTTGCCGACGCGCAGTAGCCAGCGCGGCGATTCGGGCACACGCAGCATGCCGACGAACAGGCCGATGGCGGGCAGGGTGCAGATGGCGAACATCCAGCGCCACACGCCGTCGTGCTCACCCCATAGGTTGCCGATGAGGGCGTTCACGATGAACGCGGCAAGCTGACCGCCCACAACCATGAGCTCGTTGCGGCCGGAGAGGGAGCCGCGAATTTCATAGGGGGCGAGCTCTGCGAGGAACACGGGCACCACGGCGGAGGCGCCACCGACCGCCAGGCCGAGCAGGGTGCGTCCGGTGATGAGCACGGCGACGTTGGGTGCAAACACGCAGGTCAGGGCACCAATGAAGAAGATGGTGGAGAGCCCAATGATGGTGGTTCGGCGGCCGAACCGGTCAGAGATGCGGCCGCATGTGAGCGCGCCAATAGCCGCCGCGAAGGCGAGCGATCCGGTGACCCAGCCTTGGGCGGTGGAGTCCATGCCGAGTTCGCGGCTCATGGGTTCGAGCGCGCCGTTAATCACTCCGGTGTCGTAGCCGAAGAGCAGACCGCCGAAGGTGGCGATGAGTGCAATGATGCCGAGGTATTGGCTGTGCTTCCCGGTGCCCAGCGGGGGCAGGGTGGAGGCGGTGCTCTGTGCGCTCATGGTGTCCTTTGATGTGCCGGTGGCGGGTCGTCCTGCCGGAGCCGGTTCCAGGCGGCAGGGGTGGGTACATAGGTAAGGTGAGGTGCGTCAGGTTAGACGCACCTCACCTAATCCTAGCGAAAACGTTCGGCGGGTGATATTTATTTCTCACCGCGGACATTTTTCAGCGTATTTTACGGCCGCCAGTTGCGACCGATTGAGTGCCCCTTTGAGAGGGAGCCCGCGTTTAGAACAGCGCGATCTTCTCGGGTGCCGGGAAGATAGCGTCCAGGGCGGCGAGGTCCTCAGCGTCGAAGCGCAGGCAGGCGGCCTGTGCGTTGGCGCGCACCTGTTCGGCGCTGGTCGCACCGGCAATGACGGAGGTGACCGGCGACTGCTGTGCGAGCCAGGAGAACGCCGCCTGCACCTCGGTGATGCCGCGCTCGGTGCAGAAGCTGTGGAAGGCTTCGAGCTGGTCCCAGTTGGCGGCGTCGAGCACGTTCTTCTTGGAGTGGGACAGGCGCGAACCGGCGGGAATGTTGTCGCGGCGGTACTTGCCGGTCAGCAGGCCGTTAGCGAGCGGGAAGTACGGTAGCACACCCATGCCGAAGTGCCGTGCGGCGGGCAGGATTTCGAGTTCTGCACGGCGGTCGAGCAGGTTGTAGTGGTTTTCAGCGACGATGAACCGTTCAGTGCCGAGTTCGTGGGCGCAGTGTTCGGCGTGGGCGAGCTGCCAGCCGGAGAAGTTGGAGTGGCCCAGGTAGCGGACCTTACCGTCGCGTACGAGCTGGTCGAGGGCGCTGAGGGTTTCTTCGATGGGGGTGTTGGGGTCGGGGCTGTGGTAGAAGTACAGGTCGATGTAGTCGGTGCCGAGGCGGCGGAGGGACCCTTCGACGGCGCGCATGATGTAGCGGCGGGATCCGCGGGCGTTGCGGTCGTTGCCGTTGAGGTCGCCGACGGGCAGACCGAATTTGGTGACGATGGTCAGTTCGTCGCGGTCGAGGCCGAGCTGAGTGAGGGCGGTGCCGAACATGGTTTCTGAGAGGCCGGGTTCGGCGCCGTAGAGGTCGGCGATGTCGAAGAAGCTGATGCCGGCGTCAACTGCGGCGGCGATGACTTCGTTGGTGCCTTCTTGGGTGCGGGTGGGGGTGCCGGGGCGGCCGAGGTTGTTGCAGCCGATGCCGACGCTGGGTACGACGAGGCCGGAGTTGCCGAGCCTGCGGTAGACGGGAGATTCAATACGTTCCATGCTTTTAACTCTACGTTGTGCGGGTATGTTGCGTGGTTATTTCTCCTCCAGTTGGGAGGCGAAGAGCTTCCTGAAGCGTGATGTGGGGTCGGTCGTTAGGTCCTGGTAGGTTCCTTGCTCCACCACACACCCACCATCCAACACCACCACAGAATCAACACCACGCAACGTCCACGCACGATGAGACACCAACACCACCAAACGCCCAACAGCAGCCACCTTCAACCGAGCAAAAATCTCCTCCTCAGTCTCAGCATCCACAGCACTGGTCGGCTCATCCAACACCCACACCGGCGCATCCCGAAGAACCACACGCGCCAACGCCAAACGCTGCCACTGACCACCCGAAAGACCAACACCACCAAACGACTCACCCAACTGAGCATCCAAACCACCCTCAAGACCACGCACAAAATCATCAGCACAAGCCACCGACAAAGCCGACCACAAATCAGCATCACCAAGACGCTCAACCGCCTCCTGAGGCAAACCCAGAAGAAGATTTTCACGCACAGTCAGTTCATAACGGCCGTAGTCTTGACTCACCAAACCCACATTCGCCAACAAGTCATCAGGTGATATGTCCTGTACCGACTTATCTCCGATTAGGATGTCTCCTTTGGAGGGCTTAAGCATGCCCATGAGTGCATTTACTAGGGTTGTCTTTCCTGATCCACTGGGCCCGACAATACCAATCATCTGCCCGGGACCGAAAGTGAGATTGATGTTTTTAAGAGCGAAAGAATCAGCTTTTGGATACTGGATAGCAAGATTCCTGATGGAAACGCTGGAAATCTCGAGGTAGGTATCGGCAACCGGATTTTTCTGCCCGGGCTGTGCGCTAGAAATAAACTTTCGATATACATCAATTGCGTTTGACCCCGCTGCCATCGAGCTAAGGTCGCTTCCCATCGAGCCAAGCGAGACTATAGCCGAGGTAATACCTATAACAGCTCCAGCAAGAGCACCGGGAGCCGGCACCGAGGCCGCTAGAAAAATAAGGGCTAAAGCTAGCAATGCAGCGCTTATAAAACCAACAATTGTATATATTCTGAGGATGTAACGAGCTAGGCCAATTTCCTCCTCACCGGATTTTTTCCGTTCTTGATTAGCACGATGCGCAAAGAACGACCGAGCATTAAGAATTGCAAGCTCACGAGCAGTAGTTATTTGTGCAATCTGGTTAGTACTATGCCACGCGTTGTAGCTATATGAATATATTTTTTCCATTGCCTCAGCATTCTTACTCGAATAGAGATGTGACATCAAGGCAACAGGAATCATGCCTGCAAGCATGCAGAGTGAAGCATATACATTGATCTTTCCTACGGAATAACTAAGGGCTCCCGTCGAAAAAATGATGAATATCAGAGCACCCATAGTGGAAACTTGAGACCCCAGGCTCCCCCCTGTCACAGCTTCATGAGCTGCCCTTGATGAGCGAGCATAATCACCGCTCGCGATTTCCTGAGAGGAACAAGTCGCCAGACGAGAAGATACGTTCTGAATACCCGTACTTGACATTCGAGAATTTAGAATCATACGCAGAGAGTCTGATGCTTGTCCCAGGGCAATGTATCCTGCCAGCACAAAACTAACCCCCAGAGCTAGCGGAAGCACTTCATCCTGGCTCTGACCCAAATGCTCAACAAGTCTAGTGACAGCCTCCATCTGCAGAGCAGGGAATAGTGATAGGCACACAACAGACGCTAGATAGGAGACGGTCCATACGGGGTGATTTCTGAAAGCATAAACCACGGACCAAACAGTATTAGCCATAATCTTACGCATCTTTATAGTCCCTTTCAGCGGAAGTTTTGCGCCCTGCAGAATCTTCAGAGATCTGATTTTTGAAAATTTCCATAAACTTTCCCTCTGCCTTCAGTAGCTCCCGGTAGGTTCCTTGCTCCACCACACACCCACCATCCAACACCACCACAGAATCAACACCACGCAACGTCCACGCACGATGAGACACCAACACCACCAAACGCCCAACAGCAGCCACCTTCAACCGAGCAAAAATCTCCTCCTCAGTCTCAGCATCCACAGCACTGGTCGGCTCATCCAACACCCACACCGGCGCATCCCGAAGAACCACACGCGCCAACGCCAAACGCTGCCACTGACCACCCGAAAGACCAACACCACCAAACGACTCACCCAACTGAGCATCCAAACCACCCTCAAGACCACGCACAAAATCATCAGCACAAGCCACCGACAAAGCCGACCACAAATCAGCATCACCAAGACGCTCAACCGCCTCCTGAGGCAAACCCAGAAGAAGATTTTCACGCACAGTCAGTTCATAACGGCCGTAGTCTTGACTCACCAAACCAACATTCGCCAACATATTGTATTTACTCTCAGAAGAAGCACCCTTATACGTTATGCTCCCCTGGGCAATTGGTGTAATTCCAAGAATTGCATTTATTAGCGTTGTTTTTCCCGCGCCCGAGGCACCAACTACTGCAATCATTTGATTATTCATCAGCTCAAGATTAATATCTTTAAGCGCAAAAGACGACGCGCCCTCATACTGAACGGATACATCTTTGCATATAATTTTTGAAATATTTTCACGGTTAGGGTTAGAAGTTTTTATCTCAGAAGCATGGTCGTAAGTATCAGAGTCGCATACCCTTCGGAATTGCTGAACAGATAATGCTCCATTAATAATCTGACCGAATGAATATCCCACCTCTTGGGTCGCGCCAACACAGGCAATGATTCCAATCAGCGATCCGGCCACATACGATATATCGGCTCCTGAATCCACAAGGAAGTACAGGGACGCAAAAAGTAAGACAGAGCAGAGTAGCCCTGCAACTATGGAGATGATTCCTCTAACACTTTCAAGGCTCAATTCCCTACCGGCTGCCCGGCGTCGCCAGGACGCTACGCGTTGCGAGAAAAATCGGGAGGCTCTCATGAGGTGAAGTTCTTGGGCGCGACTTTGAGCCATCAGATTGTCTAGATAGTAGTTCTCTGCCCGATAGTCCTCGTACATTAGGGTGTATATAGCGTAATCACGTTTAGCGAGGATTACCATTGCAGTAGATAAGGGTAGTGAACACAGTGCCGCAAAAATTGCTGCCACAATGCTGACGTTTGCAATATTAAAACAGAGGAGGAAAACCATCGCAAAGGAATTCACCAGTGTCATAACTGACATGGTGTGAACCTGCAATTCCTGTTTCGATATTGCCTCTCTTGCAGCACGTATATCTTCCTGTGATTTTGTGCTACCTATATCAGATAACGGAAATGTAGATAACCTGTTATTTAACATGCGGTGAACCCGATAGTTCATCTTTGATTTGAGGATAAGCATGTTACTTCTTACCCAGCGTTGAGCAATGATATTAATTCCGACAACAAGGGCAAGAGCAATAATATAAATCCATGCTGCGCCACCATTTGAACCGCTCAAGGCTGATACTGTATTACCGATCAGCAGGGACTGGCTCAAGGGAATGCAGGCTATGACGGCTAGTGATAGGGCAGTGCTCACTAGGGTCGCGGGACAGGTTTTCCAGGCTAGGCGGAAGGACCAGAGTATAGAGGAAAATAGATTTTTCATTCTCACCACGCTCACAAAGTCGTATTGAACTCATCTTTGAGTCCTGAAACTCCTCGATGAGCAGACATTGAAACACTACCCGTGCCTCATTAGTTATTAGTTACCCTACCTCTCACTGAAAGATAAAACACACATATCCGCGCGTGTCCAAGAATATTAAGCGAACGTATCTGTGATAATTCCGGGTATTCAGGGGTCAGCTGACAGCTCTACCCGTAACGCCCCCAGCCCCCCTTCGTCATAGTCAGTCATATTAAGTTCATATTTCGCCCCGATGTCATGTCCAGAAATATTAGGACATCAACCGCCGTATCCCTTGCACGCCCTCGGAGGCTGTGGGTAGAGTGAAAGCGTTATCTATCAAGAGCGACCGAGAGATCTGGCTCGTAGACGTCGCAGCAACCTCGCCAGTATCCCCCACCGTCACGGTGCAGGGTACGGACAAGGTGCTCCCGCCAGAACCGATAGAGAAGAATACCCTTCGGCACCCCTTGATGAGTCGTACCCACAAACCGGTACAGCGCATCCTGCAGAAGAATTCACGCACCCTCCCGGTGCGTATCTATCGGGTGAACACGAAGGAAAGGTTATGACGACAGTTCACCCGGCTCTTTCTTTTGAGCTATTCCCACCCCGCTCACACGCAAGCTGCGAGTCGCTACTCCACACCATTGCCGAGCTTGAGGGCACCAACCCCGACTACGTGTCGGTCACCTACGCCGGTGACGCGAAGCGCCGCCAGAAGACCCTCGCGCTACTCGACCACCTGGTGCATGAAACCTCCCTCACCCCGCTGGCTCACCTGATTTGTGCAGGCCATTCGGTGCACGAGCTGGAGCGTGCGGTCCGCCTGATTCTGGGTCTGGGTGTGCGCGGTTTCCTGGCTCTTCGCGGTGATATTCAGGAGGGTCAGGTTTCTGAGCTTCCTTTCGCCCGCTACCTGGTGGAGCTCATTCGCCGCGTGGAGCGTGAAGATTTCGCCCACCTGGCAGCTGGCAAGGTGTCGATTGGTGTGGCGGCATACCCGCAGAAGCACCCCGAGTCCGCATCCCTGCTGCAGGATATTGAGATTCTGCTGTCCAAGCAGCGTGCCGGCGCAGATTTCGCGATTACTCAGGTGTTCTTTGAGGATGAACGCTACAGCGCCCTGGTCGATTCGGCGCACCTGGCGGGCGTGGATATTCCGATTATTCCGGGCATCATGCCGGTAACCTCGCTGAAGCGCCTGCAGAATCTCTGCCAGATGGCGGGCATGGAAGTCCCGACGGACCTCGCCTACGCCCTAGAGACGGCGACCAGCAACGCAGAGTTGCACCGCATCGGTGTTGAGTACGCGTTGAACCAGTGCCGCACCGTGATGGACGCGGGCGCACCGGGTCTGCACTTCTTCACCTTCAACGAGCATGCGGCGGTTCTGGACGTTCTGGATCAGCTGGACCTACCCCGATACAGCAACCGTTTCTCTCAGCCGCTGAGCGAACTGGAATACGCCTAACCCAACCCGTAACGCTCCTTGTCGGATGCGTTTCCACTTTCTCCCCCACAAATATTCCGGGAGTTGTTGAGTCCTCCGTTTAACCGCCCACAGTCGGGTGGTAAAACGCCGGAACCGACTCCCACATCTATCCCCAGTAAAGGAATAACTATTATGTCGAACACCGCATTCCCCGCCGCAACCATTGTTGGCTACCCCCGCGTGGGCCGCTTCCGCGAATTGAAGAAGGCTCAGGAGGCTTTCTGGAAGGGCAAGGCAACCCTGCAGGAGCTGCAGGACACCGCCGCTGACGTGCAGCGCACCTACTTCGAGCGCGTGACCGCTGCCGGTCTGAAGGCTGACAACTACTCGATTCCGGCGACCTTCTCCTACTACGACCAGGTGCTCGACGTGGTTCGCCTGTTCACCCTGGTTCCCGAGCGTCTGGCTGAGGCTAAGGACGCACGCGGTCTGCTGGATCTGCCCGGCTACTTCGCACTGGCGCGCGGTACCGAGACCCTGCCTCCTCTGGAGATGACTAAGTGGTTCGACACCAACTACCACTACCTGGTGCCCGAGATTGGTTCCGGCACCGAGATTAAGCTGAACCTTGAGGCTATTGACGAGCAGCTTGAGGTTGCAAAGCAGGCTGGCGTGAAGGTTCGCCCGCAGATTGTTGGCCCGCTGACCCTGCTGCTGGGCGCTAAGGCTGAGCAGGGTTCCGCTGAGGACTTCTCCCCCGTTGACCGTCTGGATGAGTTCGTTGCCGCGTACGCTCAGGTGCTGGAGCAGCTGGCTGAGCGCGGTGTTGAGTGGGTTCAGCTGGACGAGCCGGGCCTGACCGTGGACCGTGCCGACAACGCAAAGGTTGCGCAGCTGGCTGAGCGCACCTACCGTGCCCTGGCTGCTGGCGAGAAGCGCCCGCAGATTCTGGTGACCAGCCCCTACGGTTCCCTGCGTGAGAACCTGCCGGCGCTGCTGGGTACCGGTATTGAGGCTCTGCACCTTGACCTGGTGCACGGCGTGTACTCGAAGGCTGAGCTGGAGTCTGTTTCTGCCGCTGGTGTGCACCTGGTTGCCGGTGTTGTGAACGGCCGTAACGTGTGGCGTGCCGATGTTCGTGCCGCACTGAAGACTCTGGAGGCGCTTCCGGGCGCATCCGAGGGTGCCGTGTCTGTGGCTTCCTCGACTTCCCTGCAGCACGTGCCGCACGACCTGGCTCTGGAAGACCCCGCCGAGGTTCCCGTGGACGGCTTGGCGTTCGCCGATCAGAAGGTCGCCGAGATTGCTCTGCTGGCTCGTGGCCTGGCTGAGGGTGAGGCTGCTGTTGAGCCGGAGCTGAAGGCTGCTGACGAGGCGCTGGCTCGCTTCGCCGCTGACCCGCGCAAGCACAACGACGAGATTCGTGCCCGCGCCGCAGCTGTGACTCCCGAGGACTTTGACCGCCCGACCATTGACGTTCGCCGCGCGGCTCAGGCCGACCTGAACCTGCCGAAGCTGCCGACCACCACCATTGGTTCTTTCCCGCAGACCGCTGAGATTCGCCGCCACCGTGCGGAGGCTCGTGCGGGCAAGATTTCCGCTGAGGAGCTGAACGGCTTCCTGCGTGACGAGATTGCCTCGGTTATCGCACTGCAGGAGGAGCTGGGCCTGGACGTGCTGGTTCACGGTGAGGCCGAGCGTAACGACATGGTTCAGTACTTCGCTGAGAACTTCGACGGTTTCGCAACCACCCGCCACGGCTGGGTTCAGTCCTACGGTTCGCGTTGCACCCGCCCCTCGATCCTGTTCGGTGACGTGAAGCGTCACGGTGAGGGCCTGCGCGGTGAGGCGTTCACCGTTCCGTGGAGCTCCCACGCACAGTCGCTGAGCGACAAGCCGGTCAAGGGCATGCTCACCGGCCCGGTGACGATTCTGGCGTGGTCCTTCGTGCGTGACGACCAGCCGCGCCGTGAGACCGCTAACCAGGTGGCTCTGGCTCTTGCCGACGAGATTGCCGACCTGGAGCAGGCGGGCATCCGCATCATTCAGGTGGACGAGCCGGCTCTGCGTGAGCTGCTGCCCCTGCGCCGCGACGAGCAGCCGCAGTACCTGGACTGGTCGGTGAACTCCTTCCGCCTGGCAACCAGCGCGGTGAAGGATTCCACTCAGATTCACACCCACCTGTGCTACTCGGAGTTCAACGAGATTATCGACTCGATTAACGCTCTGAACGCTGACGTGACCAGCATTGAGGCGGCTCGTTCGCACATGGAGCTGCTGGCTGACATTCCGGAGAGCTTCGTTTCCGGTCTGGGCCCGGGCGTGTGGGACATCCACTCCCCGCGTGTTCCTTCGCAGGATGAGATTGAGTCCCTGCTGAAGGCTGCGATTGGTTACGGCACCATTGCTGACCTGTGGGTGAACCCTGACTGTGGTCTGAAGACTCGTGATTACGAGGAGACCAAGCAGTCTCTGCGTCACCTGGTGGACGCCACCAAGGCGATTCGCGCTTCTCTCTAGGTTTCCCGCCCGGAGAGCTTTAGGTTCCGTTGCCTGCTGCGGGTTGACCGGATGATGGTTTGCTCGCGGTAACCTGCGGCAGGTGGCGGCTGTTCGGCTTCGTGCCGGTATGCGTACCGACTGTATGCCGAGCTTTTGGGGATAGATAACAGGCCCGCCCGTACGGTTTTTCTTCTGCACCGTGCGGGCGGGTTTTCTGTGCTTGTTTTTGGGCACCGATTTTGTGGTGTTCAAGTGGTTTTCTTTTTGAACTTAGGGTATAAATTACTCTAAATTTAAGTGTGGTCTGACCAAAACACATACTTACTCAACAAGGAAAGTATTTATATTCACTGCAGCGCTTGTGGCGCTGTTGCCCAGTAGACAGATATACATCACACAGATTTAGCACTTCCCCGTAATTCCGGAGTAAAAACAGTATTAACAGAATAATCACTCTGAATATCCGTTCACCCTAGTGAACATTCTACTGAAAACATTTCCAGCGGATTAGCATTTTTATAAGCCGCCGTTTTTAGAATTCCAGCATGACTACTACCACTTCATCAAAGAAGAAGAAGGGTTCTACACCCCGCTGGCTCGCTATTCCGGCACCCAAGCCCCAGCTCAGCGAAGCTGAAGTTTCTGCAAAGTACCCGCGCATGCGTCTGCAGGTCTTCATGGGTATCTTCATCGGTTACGCGACCTTCTACCTGATTCGTAACAACGTCCCGCTGGTCACCCCGATTCTGACCAAGGAACTTGGCTTCAGCAACGCCGCAATTGGTGCACTGTCCACGGCACTGCTGCTGGCTTACGGCTTCAGCAAGTTCTTCACCGCAATGATTTCTGACCGCTCGAACGCGCGTTTGTTCCTGCCCATCGGTCTGGTGCTCTCGGGTGTTGCAAACATCCTGCTGGCGCTGACCGGCTACATGGGTGAAGGTGCCGGCGCGACGGGCTACGCTGCCGCTATCGCCTCCATCATGGCGACCATCATGGTCTTCAACGGCATCTTCCAGGGCATGGGCTGGCCCCCCTCGGGCCGCGTGCTCGTGAACTGGTTCTCCACCAGCGAGCGCGGCACGAAGGTTTCCTGGTGGAACACCGCTCACAACGTTGGTGGTGCGCTGTCCGGTCTGCTGGTTGCGTGGGGCTTCTCCATGTTCGGTAAGACCTGGGAAGTTGCCTTCTGGTTCCCGGCTGTTATCAGCTTCGTTCTGGCGTTCGTGGCGTGGCTGCTGATTCGTGACAACCCCGAGGCTGAGGGTCTGCCCACTGTTGACGTGTACCGCAACGACCCGCACAAGGTTGAGTCCACCGCTGAGGATCGTGCAGAGTCCACTTGGACCACCATCCGTAAGCACGTGCTGACCAACTCCACCATGGTGTACCTGGCTCTGGCGAACGTGTTCGTGTACACCCTGCGCTACGGCGTGCTGGTGTGGGCGCCGAAGTACCTGCACGATGTGCGCCACGCTTCCCTTGAGGGTGGTATTGCGGGCTTCTCGATTCTGGAACTTGCCGGTATTGGCGGCACCGTCCTGTGCGGTTACGTTTCTGACCGCATGTTCAAGGGTCGCCGCTCCCCCGCGGGTATCCTGTTCCTGATTGCGACCGTTGGTGCAATTCTGCTGTACTGGCTGCCTTCTTCGGATGCGCCGCTGTGGATTGCGTACGTTGCGCTGGCTCTGATTGGTGGCCTGATTTACGGCCCGGTCATGCTGATTGGTCTGCAGGCTATTGACCTGTCTCCCTCGCATGTTGCGGGTACCGCTGCGGGCTTCACCGGCCTGTTCGGTTACGCACTGGGTGCGACCCTGGCTTCTGCTGGTATCGGCATTATTGTTGACCACTGGGGTTGGAGCACCGCGTTCGTCTTCATGATCGTCTGCTCCGGTCTGGCTGTGCTGTTCCTGTGGCTGGTCAACGGCGCTGAGAAGCGTCTGATGGCTGAGCGTGCAGAGAAGCTGGCGGCTCAGGCTTAATTGCCCGGTCTTTCGTGTAGGGAAGCCACACGTTTGCTGGTGAGTCACCATATGGTGGCTTGTCGGTAATCGTGTGGCTTCTTACGTTAAGAACCTAGAATGGAACCATGACTACTAACTCTGGAATCACTAAAGAATGGGTGGACGAAACCGTCAAGCCGGGCGACGATTTCTTCCGCCACGTCAACGGTAAGTGGCTTGCCACCCACGAAATCCCGGCGGACCGCCCCAAGGACGGCGGCCTGTACACCCTCCGCGATAACGCAGAGAAGCACGTGCGTGAACTCGTGGAGAAGATCGCGAAGGAGCAGCCGGAGTCCCGTATTGGCGCGCTGTACAACTCCTTCATGGATGTTGAGAAGATTGAGGCGGACGGCCTGGAGCCGCTGCTGAAGGAAATCGCCCCGATTCTGAACTCGGCAACCCCCTCCCACCTGGCTGTGACCCTGGCACTGCTGTCTCGTGCGGGTCTGCCGCAGCTGTTCGCCTGGTACACCAGCAACGACCCGAAGGACCCGAAGAATTACACGTTCTTCCTGTACCAGTCGGGTCTGGGTCTGCCGGATGAATCCTACTACCGTGAAGAGAAGCACGAGGCTGCGTGCGCGGCGTATGTTGAGCATATTGCCCGCATGTTTGAGCTGACCGGTCTGGCTGAGGGCTTCGGTCTGACTCCGGAGCAGGCGGCTCAGCTGGTGTTCACTCACGAGTCGGAGCTGGCTCGTCTGCACTGGAACGTTGTGGAGAACCGCGACGCGGAGGCGACCTACAACCCGTACCAGGCGACCGAGCTGGATGAGAAGTTCCCCGGCTTCCCGTTCTCGCAGTGGCTGCTGGCTCTGGGTGCCGACCCGGAGACCCTGGGTCAGGTTATTGTGGCTCAGCCGTCCTTCTTTGAGGGTGCGGCTAAGCTGTTCACCTCCATCCCGCTGATGAGCTGGAAGCTGTGGGCTGTGTGGACTGTTCTGCGTTCGCGTGCGCCGTTCATGTACGACGAGCTAGTTCAGGAGAGCTTCAACTTCTACGGCAAGACCCTTTCCGGTACTCAGCAGATTCGTGAGCGCTGGAAGCGCGGCGTGGGTGCTGTCGAGAAGGCTCTGGGTGAGGAGATTGGCCAGGAGTACGTGGCTGTGCACTTCCCGCCTTCGCACAAGGAGAAGATGCTGGTTCTGGTCGGCAACCTCCTGGAGGCGTACCGCGAGTCTATTGAATCGCTGGACTGGATGACTGAGGCAACCCGTCAGAAGGCGCTGGAGAAGCTGTCGAAGTTCGTCACCAAGATCGGTTACCCCGATAAGTGGCGTGACTTCTCCGCCCTGGAGCTGGTGCCCGGTGACCTGTTCGAGAACCTGCGCCGTACCGGTGCGTTTGACGCTGACTGGCTGATTGCCCGTAAGGGTCAGCCGGTGGATAAGTCGGAGTGGCTGATGACTCCGCAGACCGTGAACGCGTACTACATGCCGCCGGCGAATGAGATTGTGTTCCCGGCAGCGATTCTGCAGCCGCCGTACTTCAACCCGGATGCTGATGATGCGGCGAACTACGGCAATATCGGCATGATTATTGGCCACGAGATTGGTCACGGTTTTGACGATCAGGGTTCCCGCTACGACGGTGACGGCAAGCTGGAAAGCTGGTGGACTGAGGAGGATTACGCGAAGTTCAAGGAGCGCACCTCCGCACTGGTGGAGCAGTACAACGCGTACGTTCCGGTGGGTCTGGACCCGAAGTTCCACGTGAACGGTGAGCTGACTCTGGGCGAGAACATTGGCGACCTGGCTGGCATGTCGATTGCGTTGAAGGCGTACCGTCTGGCTTTGAAGAAGCAGGGCATTGAGTCGCTGGCTGATGCGCCGGTGATTGACGGTATGACCGGTATTCAGCGTTTCTTCTTCTCGAATGCTCGCGGCTGGTGCACGAAGTCCCGCCCGCAGCATGCTGAGGTGATGATTTCGGTGGATCCGCATTCGCCGGATGAGTTCCGTGTGAACGGTGTGGTGCGCAATATTGATGAGTTCTATGAGGCATTTGGTGTCTCTGAGGGCGATGCACTGTACCTGGCTCCGGAGGAGCGCGTGCGCATCTGGTAGTACCCCGATAAGGGTATATGCTTTATTGCGTATATAAGAAAGGAGCCCGCCTCGTGGGTTTATTCCACGGGGCGGGCGCCTCTTTTCTAGAGAGCTGTGGACGCTACACGAAGGTAGGCATCCACTGCTACTGTGCCGAGCGTTGCGTTAGATAATTTCTAGCGCAATATCCATGTGCAGCGGCTCGGTTGCATCGATGTGGTACTGGCTGTGTACCGGCGAGCCCCACGAGTCATCTCCACCAACGCCAAGCTGACCTGCCAGGATACGCAGGTAGGTGCGGTTGTTCTCGGGCAGCTCCCACTGGTAGGAAGCTTCCTCAATCTGGTAGGAGGAGTAGGGCAGGAGCGATACGTGCAGGCCCTCACCGGCAGTCTGCAGCTGGCGGACACGGAAGCCGTGGTTGCTGTCGTTCGTCACTTCAGCCCAACGGACACCCATGTGGTTGCCGCTTTCCTGAGGTACCAGGTACAGTGCGTAGTCCTGCTCGGGGGTGCTTTCCCACACGCCCAGGCGGACGCCGCTGCAACGGTCGGGGTAGGAGTCGCCGGGGCCGAGGCCGTAGTAACGCAGGTGCGAGAACTCGCCGGGCAGTGCCCATTCCAGACCGAATGCGGGCAGGGACGGTGCGTCCTTCTCGCCGGGGTAGTCGATGGTTACTCGCACGTTGCCGGTGCTCTGTGCTTCGTAGCGGACCGTAGCAGCGGTGTGAGCGGGGGTTGCCAGCTCGTAGGTGTAGGTCACTGCCACGCTGTCATCGCTGGGCTGCTCGACAGCAACGTTAGCGCAACGGGCGTAGCGGCCTGCAACGGTCCACTGGGCGCGTTCGAAACCGTGTCCGGCGCCGCGGTCGTTGTCGGTCAGGGGCCTGAAGGTGGTGAGCTTCGGGGGGGCGAATAACATGCTCGGTGCCGTTGTGTACCCAGGAGACGATGCCGCCCTGAGTGCGGGACAGAATAACTTCAGCCTGGTTGTTGCGCAGACCGACGTTCCAGCGGCCGACGGTCACCGTCGCATCTGCTGCGCCTTCAGCGGTGTTTGCTTCAGCCTGCGATGCGGGGATGACGTACTGACCGAAGGCAATTTCGTGTCCTGCAGGAGCCCATGCGGCGTCTTCAGTGAGCACGAGGCTGACGTCCAGGGTTACTTCTGCGTTGTCGGCAGCGTATTCTTCCAGGGGCCAGGGAATTACCAGCTCGTGGGTGGATTCCGGAGCTACGTCGAAGAAGTAGTCTTCCTGCCACTGAGGAACGCCGTTGACCAGCAGGCTAGCCTTGAAGGTGTAGTCTGCGGTGGAGGTGAAGAGGTTGTCGTTGACGACCGTCACGCCCTTCTGGTCGGGGGTGATGCGCAGGTTGGAGTACACTGCCTTCACTTCAGCGGCCTTGGGGCTTACCTTGCGGTCGGCGAAGAGGATACCGTCACCGGAGAATTCGTAGTCGCAAGGGCGTTCGCCGAATGCGCCACCGTAGGCGAGGTATTCGGGGGCGCCTTCGCTCTCACCGGGGTGCCAGAGTGCCTGGTCGATCATGTCCCAGATGAAACCGCCCTGGTAGTGGGGGTAGCGTTCCAGTGCGACGTATTCGTCGATAGCGCCGACCGAATTGCCCATTGCGTGCATGTATTCGCACATGATGAAGGGCTTCTGGGGGTTGTTCGACAGGTACTTTTCAACGACGTCAGCGTGGGTGTACATACCGGATTCGATGTCGGTGACGTCATCAAATTCGCGGTGCCAGGTGATGCCTTCGTAGTGTACGGGGCGGTTGGGGTCCAGTTCGTGGACTCGGCGGTACATGGAGCGGAATACTTCGCCGCCGTACGCTTCGTTACCGAGCGACCAGATTACTACGGAGGGGTGGTTGTAGTCGCGGCGCATCATGGATTCTACGCGGTCAACGCAGGCGCCTTCCCATTCCATGCGGGAGCCGGGGATCGTGGTCTCGGGGGTGGGGATGTCACCGGGGGTGCACCAGGAGCCGTGAGTTTCCAGGTTTGCTTCGTCAACCAGGTAGATACCGTATTCGTCGGCCAGGGCGTAGAAGCGTGAATCGTTGGGGTAGTGGCTGGTGCGGATAGCGTTGATGTTGTGCTGCTTGCAGAAGAGAATCTCTGAAGTCATGTCTTCAACGGTCAGGACGCGGCCGGTACGCGGGTGGAACTCGTGGCGGTTGACACCCTTGAAGAGGACTCGGTGACCGTTGAGGGTCATGATTCCGTTCTCGATGCGGAAGCGACGGAATCCAACGCGCTGGCTGGTGGATTCTACGGTCTTGCCGTCGTGGAGCAGATCCACCGTCAGAGTGTAGAGAGAGGGCGATTCAGCTGACCAGGGAGCGATACCTTCAAGGGCGTCGGAGGAGATGCGCACGGATGCGTCTTCGGCGGCGACGATACCAGACCAGATGACCTGGGTGCCGTCAAGGACGCTGGCCTGCAGGGTGTACGCCTTGATTTCTTCACCGTTGAGGGTGACGAGAGCGTCCAGGTGTGCTTCGCCGGTGGGTGCGTCGTAGTCTGCTTCAACGGTGAGGGAGGCGATGCTGACTGCGGGGCGGGCTACCAGGTTCACAGCACGGAAGAGGCCGTGGAAACGCCACGAGTCCTGGCCTTCCAGCCATGAAGCGCTCGAGTATTCGTAGCATGCGACGGTCAGGGTGTGGTTGCCTTCTGCGTCCTTGCTGACGATATCGGTGATGTCGAAGGAGGTGGTGGTGTAACCGTCTTCCGCGTAACCGACGAAGGTGCCGTCAACCCACACGTAAATTGCGGTTGCGAAGCCTTCGAAGGCGAGCGCGATGCGGCCCGATTCGCTCAGCATCTTCTTGAGGTCGCCCTCCAGGGTGAAGTGCTTGCGGTAGAGGGCTACGTGGTTCTTCTCGGGGATGTGAGGAGCTTCGGGGTTTTCGTGGCCGTCCCAGGGCATCTGGATGTTGACGTAGGCGGGGCGCCAGAGTCCTTCAGTTTCCAGGGTGGCGGGGACGGGGATGCTCTGGTAGTCGCTTTCGTCGAGGGCGGGGGCGGCGAATTCTGCGGTGGTGACATCAATTTCTGAGGCCCATGCAGTGCGGACAGCCCACGTGCCGTTGAGGCTCTGCTGGGGGTTTGAGGAGTGATGGTCGGAGTGCGCTGCCTCCCTGTTGACAGCGTACACAGTGGGGTCATCAAGCCACGCTGCTGAGGGTGACTGGGAGGAGACTACGGGAGTCGTTTGTTCGGTGGAAGACATGTCTTCCTTCCTCTTGTATACATCTTTGATTGGTCCCTTTAAGGATGCCGGAAGGCGTGATGATTGCCGCCTACATTCTGTTCATTCTTTTCCCGCAGAACTTGGCTCTGGTCTACGTGGCACTGGTCCTGTTCTACACCCCGAACACCTTCATCCAGATGACCGCTATCTTGGCGCTGACCGACTCCATTGAGTACGGCCAGCTGCAGACCGGTCAGCGCAACGAGGCAGTTACCCTGTCCGTCCGCCCGATGCTCGACAAGACTGCTGGTGCTCTCTCTAACAGCATCGTGGGCGTGGTTGCTGTTGCTGCCGCTATGACTAACGGTGCAGATCCTAATAGCCTCACCGCGCAGAACATTCAGACGTTCAACACGGCTGCTTTCTATGTGCCGCTCGCCATTATTGTGTGCTCGTTCCTCGCATTCTTCTTCAAGGTTTCTATCTCTGAGAAGGAACACACGAAGATTGTGAAGGAGCTTGAGGAGAAGCTTGCTTCTGCATAGGTAAAAGCAGGGTAGGTCCTTCACCACATGAGAGAGGCGCCCGCCTCGTAGTTTTTAGCCACGGGGCGGGCGCCTTTTAGGTGTAGAAGCTATGCGCTTCTAGGCTGAAGCTTTTAGGAAGCAGAAGCCGATGCAGTGGCACTAGAAGTAGCAACCGGATTTACTGTAAGCTTCCAGTCGCCATTCTCATAAACTCCACGAATGATGACATCTCCAGTAATTTTGCGGTACTCCTTGGGAGACTCCATCACTTTCCCCTTGTATACAGCAAACTCACCGTTCTCCAAAACCATCTTTACATTCCAGATATAGCTATCACCATCGCGGGTCGGTTGAGGCGTATTCATAGCGACAGTAACAGTTTGTTCTTGGCGCCAGACCTCCCCCTTTTGCAAAGCATCATCGAAGCTACCAGGCGTGGGTTCAAGGGTGGTCTTCAGTTCTGAAATATCAATACCGCTTTCACGCAAAGGTTCGGTCTTTCCGGTACGCCCATAATATTCAGAAGCAGCGCCAAAGAATGCAATGGACTGGTAGAAGCCCTCCACGCTGTTCTCGTTGGCAACAGCGGGCTTCACGGGTACAGGAACATTCTTAGGCGGCTCGGTACGGGTACCTTCCTTGTAACCTGCAGGCTTAGAGACGTATCCCTCTAGAACGACGAGGCCGGAGTAGTCACTACGAACGCTCTTAGTAGCCGAGGCACTAGCTGATGCATTACCACTTTCAACACTGACGGGTTGGGGCTGCGCGCCACATGCGGCAAGAAGGGTTGCGCCACCGGCGGCTACAACCAGGCCAAGCGCGGAGCGGCGGGTTACGTTCTTCATTGGTTCTCTCTATCTACGGTGGTGGCGCCCGCCTCGTGGTTTTTCAGCCACGGGGCGGGCGCCTCTCTGTTTTTAGAAGCTATACGCTTCTAGGCTGAAGCTTTTAGGAAGCAGAAGCCGATGCAGAAGCCTCAGATTCAGACTTCATGCCAGTCAGCTTCCACGCACCGTTCTCGTAAACACCGCGCAGGGTACGCTCGTTGACGTTCTCACGACCGCTTTCAGGAACCTCCAGAACCTTATCCTTAGATGCCATGAATTCGCCGCGGGTAAGGGTGAAGCGAGCATTCCAGGTGTATGCCTTACCATCGCGGGTAGGCTGTGCGGAGAGCAGGGTGATGGTGACGGTCGGGTCGTGCATCCAGACTTCGCCCTTGACCAGCTTTTCGCCGAGGGTGCCGTCTTCCGGCTCGAGCATCGACTTGAGTTCGCTCTTGTCCATGGCGCTTTCACGCAGGGGCTCGGTCTTACCGGTACGCATGTAGTATTCCATGGCTGCGCCGAAGAACGCGATGGACTGGTACAGGCCCTCCACGCTGTTCTCGTTAGCGACGGCGGGCTTCGTCGGCACGGGCACGTTCTTGGCCGGCTCGGTGCGGGTTGCCAGCTGGTAGTCAGCAGGCTTGGAGGTGTAACCGTCCAGGACAGCAGGACCGGAGTAGTCGGCGCGTGCGTTGTTAACTTCGGCGTCCGAGGTAGAAGCGCTACCGGATGCAGATGCGGAGCCGCTGGATGCCTGGGACTGCGAACCGCATGCAGCCAGGAGGGTTGCGCCACCGGCAGCGACAAACAGGCCGAGGGCGGATCGGCGGGTTACGTTCTTCATTTTTTCTCTCTATCTGTGGTGTGTTTTCCGCACCGTGGTGCGGGTGATGCCTCCGGCATCTAACGGGAAGACGGCACTACACGAATGTAGTGCCGTCTTCCAGTATATGTTTATTGGGCTTGGTATTTTTTAGCCGCCGTAATAGTAGTAGTGGCTGTAGGAGCTGCCGTAGTAGTCGCTGATGACGATGCGGCCGCGGCGGCCGTAACGGTAGGAGTAGTAGCCGTTGTAGGGGTTGCGGCGCACGGTCGGGCGGTAGGTGGTTGCCTGTGCGGGGGTGAGCAGTGCGCCGAGGGCGGTTGCTGCGCCTGCACCTGCGGCGGCGAGTGCTGCGCGGCGGGTGAGGCGTGCGGGCTTCTTGGTGGCCATGGTGTGCCTTTCGGGGTTGGTGTTTCTGTGAAGTGACGTGGTGTGTGCACGGCGTGCGGCTGCGCATTAACCATTTCTTATTGTATGCCTCAACGTTAATGTTTTTACGTGCAGAGTGCACCTTCTAGTTGAGGCTTAAACCATGCGGGCTAGTCCACGTTTTTCCGGCAGAAAAATTGCGGAAATATTGGTTGAGAAACACGCCGGGCACGCACTAAAAATGGGCTGAAAACAGCCTAAATTGCAGGCTACATGTCTACTTCGGCGAGGCCGGAAATGTCCTTGTCCTTGATGTGCGGGATGGTGGAGCTCCAGTTCATCCACGCCTTGACTTGGGCGGCTTCTTCGGGGTTGTTCATGTCTGGCCAGCGGTCGTTTTCCATCTTGAATCGGGTCATTGCGAGGAGGTAGTAACCATCATCGCCGGGGCTGAAATTCGTAATTGTCTTGCCTGATTTTGTTTTAAAAGTAACGCTGTCTGACTCGTCACTATCAGAGGCCTGGCTGTATGAGACTGCGTCGATTGCGGTGAGCGGGTAGAAGACCGTGTCTAGAAATGATTCGCCCCTTTCGATTCCTTCCGGCGAGATTTCGGTGTAATCCTCAACAGGTCCGTAGAAGAAGCAGATAGCCATGCACATGGCGCAGAACGCTGCGATGTCGTAGAAAAGGTGGAATCCCATGTCGCCGAGTAGGTGCGTTAGGAACATTGCGACAGGAAATATGAGAGCTACAAAGCCGGCCAGGATGATATTGCGAAGCTTGCCTCGGATGATGTGGATGTTTTCGGCGCGTAGCTTCTTGTCGTGGCGGCGGCTCATCTCATGGACGATAGCGGTGCGGCAGATTTTGTACATCAGCCCAAGGCATAGTACGCCCCATACGGCAATCATGGTGTAGGTAATTATCATGGTGGTCAACTGCCCTTTCTGTTTATCGGTGACCCGCAGCCTCCCGGCAGCAATGCGGAGGGTGCGGGTTCGTTCTCAGAGTAGCTAACGAAATCCGGTGGTTGAGCACGGATTCGCGTTATCTGCGCAGTGGTTGCCGAGTCTTCACCGGAGCATTGCGTCGAGTTAACCTCCCGTCCAGATTGGGTGCGATAGGCTAAGGATGTGCCCGCCACCTCACCGGGGCGGGCGTGATTCACCAACCACCACACGAGGACGTACACACTATGAGCACAGTTTTTGAGACGACCCGCTTTGAAGACATCACAGAGCAACAGCCTGCAGCCCAGAAAGAAGGTGAAGAGCAGTGAAAAAGAACTCCCCGAGGAAAAAGAACGTTTCAAAGAAAAGGAACACCTCGAAGAAAAAGAGTTACCCAGAGGCAAATTACGTTACCGAAACTGGGGCCATAAAGAAGACCCGCAAAAAGAGATACACCAAGAAAAAGAAGAATAAAATCGACTTCAAAGAGTATCTTCGCAAAAAGGCAAAAGCTGCGTGGGATGCACGCGACGTCATCATATTCGTGGCAGTCATGCTAGGGTTCCTTGCGTCCTTACATTTTATGACCAGCTACAACCCGAGCAATGAATCCGCTATCTGCACTGTCACCTCCGTCGAAATCGTTGAACATGAGGACCCCTACTGGACCTCCGGCGAATTCGAAACGGAAGAGTGCGGAATCATCAAATCAAGCAAATCCCCTGATGGTATCCCCATCCGCAAATACCTTCAGAGCTTTGAGACGGGCAAGAAGTATAGGGCGTACAAGTCCTTCGATACCCGAAACGATGAATTCGACTTCAGCGTCCTCCGCTTTGAAGAGATCAAAGAATAACCCCACCCCCGCAGAAAGGAATCCACCGTGAGCTTTATCGGCGACTTTATCATCGGCTTTTTTGGAGAGGCCCTCGCCTCCTCACCAACACTGCAGCGAGTATGCCTGTGGATTCTTTTCTCTATATCCATTCTTCTCATGCTTGTCCCCGTCATGACGGGTGAATACGCGTGGAGCATCCTATCCATCTCGATCATGCTGTTTTCGGTCGTGACGATTGACGGCATGCATGAGCAGTGCGTGAAAAACACCAAGAACGGCGGCGCGTACCACTACTTTCTGCTGACGGTGGGCACGCTCTGCGTCGCCGCGATTGTTCTGCTCGCTGCTCTCTCCCTGGTGGGTGTCCCGCCGGTTGCCTCCACCCCGCAGGTGGACGGCATCAATTTCGCGCCCTGGTATGTGGCGGCGTCCGCGCTGGTTCTGCTGCTGTTCTTCTACAATGCCGCGCAGCCGAACGAGGAGATCCCTAACCTGCACCGTATGGAGCGCATCAACCGGTATGTGCGCGCAGTGGTGCTGGGTGTGAGCGCCCTGATGGTGCTCTTCTGCCTGCTGATTCCGGTGGTTTCTTTCGCTGCTGCCGGTTATGAGCCTGTGGGTGTTTCGGTGGTGCTGTGCCTGGTGCCGGTCTTCCTGATTTTTGTGCGCCGCACCCTGTTCAAGCTGTGGGCGTCGACCTTTGAGGAGGGCACTGCCGGGTATGGCGTGTTGCGTGGCTTCTGCGTAGCCCTGGTGGGTTTGGGTGGATGTTTGGCGGCGGCCCGTCTTGCCGTTGATGTTGTGCAGTCCGGTAGCGGGTTGTCGCTGGTGTATGTGGTGCTGGTGATCGCCTCGTACCTGCTGGTGAAGAGGTACCTGACCGTGGGTGTCGCTATCCCCGAGAAGGAAGATGAGGAGGACCCGGAGGCAGAACCTGCAGCAAGCTAAACCGTGGAACCCCGCGGGTTGAGAGATGACCTCAGCCGCGGGGTCTTTCTATGTCGAACAGAGTTCGGTAAGTGCACTAGGTTGAAACGAAATGAAAAATACCTTTAACTATCACCTCAAGGTTGAATTGAATATCCTGATGAGGCACCGACTAGGAGGAAAAAATATCAACCTTCCTATATTGGACTGATAAAGTGGTACGGGGCTTTTTCTCTTTCCGGCTTTGCCCCTGACCCTTTCCACTCAGGTGGGCACTATACAGTGGCGTTTCAGACTTGCCGCTGTTGTGTGTCTGCACGGTATATAACTCAACGAAAAGATCATCATGACCAACCACACCACAGCGCGTCAGCGTCTACTCCGCTTCCCTTTGATTTTGGGTGTCACGACGGCACTTATTTTCTCTTCTTGCTCCACGGGCACGAACAATAACAGTGCCCCTTCCGATAAGGGTACTGTTACTTCTCAGAGTCCCCGCCAGGTGGAGAACGCTACTAATGTTCTGCAGAACGTTAATATTCAGATGGGTCGTGACGGCGAGGTTTCGTCGATTGAGTCGACCAACATTTACGTCAATGACAAGGATCGTACGAGCTCCTCGAGCAATGTGCAGTTCAAGCCGAAGGACGTCGTTAATGACCTTCCTGTGCGTGTGAGCCTGCAGTATTCTACTGAGCGCGGTAGCGGCACTAACCTGAATGATTTGAACGGCTACAGCGGCGAAATCACGATTAAGGTTACGGTCGAGAACCTGACGGTGAAGACCGAGGACGTCACCTATGATGCATCCGGTACTAGCCGTACTAGCCCCGCACCGGTTGGTACTCCGTTCTCCATCGCTGCTTCTACCGTTCTTTCGGGTTCTCCTACTCAGGTTATTACGACCCCTGACGCGGCTGATTCGTCGACGAATGGTGTGGTGAGCACCAATGATGAAGGTAAGGCTGTTGTTCAGTGGGGTGCTATTTCCGCACCTCCGGTGACTGGTAGTTCCTCTTCTTTTGTGTTGAAGGTTAAGGCGAAGGATTTTAGTGCGCCTACCTTCAACATTTCGGTGCAGCCTGGTTTTGCTTCTGATTTGTCTGGTGCGGGAATCATTACTAATGGTTTCACCTCTCAGGATGCGTCTCAGGTGGCGCTTCTGCAGCGCACTATTGATACGGTCAACGAGGTTAATACGACGCTGACTAGCGCTAGTTCGCAGGTTGCTCAGGTGCGTCAGAGCCTGGATGATACGTCTGCGACCTTGGGTAAGGACACTGCCGAGCATCTGAAGACTCAGAATGAATCGTTGACGAAGACTATGCAGGGTCTGCAGGCGAATATTGAGAGCCTGCAGAAGGATCTTTCTGAGGCTTCGCGTACTAATAATTCTCAGCTGATTTCTCAGTTGGAGCGTACTGTTGCTGCTCTTCACTCGATGCTGGGTGATACGACGGCTCGCCCCAATGTGTCTGTTTCACATAGCGGCGGTCGTTGTGTTGTGCATCGTGAGGAGGGCGCGGGTAGCCGTAGCGTGTACGGTAATTTGGTTCAGTTGTCTGCTGTTCTGAATGCGTATGCGGAGGCAAGTTCGGATTGCCAGCAGGATCTTACGGCTTCGATTCGTGAGATTGTCGGCCCGGAACACCCGACCGCTGAGACTTGTTCTTCTAACGGTTCGGTGACCTGCGCCCTGTTCGGCGCGTCGGTGACGGTGCAGAGCTCTCTGATTGCACTGGTTGCTACCGGTGAGAAGATTGTGGATCACCTGCAGCCGGAGTACTTGAAGGGTGCAAACAACAACTATTCGGCGTTGAAGCGTCAGATGGATGAGCTTGTTGAGCAGGTGGAGAAGGACCCGTCTTCTCTTGATGGCGATGCTGTGCGTTCTTTGAGTGAGAAGGTTAGTGCGGCTCGTCAGAGTGTAAATCAGATGAAGGAAACGTCGAGTCGTCTGATTGAGAGCATCAAGAACGTTCATTCTCGTGCGGCTTCTGCTCGTGCGGAGCTGGTGGACGGTTCTGGTTCTATGAGCGCTCAGAATAAGGAACTGGCGGAGCAGCTTTGTGCTCTGTCTACTGAGCGTGGCGGTTCTCTGTCTGCTGAGCAGGTGGAGCATCTGCGTGGATACCTGACGGCTTCTTCTTGTGGTGGCGCGGCTTCGCCGTCTGCTTCCCCGTCTTCTGAGGCGCCGTCTGAGGCTCCTAGCCCTGCGCCGTCTGAGTCTGCTTCTGCAACTCCTTCCGCAGAGCCGTCGAAGAAGATTGAGGCACCTTCCGCCGCTCCGTCCTCTGAGGCACCTTCTGCCGAGCCTACTGCTACGGAAGGTAATACTCGCGTCATTACGGTGGAGAACGCGGATGAGCGTACCTACACTTCGAACACCCCGGCAGCACGTACTCCGATGGAGCAGCGTATTGCTACCGCGGTAGCTGCGTGGGATGAGGTTCTTGCCGCTACTTCGATGGATGACCCCAAGGAGGGTCTGGCTCGCGACGCCAAGGACCTTAACGATGCTGTGAACGCGGTAGATGGTGCCCTGGGCGAGGTTGAGAAGACCCTGAACGATGCCGCAAACGCGCAGAACCAGGATGCGGAGAAGAAGGAAGAGCCTACTGAGGAGGCTAAGGTTTCTCTGCGTGATCGTATCCATTCAGCTTCGGATGCTGTCAATGCTTTGGGTAAGAACCTGGAGGATATGACGAACATGCAGGCTGACCTCTCCACCGCTATTAAGGAAGCGTTCAAGGAGTCTGCCAATGAGACTCGTGAGAGCCTGACGAGCATGATTAGCGAGGAGATTCGTAAGGTTTCGAGCGATGGTTCTTCTAGCGCTTCGGCTGCTAAGGAGGCGTTCTCCGCTTCGGTTGCTGGCATTACTGATACCGCGAATACTGTGGTTCAGGTGGCTGGTGAATCCATCGAGGTTCAGCACAAGGATATGAATGATCGTATTGAGGGCCTGCGTCAGTCTCTGGATTCGGTGACTGAGCGTTCTCTGGTTGCTCTGAGTACCCGCGCTGAGAACGCTACCCGAGATTTGGCTGGTGCATCCGTTCAGCTGAATAACGACCTGTCGAAGCTCATGCTTGATTTGGGCGATAGCAACGCTGAGGGCGCTGGCCTCTTGGGCGCGCTCAAGAGCAATAGCGCGAAGGCTGGTGCGGCTGATTACCAGCTTGCTTTGGCGATGCAGAATGCTCAGGGTTACACGAACCTCCGTTCTGAGGATATTGCCGCTCTGCAGAAGCGTCAGGCGCAGTTCAAGGCGTCCCTGCAGCGTCTGCGTTCGCTGCCGACCTTCCACCTGTCGAATGCTGGCAGTGCAGAGGTGAAGACGGTGTACACCTTCCAGATTGGTGATTAGCCGTGGGGTTTTCCCCTCATTTGGGCTCTGATTCAGGTCCTCACCGCCGCGAGAGCAGGCGGCTCACTCAGCGCACCGTGGTGTGGTGTGTCAGTCTGTGTGTGCTGTTTAGCCTTGCGGTGGTGGGGATCTGGTATGGCGTACGCGCTGTGACTCCTCAGCCTTTGCCGCTTGGCACGGGTACGAACCCTGCGTCTGCGGTGACGGTTCAGCAGGCTATTTCTCTTCCTGCGTCTGGTCGTGAGCCTGTTATTGGTGTTGTTACTACTTTTGGTGATGATGCTGAGGGGTCTGCGTGGCGTCTGAATGCTCAGGGTGCTCGTGTTGCGCAGTACCGTCTGGCTTTGGGTAAGTCTTCTGTGAAGGTTCTTTATGCGAACGATAAGGGAACGGAGCAGGGTGCCCGTGAGGCGGTAGAGAAGCTCTCTTCTGAGGGTGCTTTGGGTATTGTGCTTGCTTCTCGGGGTGAGCATCTTCGGGGTGCTACGGCTGCTGCTAAGGAACGCAATGTTGCGGTGATTGAGGCGTATGACCGGGTAGATGCTGGCGATGGGGTATGGAGTTTTGCTCTGGACCCTGAGCGGGAGAAGCAGGTCTATACGACTGCTATTCGTTCGCTTGCCGGTGCATCTAGCACGGGTTCTTCGCAGCAGCTTGATGGTGTGCGCACCATCCTGCTGGATGCGGGCGAGGGCTCTGCACCGGACCTTCCCTATACGAACCGCGTTCAGGTTTCTGCTGATGAAGACAGCATGAAAGACGCTCTCAAGGAGCTGACGCGCCTTCTGGGGGACAAGTCTTCGGGCTCTTCTCCTGTTCTGGTTTTGACGGGTTCAGCATCGACTCAGGCGAAGGTGCTTCGTTCTCTTCAGAGGGCGGGTATTACGTCTCCAGTGATTGCGGGTGAGGAAGCTTTGACGGAGCCTTTTATGCGTCTTCTTCTGGAGAACGGTGGTTCCTTAACTGATAATATTCGCGTTGTGGGGCGTGTGCAGGCACATGCTGCGGCGTTGAGTGCTGATGATGCCGGTCGTGCTTCTTCGGCATTTGTGTCGACGGTTGAGCGTATGAAGAACGATTCTTCGCTCAAGGATTTGTCAGGCGAACAGTCGTTCTCGAAATCGGCAGCGTGGGCGGATGCTCCCTCCCATAACGCGCTCTTGGCTTTTGCGTATGCCACGAGCCAGGTTCGTGAATACACTCCTGAGGCGGTTCGACGGGTTCTAGGAACCCTTCGTTTGGACGCTAAAGATTCTACGGTCGCGTATCCGTTGGATTTTTCGTCTTCTTACGCCGCTGGAGGGCAGGTGGGTCTTCTTTACCCGACCGCGGAAGCTTCGATGATTCAGGGCGGATCTTCCTCAACGGATGCGGTGAACCCGCCGGTGTGGATGCTTCGCACGTTCACCTCAGAATCTCGCGACTAGCCTTTCCACACGGAGCCTACTGTACAGAGCCAGCCCATCACGCCCCGGCTTTCGGGGTTTCCTTCCTAGTCCGTCCACCAGCGGGGCTCACGATTTATCTATTTTGGAGAACACCTTATGCGCTTTTTCCTTGATCTTGAAGAGCATAACGGGAGCTATGAACTAGACTCCTGGCAGCCTGAGACGACCATCGCTGATCTCATCCAGGCGACCGGTGGCCCCTCCCTGCCTGCCGACGAGCCGCTGTATTGCGATAACCGCCCGGTGACGGCATCCTCCACTCTGGCGGAGGTCAAGCCGATGGAGGGTATGCGCATCTCTAGGGCACCGCTCTCCTACCCTTCCCTGGTGCAGGGCTGGAGCGTCTGTTTGAGCGGCGGTTCGACGGTTACCCTGCCGCACCCTATCCCCTCTTCGCGTCCTCTGGTGGCGGGTCGTTCCCCGTACGCCGACATTGTGCTACCCACGGCGAGCGCGTCATGGGAGCATCTGCACCTGCAGGTGATTCATGATGAGTCGACAAACACTCAGAAGGTGCGCATCACTGACCCGGGTTCTACGAACGGTAGTTTTGTGGACGGTCAGAAAATCCCTGAGGAAGGTCTGACTGTTTCTGAGAGCACCACTATTCATGTTGGTGATTGTGTTCTGACTCTGCAGCCTGCTCCTCAGGAGAAGGCTGCGCCTCGCCCCGGTAGCGCCCCGAATGTGAGCGCGTCGGGTACTGCACCGTTTAACCGTCCGCCGCGTCAGGGTGCGTTGAGCGCCCCGGATAAGGTGGAGGCACCTACCCGCAAGAATGTTTCTGATCCGCCGAAGTTCAATCTTGCGATGGCGGTGGGCCCGATTATTATGGCGGCGGCGATGGTCGCGATTATGCAGGAGATTCGTTACGCCCTTTTCGCGATGCTCAGCCCCATTCTGAGTATTGGCATGTGGGTGGAGCAGAAACGTCGTCACGCTAAGGATAAGGTGAAGGAGCGTGTGCGTTTTGAGCAGGAAATGGAGAAGTTTAAGGAACGTATCGCTCTGAGTAACCGTGAGGAAACTGAGCGTCTTCACGACCTTGCCCCGGCACCGGATGCTGTTCAGCTGCGAGCGCTTCTTCCCGCGATGACGCTGTGGCGTCGCCGGAGCACCAGCCCTGACCTGTTGACTTTCCATGTGGGTACTGGGCATATTCATTGGGCTCCTGAGCTGACGAAGCCGAGCAATCCTGAGCCTGAGGTTCAGCATATTCTTGAGCACAATACCCTGTGGGACGCCCCGCTGGTTGCTGACCTGCGTGAGGGCGGCGCTATCGGTATTGTGGGTCCGCGTGAGCAGTCTCTTGCCTTGGCGCGTAGCCTGGTGCTGCAGGCGGCGACCCACACGGGTCCTGCTGATATGACGATTGCGGTCTGCGCTGATTCGGCGCGCTCGCAGGACTGGGTGTGGACGTCGTGGCTTCCACACATGCATATGGCGCAGAATCAGCAGATGCGTTGGTTTGCTTCTGGTAAGGAGCAGTCGGATCAGATGCTGCGCTCTCTTTACAACGATATTGAGTCTCTTCCGACCCGCGGCCTGTGCGTGGTCGTTGATTCGGATACCCTCACTGAGGGCCGTGAGTCGCCGGCACGCGACCTTTTGGCGTACGGCGATGAAGTGCGTCTGATGGCGAATAAGACTGCTGCTGCGGGGGCTCGCCGTGTTGCCGGTATTGTGTTGGCTTCTTCTGTTGATCGTCTGCCTGCGTCGTGTACTTCGGTCGTGGAGATTGGTGAGGAGGCTTCTATGACCTATTCGGAGCCTCGCCGCCGTTACACGGTCACTGACGGTGTGCTCGCCGGTGTGAGCGCTGAGGATGCTCTTCATGTGGCGCGTACTTTGGCGCATCATGAGGACCCTGAGCGTCTGCTTCTGGGTGGCGGTTTGCCGCAGCTGGTGAAGTTGCCTGAGCTGGTTGGTTTGCCGACCCCTCCGGGTGCTGAGGATATTGAGGCGTTTTGGTCGCAGGCTAATGGTTTTAGTACTGAGATTGGTGTGGGCGATTCTGGCGCGTTCACGCTGGACTTGGTGAAGGATGGTCCTCACGGTCTGGTGGGTGGTACCACTGGTTCGGGTAAGAGTGAGTTTTTGCGTTCGTTGGTGGCGGGTTTGGCTGCTCACCATGATCCGAGCCGTTTGAACTTTATTCTGGTTGACTTTAAGGGTGGTGCTGCGTTTAAGACGTGTGAGCGTCTGCCGCATACGATTGGTACTTTGAGCAACTTGGATGCTCAGTTGGCTCACCGCGCTATTGAGTCGTTGGAGGCGGAGATGGACCGTCGTCAGCGCCTGTTTGCGGCTGCTGGCGAGGGTGTGGACAACATTAAGGATTATTTGGCGACGAACCCGCCGGAGCCGATGCCTCGCCTGCTGCTGGTGATTGACGAGTTTGCGATGCTGGCGAAGGACTTCCCGGATGTCCTGTCGTCGCTGGTGAGCATTGGTGCGGTGGGTCGTACCCTGGGTGTGCACATGATTTTGGCGACTCAGCGTCCTGCCGGCGTGGTGAATGATGACATTCTGGCGAATACGAACTTGCGTGTGGCGTTGCGTGTGCAGAGCCGTGAGGATTCTTCGAACGTGATTGGTGTTCCGGATGCTTCGGAGATTTCGCGTTCGCAGATGGGTCGCGCCTATGTGAAGCTGGGCCAGAATGATATTTCGCCGGTGCAGACTGCCCTGGTGACGGGTCAGAGTGGCACTGAGGTGGTGACTTCTCTGGAGGTTCGTGCGACCGATAGTATCGGTATTCCTCGTTCGGAGCGTGCGCGCCCGAAGGTGTCGTCGAGTGATGCGAATGACCTGGATTTGCTGATTGACGCTGTTGTGGCGGCTCATGCGGCTCGTGGTGCGGTTGCTCCTCGTAAGGTGTGGCCTGAGCCGTTGGGTTCGTATGTTGATTTGGCTGATTTTGGTGTGCGTGGCTTCCCCGACCCGGATCTTCCTACTGTGGGTGGTGTCCGGGACGGTGTTCTGATGTGTACTTTGGGTGATGAGCCTGAGCGGCAGCGTCAGGTGCCTATGGGCTGGAATATTGAGATGAGCAACCTGCTGTTGGTGGGTGTTGCCGGTAGTGGTACGACCACGACGATTCAGTCTGTGGTGTTGGGTTTGGCTCAGCATTATTCGCCGGAGGACATCGATATTGTTCTGGTGGATATGGGCGCTGATGGCTTGTTGCCATTGGGTTCTTTGCCGCATGTTGTTTCTGCTGTGGGTACCGGTCAGGGCGCTAGGGAACGTCAGGCTCGCTTCTTGCGTTTTGTGAAGTCGGAGCTTGATGCTCGCCGTGCTGACGCGTCACGCCGTAAGCCTCTTTTCATTGTTTTGGATGGTTTTGCGACGCTGCGTGATGAGTTCTCTGATGCTGTGAGCATGGATTTGTTGGCGAATTTCTACCGAGTGTATGCGGATGGTCCTGCTGTTGGTATTCACTGCGTGGTGTCGACGAGCCGTGCGAAGAATATTCCCTCGCAGATTCTTGATGCTTCGTTGCAGACGTGGTTCTTCCAGTTGAGCGATATTCACGATTATTCCTCGCATGGTATTCGCGGTACGAATGTTCCGGCTGCGGTTCCCGGCCGTTGTGTTGATCCGAAGCGTCTGCGTCAGATGCAGGTGGCTACTCCCGCTGTTGGCGTGGAGGAGGCTGTCTCTATGGTTCGTGAGCGCTTCCCGCAGGCTCCTGCTAAGCGTGATGTGATTGGTCAGCTGCCGACGTGGGTTTCGTGGGAGAGCATGCCTGCTGCCGAGTTTTCTCCGAGCCTGTGGCGTATCCCTGTGGGTATTGCGGAGGCTACGTTGGAGGCGTGCGCTTTCGAGCTGTACGAGGGTGAGCACGCCATGGTTGCGGGTAATCCGCGTTCGGGTAAGTCTTCTCTGCTGGTTGCGTTTGCTCGTCTGGTTTCTCGGGCGAGGGTTGCGGCGGAGCAGTCGGTATCTGCTGCGTTGGCATCTGGTGACGCTACCGCAGCGGAGAACGCACGCATGGATGCCGCGGAGGTTCCGGAAGTTTGGGCTGTCTTCGATCAGCGTTCCGGTCTGGTGAATGCGCCGGAGGGCGTTTTTGACCGGGTATTTGAGAGCAAGAATGCTTCTGCTCAAGTGCAGGCGGCTTTGCAGGATGCCGCGGGCCCGGTGCTGTTGCTGATTGATGACGGTGACCGTGTGGATGACCCGATGAACGTTTTTGATGCGATTGTGAAGGGTGACTTCCCGGACGTTCACATTATTGCTACGGGTAAGCCGACTGATTTGCGTCCTTTGTATAGCCATTGGACGAAGGCTATTCGCAAGTTCCGTACTGGTGCTGTGGTTCAGCCGAATGTTGATACGGATATGGACATGTTCGGTTCTATTCCGAGGCGCGCCCCGGTTCAGCTGAGTGTTGGTCGTGGCTACGCGTTCCTTGCCGGGTCGCCGGTTCTGGTGCAGCTGATGAGCCCTGAGGATTCTCAGCACCGTGGCGGGCTGTAGGGCTTGTCTGGCGTGTGGTGAGGTATGGTGTAACTTTACCGACTGTTTTGCTGTAGGGGTCGCCCCGTCTGGGGAGTCTTCCTGCTTGTTGTGAAGTTGATGTTAAGGAGTTAGCCCGTGACTGTACCTGCTGGTTCGCCGCAGTACTCCGGCTCGGAGCGTCGTGATGCTCATCCTGCCCCGCAGGCTGCTGGTCAGCCTGCGGGGGGTCTGGTTGCGGGTGCTCCCCTTGGCTCTTCGTATCGTTTGGTGCGCCGGGTGGGTTCTGGTGCGGTCGGTGAGGTGTGGGCTGCTACGATGAGCGGCTCGTGGGCTCTGTATGCGGCGAAGGTTTTGCGTCCGGAACTTGCGGAGAACCCTGTGGTTCTTGAGTCTTTTGTGCGTGAGCGTTCGGTGTTGTTGGCGCTGTCGCATCCTCATATTGTGCCGTTGACGGACATGGTTGTTGAGGGTGGCGTGCTAGCTCTGGTGATGGAGTTTCAGCATGGCGGTTCGTTGCGTCAGAAGCTGGATTCTGAGGGTCCGCTACCGATTCGTTTGGCGTTGAGTCTGATGGTGCAGGTTCTGAATGCGGTGGAGTTTGCTCACCGTCAGGGCGTGATGCATCTGGATATTAAGCCGGAGAATGTTCTGCTGAGCGGTGTTTTGGGGGAGTCTCTGGATCAGCAGGTTCGTGTGGCTGATTTCGGTATTGCTTCTTTTACTGGCTCTGCGGGTTCGGGGGCTTCTCGTTCGTTTTCTGGTACTCCGGGGTATATGGCTCCGGAGCGTTCTGCGCATGGTGTGGCTACTCCGGCGGTTGATGTTTATGCGTGCGCGGTGACTCTTCATGAGTTGTTGGTGGCGGCGCGTCCTCTTCCGGCGCGTGGTGGTGCGGTGCAGGTGTCGCCGCAGATTCCGGTTGAGGTGGCTGAGGTGCTTCACGGGATGTTGGCGGAGAACCCGGTTCAGCGTCCTGGTGCGGCTGAGGCTGCCGCTAAGTTGCGTCTTTTGGCTGAGGGTTTCGCTGCTGATGCGGTGCTTCCTCGATGGGTTGAGGTGTCTTCGAGTGCTGTGGGGTACACGCCTACGGTGGTTCATGGTGCTGAGCCTGCTGTTTCTGCGGTGTCCGGGCAGAATGTTACGGAGCTGTATGGTGCGGGCATGCCGTCGCTGGGTCAGGCGCAGAATGAGACGGTTATCCGCGCTCCTTTTGTGGTGGAGCAGCCGGTATATGTTCCTGATGAGGTTGTTGAGGAAGAGGAGCCTGCCCGTTCGCCGTTGCGCCGCCCGCTGGTGTGGGGCGCTATCCTGGGTTCTTTGATTCTTGTGGGTGTGCTCGCTTTTGTGGGTTTGAGCGGCGGTAAGGGTTCGTCTAAGACGGCTGAGTCGTGGTCTGCTTCGAGCCGTAGTTCGGCGTCTTTGCCGAGTGGTTTGGGTACCCGTATTGAGGGTACGTATAACCCGCGGGATAAGAGTGCCCGCCTGACGTTTGAGTTTTCCTCGCAGAAGTCGGCTCTTCGGGGCGATATTTTGCAGGTGCTTCCCGGCGTTGAGGGTGGTTCGTGTGCTTCGGTGACGTGGGATGCCGGCCAGGCGTCTTCTGGTGTGTCGAAGAATCAGTCGAGTGTGACTGCGGTGGATGTTCCGTGTTCGTGGAATCTGTCTGGGGTGAGTATCCCGGCTAATGGTGTGGTGCAGGTTCGGGCGAATGTGTCTGCTGAGTTTAAGGATTCGCGTGCTTTTGAGGAGTGGGTGAACCGTATTGATTCTGAGACGTCGAAGGCTATTTCTGATCGGGAGGTTCGTTCGACGGCGTACCCGATTCAGCGTTTGCGGTCGATTGAGTTGCGGGTTCCTTCTCGTGTGGTGAATCAGAGTGTTTTGCCGGTGACGGTGGTTCCGGTGTGGCCCAGTGGTGCGGATGAGTTGAATCCGTTGATGGTTTTGCCGCGTACGGGTGAGTTTTCGACGCTGGTTCAGGCGATTTCTCCGGATGCTCAGTTGATTAGTTTTTCGGATGGTTGTTCGGGGCATGTGTTGGTGTCTGAGGATCAGCGGGTGGTGACGGCGCTGTCGGTGACGTCTAAGTGCCGCCTGAACGCGCAGATTGGTAATTTCACGAACCTGTCCAGTAGCGACTTCGCGATTATCACCCGCTAATGGTGGCGCTCTAGGCTAGCTGCTGCTGGTATGCAGAAAGCCCCTGGGCTGAGAGTTAATCTCTCAGCCCAGGGGCTTTCTCTATACGGTGCTACATATCGACGTCAGCGAGGCCAGTAACCTTCTCCCGGCCCCTGAAATAAGGAATGGTCATATAACCATTGTCCAGCTTATCTACCTGAGCTACATCAGTAGGATTATTCATATCAGGCCAACGCTCATTCTCAATCCTGAACCGCACAATCGCCATCAGACGATAATTCTTGTGAACCATGGGACCAAAAGCAGCAATCTGCTCACCTGATCGGGTGTAAAACCCCACCATATCCTGGTCTTCCATATTCAGCGCTTCGTAATACACGATGCTGTCTATCGCATTAAAGGGATAGCAGGTTGGGTTGGCTGACCAGACACGCTGCTCAATGCCCTCGGGAGAGAGCTTCACATAAGCGACAAAAACATAGCGGGCATAAAGATAGCAGAAAAATACAACAATAATAGTTGCTACATTCAACCAGATATTCACATTTTCACTTTGCATATTCGCCAGAAAAGCAAGACAAGGGAACATCGGAATGAACAGGCAGAGTAACGTCTCAGCGCGAGTTACTCGCTTAATGTAAATTCCTTGTGCTTCTTTTTTCTTATCTTGGTGTCGATTAATCTCATACCTAATACTGATGTAGATAACAGAGATAACGGTTAGCACAGAAATAATTCCGGAGAAAATAATAAATATTATTTTTAACATCGATCATTCACTCGCTCCCGCATCAGATTCAGCAGTACCAGAAGTTTGCTCTGATACACCGGTAGATTGCGTATTTGCACCATCTCGCCGAGCTTTATAACCGCTAGCCAAGGACTTGAAATTACTCTTCGAATTACCCATAACAGCATCCCCAAAATCCTTTGCCAACAAGCGCTCAGCTTGACGATCAGATATAGGCTTCGGGTTCCGGGCAGAGTCATTCAACAACCTGCGCTGAACCCCCTTATCTATCCAATCAACGGAAGCATTCGCCGCACGTGATGCCATATCATTAGCAACAGTCCGCTTCACGGGACCGTACAGGTATTGGCCACCCTCACTCTTTGCTGAATACTTACCCTTCACAGGAGCAGTTATAAGGCTCTTATAGAACCCGGTTGTTGCACCAGACAGAAAACTTACTGCAGCATCCTCAGCCTTAAAATTCTCCGCCTTCTTCGTGTAATCCATTACGGATCCTACACCTGCAGACAATGACTCACCCGCAACCTCCGGGGCATACTTACCAGATATATTCTGCATCCTCACCCAAGGCGCAGGGTCCTTAGTCATCCAACTAGTCTTACTCACGGAATCTCTACGGGCACTAATAAATGAAGCAGCCTTCTGAGCAGGTTTCTGGAGGACCGAAGGTACAAACTTGCTGGAACCCGCCTTGGAAGCCATCTTGGATGCCATATTCTCCGTAAAACCGTTTACCGGCACCTTAGCGAAAACTTGAGCATGAGTAAATACCTTCGCAACACCACCAGTTACTGCACCCTTTGCGAAACCATATAGCGTCTCTAAACCAACCTGACCCCAATCAATCTGACCGTTCTTTGTCTTTTCTAAGCCAGCTGCCATACCTTCCAGCCCACCGGCAAAAGCACCAAACGCAATAGCAGCAATAAGAGGACCACCCCAAAATACAGATAAAACCACAACCGCAACAGCAGCCACCTGCAACCAACGCGCCGCCATAATCGCACCCTTATTCTTAATGCGCTCCTGACGATACTCCTCATACTCCTCAAACGAAATCGGCGACAAACCCCACGGATCCACCAAAGAAACCGGATTACCACCCACCAGCGAGAACGGATCAGCACCCCAACCTGCACCCACAGGAGCAGTCAAAGGATCAGGCGCAGTAAAGCGAGCCACACGCGAATCCACCACGCGGGCACCCAACACCTCAAAACCAGTAGAACCCAGCACCACACCCGAAGCCGCAGAAACACCAACCAGCGAATCCGGCAACACCGGCGCAGCACCAGCACCCTGAGCAGAAGGCACAGCAGGCGCCACAACACCCAAAGAATCCCAACCATACGGATCCAGCAAACCGGCACCAGAACCGGCACCAGGCACCAGCGAACCCACAGAAGGCATCGACGAGCCAGCCACACCCAGCACACGCGGAACAAACGAGTTCTCATCCCACACCAGCGGGTGCATCACCGAAGCATCAAAACCAGCCACAGAACCAGCACCGGCACCAGTGCCGGTTGAGGGTACGCCAAACTCGGGTACACCAGCAGGCGCACCACCAGCAGCAAGCACACGACCATCAGTAGAAGCACACAGCAGCGAGAAGGACACGGCAGAATCGTCCGCAGAACCCCACGACGCCACAGAGTTCACAAACCCAGCCGCACCATAGGTTACGGACGAGCCGGAACCATCCGAAGAAACCTGCAGAAGACGCGAATCATTACCGTCATACGAGAACACGCTCGTCGAAACCGGCACCAGGGTGACGCCCTCACGTTCCACGGACTCCGGGCACTGGCCCAGCCACGCCTGAGCCTCCTCAACAGCAGAGGCAAACTCAGCCGACGGGGAGTCGGTCTTCGCCCCATCCTGCACAGCGTAGAGGCATACTGCGCGAACGCGGGCACCCTCATCAGTGACCAGCACCTTCACCCAAGCATTCTGAGGCTGGGCGCTATCAAAGTACTCAACACGCACCAGCGCACCAGCGGCATCATAGGTCCAACGCAGAGTCTCGGTACCGCGAACGGCAGAAGAGAGCATCTGGGCGTCAGTGTAGGTGTACATGACCAGACCAGCGGGCGAATCCACGCCGCTAATACGGCCCAAATCATCACGAATAATCTCAGTGTGCAGAGCCTCAGAAGAGTCTGCCACAGCCGAGTCTGCCTCAGCGGGCTGCTCGGTCACAGAGGTCATGTGCGCGCCACGGTAACCAAACTCGCGAACCCAGGTACCCGCCAAATCAGACACCTGCGCACGCACCAGCGCATCTACCGCGTTGTACTCGAAGGAAGACTCCACACGAGACTCAGAGGTAACGGCGGTTCCATCCAGGCGGTACGCGGTGATGTCAGTCTGCTTGACCATACGGCCTGCAGCATCATACGCGTAAGTGCTCGAGCCCAGAGGATGCACAAACTCAGTGCGCAGACCGTCAGCGTCGTAAGCGTAGGACAGCTCATAGCCGCCTGCCTCATCCATGTACGAGGTACGGAAAGACTCCGGAATCTGGGCACCAAACTCACGGCGCTGACGAACCAAACGGCCCAAGCGGTCATACGACTCGACGGTCACTACGGGAGCACCAAACGCATCAACGCCCGCATGATCATAAGTCGTCATCGTACGGCGCGCAGAATCACGCTCCATACGGTACAGCAAAGAACCATTCACCGAATGAGAACAGGGAACACCGTCACGGTCATAACCGAAGGAATGTACAGCACCATTACCGTCAGTGCTGGTCAGCAGACGACCGGCAGCATCATAGGTAGAGGTAGTACGCACACCCAGCGGATTGGTTACCGCCAGAACATTGCCCATCAGGTCATACTCGTAGCTGGTAATACGACCGGCAGGGTCCATCACGGAGGTAACATTACCCGCCTCGTCATAGCGGTAATGGGTCACGCCACCGGCACCATTAGTCACCGCAACCACCTGAGAAGCGGCATCATAGGTGAACGAACGAGTACCCCACTTGTTATCGCGGATGCTCTTCACACGACCACAAGAATCCCAGGTGTAGAACACCGGAGAAGCCACACCGGAACCGGTAATAGACAGCACACGACCGCACGCATCATAGCAAACGCGTGCCTCAGAACCGTCACCGTACACCTGGCGAATCAGACGGGAATCAGCATCATACTCGTAACGAGTCACAGACTGCTCAGCAGTACCGGCAGCCTCATAGGTTGCAGCCAGTCGACCGCACGCATCATAGGTGTACTCGGTCATACGACCTGCGGGGGAAACCATGCGCACCATCTGGTTCGAGCCGTTGTACTCGTAGCGGCTCAGACCGCCCTCAGCATCCAGAACTTGCACGGGGTTACCCGCGCCGTCATAAACCATCGTGGAGACAGTCGGGTCGTCAGCATCTGCACTAACCTGCGGACCAGAATCCTCGGAGAGAACCTCGCTGCGCACCGGGCGGCCCAGGTGGTCACACGAGATACGCACGCGGTCAACGCCATCGTTAGTGGTGAAGGTCTTGCGCGAGGAATCGACCGAAGTACGTACACTCACACCGGTCGGGTCAATCAACGCGGTCAGAGTGCTTGCAGCATCATACTCGCGAGTCCACACGCCACCGGCAGGGTCAATGGTGCGGACCAGGCGCATCAAACCATCGTAGGCGTAGCTGAACTGCGCGCCACCCGGCAGGGTAATGCGGTCAATATTGCCGTTCGTGTCAAAGGAACGTTCCACGCGGCGACCCAGCGGGTCAACCACTGCCACAATGTCACCACTCGGACCGTACTCGTACTCGGTGCGAGCACCAGCAGGATCCACCGAAGCCACCAGGCGACCACCAGCAGCGTACTCAAAACGCCAGCGGGAACCATCCGGGTCCTGACGGCACACCATGTGACCGGCAGAATCATAGGTGAACTCAGTCTCCAGCCCAAGAGCAGAAATAATCTTTACCAGGTGACCCGCAGCAGAGTACTCACAACGGGTCAGCTGCTGCTCAGCGTTACGAATACCGGTCAGCAGACCAAAATCGTCATACTCCAAGGAGACAGTAACACCCTCAGGGCTCACCACACGCTGCAGCAGGCCGTCAGCCCACTCAAAACGGGTCACATGACCGTTACCATCGGTCATAGAAGAGGGGTTACGCTCAAAATCGTTGGCGTACTCGTAAGTCACCGTAGGCATCGGGCTTACGGCAGGGCTCTGGGCAGACTCCTGCCCTGAAGCAGTCTCATCGAGGGTGCGGCCCTGAGCCTCAGCCTCCAGGCGGGCACGACGAGCCAGACGGGCGGCACGGCGAGCGCGCGGATCCGTCTCAATAGCACTCACCGTCATAGAAACTACGCGGTCATGCTCGTCATAGGCGAAGAGGGTTTCAGCACCCTCATCGGTGACCTCACGAATAATACGGCCACGCTCATCGCTGTAGCGAGTAGTGCGGGAACCATCGCGGTCCACCACGCTCACACGGTTACCAAAGTCATCGTAGGCATAGCTAGCACGCCCACCTTCCGCGTCAACAATAGCGGTCAGGCGTGCGTACTGGTCACTAACCCACAGGTTCGTGTAGGAGGCGTCTTCATTCGAAACGTCAGTAATGCCGTTCGGCAGGTAGCGGTAGCGAACACGACGACCATATTCGGTGTCCTGCTCGGTAATACGACCGGCAGGGTCGTAGTAGTTCGTCACCTCAACAGTGCCGGTGCTAGCCACCACGCGGTGAATCAGACCGGCAGCGTCATGTTCATAACGGCGGGTACCGGCATCACCGTGCACAGCGCACAGGTGGGTACGGCCGTCAAGGGTGACGTACTCGTAACGCACCGACTGGCCACGTGAAGAATGGATAGCGCCGACAAGGCCGCCTTCGGTGTACTCCACGTTGATACGTGCACCGCGCTGATGCACGATAGCGCCAACACGACCCTCTTCATCACGTAGGTACGCAACAGCAGTACCTGCTCCAGCGCTCATACCCAGGTAAACACCGGTGAGGCTAAAAATGTGCTGGGTTCCAGAGTTGTCGGAGATACGCAGCAGGGACGAGGCTTCATAGCCCGTAGCCTGCAAAATATAACGCAGAGAGGGGTCAGCAATAGAACCCTCTTCACCCATCAGCTGGGCAAGGGGCAGCTCTTCAAGCCACCATGCTTCACGCGGGGCACGAGCATAGCCGTGGGTGCCGTCCTCACGAATCATTCGGTCGAAGGTGACCTCACGACCGTCAACCATAGTCCAGACAGCATTCTCAACGTTCAGCTGCACACGGCTCTCAATATTCGAGGACCAGCCCGCACCGAACACACCGGATACAGCGTGCTGACCGAAAACAGCCACACTGTTGTACATGCGAGTTACAGAGCAAGCAGAAACCACGCCGGAGAACGCCATGTCGGTCTCTTCTTCAATGAAGTTACCCGTCGCAACGTTCACGGGGTCATTCACGTAACCACTGGTAGTGGACTTACCCACAATAGCCGGAGTCGGAACTTCCAAATCGTGACGCTCGGTGCTAACTCCAGCTGCACTAATGGCGCCATCCAGAACAGAATCAGCAACGGCAACAATCTGGCCCGAGCTACCGTACTTTTCAAAAGTATTGGCTACAATGCCCAGCCAAGTCTTATCGTTAGCGTTCGACTTATTCCACGCTTCAAACGTGCTAATGAGATTTTCAGCGTCAATGGTTCCCCACTGGCACTTAGCCGCAAACTCAGAAGCAAGACTGCGGAGCTTACCGGGCTCAGCGTCAAAGCTAGTACCAAGGTTTGCCAAAGTACCAGAAAGAGCACGCACGGTCGAAGGGCGCGCCGAAGAAACAGGCATGCCCGATGAACGAGTCTCAGTGCTCTCACGATGACCTAACGACGCAGTATCAATCTTGGTGTCAGGTACGTAATGCTCAGCCTTCGGAGGATCACCTCCGAACGTTTCATTCCACCATTTAGTGAAACCGCCCCAGTCAGTCTCATAGTGGTACATAAGGTCGCGGTTCGCGTTTTCCTTATGAGCAGCTTCCTTAAGGCGATCCACCACCGTTGCCAGCTGCCGCAGAATATTCGCAATATCACGACCATCACTGACTGCAGTGTCAATATTGGTTGCCGTAATCTCTGCGTAGTGACCTTCAAAATCTTCAAGAGCCTTCGTCAAAGAAGACTTGAGACCGGGAAGAGTATTATCAATGTTCTGCGCTACGCCACGGCAGGCATTCGCAAAAGCATCAGATGTTGCATCATCAAACTTAACTCTTTCAGTGCTCACATTAGTTGAATCGGGCGCATCCATGCTCTGCCGCCTTTCGGGTGTGATTGGTTCGGAAGTGTGGTGATTAAACAGATGTAGACAGACATGTACACCATGCCTGGAAAACAACGTGGGTATAACCGAATAACAGAAAACGCCGCCTACCGCTCACCGCCCCGTAGCCGGGGAGCGGGGCGGTAAACGGCGTTTACCAGGGAAGGCTTAGGAGCCGCCACCTGCCTGGAAGATATCGGTAGAAATCTGGTTGAGCTGCTCGCGCAGGTCAGTCAGTTCCTGAGTCAGGTTACGCAGGGTGTTTTCTACGCCGGGCCAGGTGTCATTGCGGAAACGCTCAGCCAGGGGGCCGTCCCAGTTGTTGGGGTCCTTCAGCTGGTTACCCTGCTGGTTGAGGTTGTTGATTTCGTTCTGCAGACCGCCATTGATGATGTTCTGGAGAGCAGTAATGGCATCCTTGGCTGCCTGCGATGAGAGTACGCGATCGGACACGATGTTCCTCTTTCGTCGTTGAGTTGCCGGAAGATGTGCATTAGATACGCGAATATCAAATACGCACCGTTAGTGCTTTGCACCACTTCGAACATTACACTATTTCGCGGCAAAGCGCACCCTCTGCACCCTGTTGTGAGAAAAATTTCTCATAGTAGACATTGCACAGCAGTGCGTGCATATACATCTATCTACTCTCATCAAGGGTTTTCTCCCGCTACGGTATCCTTAGGAAATGCCAACCCGCTCGGGGTGGCACCCTATCGCTAGAATCACCAACCACATACGAAACGAGGACTTTCATGTCTGAAAACACCCCGCAGTCGACTGCACCGCAGCAGCCGCAATTCACCCAGCAGGCACCCGCCACACAACCCGCACACGGCGCACCCGTCGAGGCACCGAAAAAGAAGAAGTGGGCGGCAGTAACCGCGCTGGTCTTGGGCATTATTTCCGCCCTGACCGGCTTCATTATTCTGGGCGCATTTACCGCAGTTCCGACCGTTATTTTCGCGATTATTGCCCTGGTCATGGTCAAGCGCGGCACCGGCAAGGGCAAAGTCATGGCTATCATTTCGCTCGTGCTGGTCGCGGTTGCGATGGTCACCTTCGTTCTGGGTAACAATGTGCGCGCTCAGAGGGATGCAAGGCTTAAGCAACGAGCCCAGGAAGCAATCCAGAAGTGTGAGAGCAAGGAATTTGTTGGCGCCTACTACACCGAGAAGGACGGTAAGCGTTACTGCGCATACGGCGGCTGGCTCTACCCTGTAGACGACGACAAGTAGACCGGTCGTCTCGGTTATTGACCGATGATGTGACGGGTGGGGGCATTCGCGTGTGCGGCAGTCGCCGTGCCTGCGAGCGCCCCTCAACCGTATCTTCTGGAGGCGCCGCCGCCTAGTTTGGGTGGGGTACGTGCTCTTCCTATTCACCAACCACACGAAACGAGAACCCACTGTGCCTAGTTTCCCTCTGATTTTCTGGAGCACCCTCGCTACACTCATAACAATTGCGACGTTTTATGTCCTCATTAATTACGAAGTGCAACGTTGGAAAGATAAAAAGCGATGGCGTGAGGGTATTTATATCCGACGGGTTACTCGGCTCGAAGCTTTATGCCTGATATTTGTTCCCGTCCCGTCCGTGCTAATGGCTTTCTTACATGTTTATGTTGAAGAAGAATTCGGCACAGGCAATGAAATACTCTACCTATGCTTGTCACTTGCAGTCCTTCCGCTGTTGCGGTACGTGCATGTTGCCTACGTGAAGACCTCCGCCGACGGTATCGAGCAGCGCATCTGGTTCTCCAACCCGACCCGTTACCCTTTCACCGCGATCAACCGCGTCGTGTTCTACAAGGCATCGAATTATGAAGACGATGACATGGTGGGGTTCTACGCCAAGTCAGGCACCCAGATTGCCCTGTTTAGCCCGTTGCCTCATAAAAATTACCGGCTCATGGCGATTGTACGGTTCAGGATTGAAAACGAGCGTTGGCCTAACATGGACAACTCGGATGATGTGGCTCAGGTGAACCGCTTGGATTGTGCCGGGAAGACGATGCGTTACTTTGAGAATTTGGGGAAGGTTACTGGCCTTGCCGACGTCTACATGTAGCACCGCACGGTATTAGTTTTGAATATAGAGAAAGCCCTTGGGCTTGAGAGATGACCTCTCAGCCGAGGGGCTTTCTGCGTACCAGCGGCTGCTCACCTGAGCGCCGTCACCACCTGCCGGTGAATGGTCGCCCAGTCTTCACCCGGGCCTTGCGTCGAGTTAACTTTTTAGCCACCTAACCCATAGACCATCAAAGTACTCGACAATTCAACTTGTCAGAGCTTTCAAGCACATAGAGTATCCTTGGGGAAGGTACGCCACCTGCGGGTGGTGCGCTTCCGGATATTCACCAACCACATACGAAATGAGGACTTTCATGTCTGAAAACACCCCGCAGTCGGCTGCACCGCAGCAGCCGCAGTTCGCCCAGCAGGCACCCGCCGTACAGCCCGCATACGGCGCACCCGTCGAGGCACCGAAGAAGAAGTGGGCGGCAGTAACCGCGCTGGTTCTGGGCATTATTTCCGCCCTGACCGGCATCTTTGTTATTGGTTCGTTCCTGACCATCCCGACCATTATTTTCGCTGTAATCGCTCTGGTCATGGTTAAGAACGGCACCGGCAAGGGTAAGGGCATGGCGATTGCCGCTCTCGTGCTGGTTCTGGTGGCGTATATTGCGACCTTTGCTTTCTTCCAGATTCGTGCGGCGAACCTTGAGAAGTCTAACCGAGAGGCCCGTGAGGTTATCCAGAAGTGCGAGAACCACGAGCCCGGCTACTACATCATTGAGAAGGATGGTAAGCGTTACTGCAACGCTGGCGGCTGGGTCTACGAGATGGATAAGTAAACCGGTTTATTTGGTTCCACGATTAGCCGTCGCTGATGGAGGGGGCGTTCGTTCACGCGGCAGTCGCCGTGCCTGCGAGCGCCCCTCAGCCGTATCCTCCGTGGGTGCTTCAGCATCTGGCGGCGAGTACGCCCCGGAGCACCTGCAGCGCATCCTTGATGCGCACTCCACTACCATTACCGACTCCAACTCGATTGAAGGAGCGAATAGCTAAATGATGTCTCAAGAATCTGCTATTACCTTTTGGGGCGTATGCTCCATCATCACGACTATTTTCACGATTTTTACCCTTGCCGCTTACATCATCAATCGACGCCGTGACGAGAAGAAGAAGCGTGAAGGCATCTACATTAGTCGTATCGATGCGCTACTGGCGTACATTATTGTCTTTACCCCGGGCTTCCCGCTTGTATGCTATTCCCTGTCATTAGAAAGGGCAGAGACGAGCGCTTTCATGGAGGTTGTATACATACTCATGACTGCTTTCCTCTTGTTCTACCTGTGGCATGTCAACGCCACGTACATGAAGATTTCTTCTGAGGGTATTAATATGCACACCCCTGTTCTCGGGTCGAGGATCTGCCCCATCGGCTCGATTGATAGCGTTGTTTATAGTGAGTCGAAGGATGAAGATACCGCTAGCAGGATGTGGTTCCTCACTAAGTCGCGTGCGCGTATTAATCCGTTGAGCAAAAATTATGATGAGTACTATCTCTTGGTCATTACTCGGTTCAGGATTGAGTATGGTCGCTGGCCTGACCTGGATAATCCGGCTGACGTGGATAAGGTGAACCAGCTGGATAACCGTTATGAAGTCATTCCGTATTTCATGAATAATCAAGAGATTTCGGGTCTTGCTGACGTCGATATGTAGCCCGCCGGTTTGTGGGCTGAAGGCTCCCGGGGATGCGCGGCTCACCCCCACGCTACCCCGGGGCTTTCGGGGCCTCATACACCCCTCAGTGCCCTAAGAACTCGGTATCCTCAGCATGTAGGCACCGCCGCCTAATTTGGGTGGGGTGCATACCCTTCCTATTCACCAACCACACGAAACGAGAACCCGCCATGCGCACTTTCCTGATTATCTTCTGGGGTATCTTTGCTACGTTCACAACAGTTGCGACGTTTTACGTCATCATCAATTACGAGGTGCAGCGCTGGAAAGATAAGCAATGGCTACGTGAGGGTATCTATATTCGACGGGTTACGCGGCTCGAAGCTCTCATTACGATATTTACCCCCGTTTTTCCGTGCCTTATGTTTGCAGGTCATATATTTTTTGACCCTGAATCAGCAAGTATAACGATTGACATAACGGCCTTGTTAGTATCAGCGATATTTGCCGCATACTTGCGGTATGTGCACGTTGCCTACGTGAAGATTTCTTCCGAAGGCGTCGAGCAGCGCATCTGGTTCTCCAACCCAACCCGTTACCCTTTCAATGCGATCAACCGCGTCGTGTTCTACAAGGCATCGAATTATGAAGACGATGACATGGTGGGGTTCTACGCCAAGTCAGGCACCCAGATTGCCCTGTTTAGCCCGTTGCCTTATAAAAATTACCGGCTTTTGGCGATTGTGCGGTTCAGGGTTGAGAACGAGCGTTGGCCTGACATGGACAACCCGGATGATGTGGCTCAGGTGAACCTTTTGGATTGTGCCGGGAAGACGATGCGCTACTTTGAGAATCTGGGGAAGGTTACTGGCCTTGCCGACGTCTACATGTAACCAACCACCACACTAGGACAGCGAATGTTCAGAAAATTTCTTGCCGAAACCGTCACCAACGGCTCCATCGGCCTCAACCGCCCCAAAGGCTATATTCCTCTGGGGCAGCGGCAGAAAAAGCCGCTGCTGGCTGTTGTTTGTCTGGACCTGATGACCATATTTACGTGTGTTCTGTTCCCTCTTACTTTTCCTGCAGAAACACTTATTGATTACATTCCGGCGTTTCTATTTATGAATATATTGGGATGCTGGCTATGGCTTATGGCTATCCACACCCATTCCTTCTACATTCAACAAAACGAAACCACTGTTAAGTGGCGGAACTGGCGATTCAAAACCCGCGAGTTCGACTACAGCAGCATCACCAAAATCCATATGAAAGAGAACGGCAAGGGCGGCTACTTCGTGATTAGCAGTAGCCAGATGGGTAAGCGCCGCCTGGCGTTTAGTCCGGTCTTCTTTGACGCCACCTACATTTACCATATGATTCTTTTCCGCGAGCGCTACGGCGTTTGGCCGCCTAAGTACATCCCCGAACTCTTCGTAGAGTTCGGTGATTACGAGGACATGGACGCTCTCATCAAGGTCATCTGCTACGCTCGCACGTACGAGATTGGCTCCCCCGAGGCCGGGGAGTACCGACAGATCCCGGATCATCTGCAGCGCATTCTCGACCGCGCTGTGGCAGAGTCCAAATAGTTGAAAGGGAAATAGCATGAACGCTATCTCTGAAACCTTCAGAATCCTATGGCTTATCTTCCTGTGGTTCTGCTTTAGCTTCATAGCTCTTGCATCTCTAGTGATGGCCGTTATTGGGGGCTGGCCGTGGAGCGCGATGTTCCTCATTATGTGTCCCGTATTCCTCGCAGTCATAGATATGGCTCACAGCGAAAGCATTGGAGGTAAAGCAAACGGCGGTTCTTTCCACTTCTTCTTTCTCCTTCTTATGTTCATCGGTGTGGTGGGCTTGATTGTTCTGACGGTTCTGACCGCTTTTGGGGTACTGCGCACTGCGGATGCAACGCTGTGGACCCCTGAGACGAACTTTGCCTCCTGGTACATGGTTGGCGGGCTAATCATCGCCTTCGTCCACATCCAGCGTATCGAGCCTAATGACGATATTCCTGACCTGCAGCGCATGGAGCAGATGAATAGGTATTCAACCCGTGTGGGTGTTGTGTCGGCGGCGATTTTCACGGTTCTGTGCCTTGTGGTTCCTCTGACCAGTTTCATGACTGCTGGCTATGATCCGGCGGCTCTGGCGGTTGCGCTTTTCCTGACCCCGGGGTTCCTACGTGTTGTGCGTGAAGGCCTCTTCTACCTGCAAGGCACCCGCCTTGCAGAAGGAACCGAGGGGTACCGTACCTTGCGTGCCGTGTGTATTGGCGTGGCTGGTTTGGCTGGGTGTATTGCGCTCGGATACTTAGGCTATTCGCTGGTTCGTCTAGAGTTGCTGCCTGCGCTGTTCTTTACTGCCTCGGTGGCGATGAATGCGTGGTCGGTGAAGAAGTACGTCACCGTGGGTATTACTATTCCTGAGAAGGAAGATGCGGATTCTTCTTCTCATGCTAGTGTTCAGGAGGCGGAGTAAAGCATGCTAGATACCTTCTTTAGTATTTTCTGGGGAATTGTTTTGGTGCTATCCATCGCCTCTGTTCCCTACATCATTATTAGGTATGAGATTAATCGACACCAAGATAAGAAAAAAGAAGCGCAGGGAATTTACATTAGGCGAGTCAATCGCTTTGAGGCTTATGCGTGTATATTTAATCCATTATTCCCGTTTTTGCATATATGGCCAGCAGTCATGGTGGAGGTATAGGCATCTGGTATAACTTGGCATACATCGGTTTTCTATTACTTTTTTTCCTTTATAATCGCTATATTCTTGTCGCTTACGTGAAGATTTCCCCCGAAGGTATTGAGCAGCGCATGTGGTCAGCACGCACGACCGTCTATCCCTTCAACGCTATTGACGGCATCGAATACTACGAGGCAACCTCAACAGACGACCAGGATCTTGTGTCTTTCTACAGTAAATCCGGAAAACTAATTGCCGCCTTCTGCCCGATTATTCACAAGAATTATCGTCTAATGGCGATTGTGCGGTTCAGGATTGAGCAAGAGCGTTGGCCTGACATGAATAATCCCGCTGATGTAGCTCAGGTAGATAAGCTGGACAATGGCTATATGACCATTCCTTATTTCAGGAGTCGCGAGAAGGTCACCGGTCTTGCCGACGTCGACATGTAAATCGATCAAGAAATGAGGGAATCAATGGAAGTTAATTATAAATTGCGGGAAAGAATTCTAGTAATTGCTTTAACTCTGCTGAGCGCATATATACTTTTTGTCATTCCTCAAAATGCACGCGATGACAGCGACGGTATCACTGCCACCTGCACCGTAACGAAGGCATATGCGCAAGAGCGTCGCGGCACGGATGTTAGTGGAATGACTGACACCGGGTTAAAAGGCGTCTTCGAGACGGAGGAATGCGGCACTCTCACGATGTACGCAGCTCCCGAGGGCTGGAAGATTTCCGAATATGTTAAAACCGCACAGCCTGGAAAAAAGTACCTATTCCACGTATTAAACTTATCCACTAAAAAAGATCGGGATTTTGATACGACCCGCTTTGAAGAAATCAAAGAATAACAACCTCATAAATTAAAAACAAAGCCCCCGCGGCCGAGAGTGAACTGCCTCCCGTTTCTTGGACACCAAAAATGAAGTCCAAGAAACGGGAGGCTTTTCATGTCTATCAATCAGGGAATAAGACATGACCGTTTGCTTCGAGAGCAGGCAGCGCAAATGTTTGAGAAAGGATGTG
>ERZ773028.218-NODE-218-length-48854-cov-33.164389_pt1 | contig 48854 bp, 38 predicted proteins | sample MGYA00511123_ERZ773028 | MGnify/ENA primary metagenome ERZ773028 (study PRJEB29015, sample SAMEA2738134) | human oral metagenome | biome: human oral; feature: human-associated habitat; material: saliva | place: China | collected 2206 ... | reverse complement strand
AGCGCCACCGCCACGAGCGCGGCAACGACCGCACCCACCGCGAAGGGCGCACCGAAAATGTAGGCGAGCACCACGCCGGGCAGCACCGCGTGCGAGATCGCGTCGCCCATGAGCGACCAGCCGAGCAGCACGAGCCAGCAGGAGAGCAGGGCGCAGACGGCGGCGGCAATGACGGTGACCACGAATGCGCGGAGCATGAAGGGCAGGGTCAGCGGCTCCACCAGAAAGTTGAGGATGTCCATTTAGTTCTTCCCTTCCGCAGAGCTGATCGTAGTAGTGCCGGAGGTAGCAGCGCCGGTAGCGACCGACGCGCCGGCGTCCACTTCCATTCCGAAGGCACGCACCAGGTTCTCGGGGGCGAGCACCTTCTCGGGGGTGTCGTGCATCAGAATCTCGCCGCGTAGCAGTAGCGCCTCGTCGGCGAACTGGCGCAGGGTCGCCAAGTCGTGCGTGGAAACCAGCACGGTCGCGCCCTCGTCGCGGAGCTGTTTGATGACCTGCATGAGCATCGCTTCGCTGCGCTTATCCACGCCGGCGAAGGGCTCATCCAGCAGCAGCAGCTGGGCGCCCTGGGCGATAGCGCGGGCCACGAAGGCGCGCTTACGCTGACCGCCCGAGAGCGCCCCAATCTGACGGTCAGCGAGGTCGGTCAGTTCCACGCGGGCGAGCGCCTCATCCACGGCGGCACGGTCTGCGGCACGCAGGCGGCGGGTGATGCCGAGGTTGCGGTAGCGTCCCATGCTGACGACCTCGCGCACCGAAATGGGGAAGGTCCAGTCGATTTCTTCGCTCTGCGGCACGTAGCTGACCAGTCCGGCGCGGTGGTGGTGCGCGTTCTTGCCGCGGCTGCCATGGTTACCGCCGACGGGCTGCCCGTCGAGGGTGATGCTTCCGGCGTGCATGGGCACGACCCCCATGATGGCTTTGAAGAGGGTGGATTTGCCGGAGCCGTTCATGCCGATCAGGCCGCAGATACGCCCGGTGTCCAGGGTGAAGGATGCGCCGGTGAGGGCGCGGACTGGCCCGTAGTTCACGTGCACATTTTCGCAGCTGAGAAGAGTGCTCATTCCTTGTGTTCTTTCTGGTGGTCACCGTATGCGTGGGGCGGGTGTACTTGCTTGCGTGTTGCTGAGTGGGTGCCGTGTGGGCGGGTGCTGTGTGAGCGAGTGTTAACGGCGTGGGAGGAGCGGAGCCAAGAAGGCGACCGCCCCTCCTATCCTATCGGGGGTTTGGGGTTTACCCGGGGTTTTCGAGGTCGGATTTGACCCTGGTTTAGCCCGGGTTTATACCGGGTTTAGGAGTTGCCCTTGAGGCCCGCAACGATGGTACGTGCGTCGTATCGAATCATGTCCAGGTAGGTGGGCACAGGGCCGTTCGCCTCGGAGAGCGAGTCCACGTAGAGCACGCCACCGAATCGTGCGCCGGTGGCGTCTGCGACCTGGCGCATCGGGTTGTCAGAGACGGTGGATTCGCAGAACACGGCGGGCACCTGGTTCTGGCGCACGTAATCGATTGCGGAGGAAATCTGCGAGGGGGTCGCCTGCTGTTCGGAGTTGACCGCCCAAATGTACTTTTCCTTCAGGCCCGCGTCTGCCGCCAGGTAGGAGAAGGCGCCTTCGCAGGTGACCAGTGCGCGCTGGTTCTCGGGCAGGGTGGAGATCTCCTTGACGAGCTCGTCACGCACGCCCTGCAGCTGCTTCTTGTAGGCTTCGCCGCGGGTCTTGTAGTCGGCAGCGTGGGCCGGGTCGAGGGCGCTAAATTCGCGAATCATCACGTCCACGTACTTTTGCACGTTGCTGGGGCTCATCCAAGCGTGGGGGTTGGGCTTGCCCGCGTAGGCGTCCTCGGTAATGGAGATGGGCGTGACCCCCTCGGAGACGGTCACGTGCTTAGCGTGGGATTCTTCAACGAACTTCGCGAACCAGGATTCCAGGTTCAGGCCGTTGTCGAGCACCAGGTCGGCGGCGTGCGCCTTCTTCAGGTCGGAGGGGGTGGGCTCGTACTCGTGAATCTCGGCGCCGGGCTTGGTGAGGGACTCAACGTTCAGGTCGTCGCCTGCCACGTTGCGGGCGATGTCTGCGAGCACGGTGAAGGTGGTGAGCACGGTCTTCTTGCCGCTGCTGCTCTTAGCGCCTTCGGTGGTGCTGGAGGTGCTACCGCAGCCGGTGAGCACGAGTAGCAGGGTGAGTGCGAGGGCGGCGCAGAGCGCCTGGACGAGGCGGCGTGCGTTGCTGCCTGCGGGGGTGAAAGCGTTCATGAGGCATCCTTCATTGGAAGTCACGGGTTTGAGTATGTGGTTGATGTGTGGAATTTGCCGCGCCGGGACGCTAGGGACACGGTGTGTCTGCGCAGGCATCATAATGCGCTTTTGCCTGTCGTCCCGGGCGGAATTTAACAATAGTTCGGCTAGCCGAACTTTTCAACTAAGCCACACAGAAAACCCCGAAATATCGACAGAAACACAGGGACAGGCGCGCAGGAACAGGCACGCAAAGGCAGAAGTACAGACACAGAAACACCAGCAGATACAGCAAGGAGGCGAGGGATCCCTCCCCCGCCTCCTTGTTGCACGCGGTTCTACGGCAAGCTATGCACTCGGTTTAGTCGGCAATCTCAACCACGACCGGCGTGTGGTCGCTTGCGCCTTCACCGGCGCGCTCCACCTTATCGATCCAGGCACGTTCCACGCGTGCGGCAAGCGCGGGCGAGAACAACTGAAAGTCAATGCGCATACCCTCATCCTTGGTGAAGCGACCCGCCTGGTAGTCCCAGTAGGTGTACTCGCCCGGAGTGTGCGGGCGCACTACGTCCACCATGCCCTCTTCGAGTAGGGCGGCGAAAGCGCGGCGTTCGGGTTCGGAAACGTGGGTCATTTCGTTGCGCAGGAAGTAGTCAATATCCCACACGTCGGCGTCTTCGGGGGCGACATTCCAGTCACCGACCAAGGCGAGCTGCGACTGCGGGTTAGCAGCCAGTTCGTTGTGCACGTTCTGGCGCAGTGCCTCCATCCAGCGGAGCTTGTAGTTCATGTGCGGGTCGGTCAGGCCGCGGCCGTTGGGCACGTAGAGGCTCCAGACGCGCACGCCGCCGCAGGTCGCACCGATAGCGCGCGCCTCCAGCACCTCGGGTTCGCCGGGCTTGCCGAAGTGCGGCTGATTATCGAAGCCGCGCTGCACGTCTTCGAGACCAACTCGGGAGGCGATTGCCACGCCATTCCACTGATTCAGGCCAAAGTGCGCAACCTCGTAGCCCATGAATTCGAAGAGGTCGAAGGGGAAGGTTTCGTCCTTGGTTTTGGTTTCTTGCAGGGCGAGCACGTCAACGTCGTGTTCGTCGAGCCAGTCTTCGACGCGGTTCTCACGGGCGCGGATTGAGTTGATGTTCCAGGTGGCAATCTTCATGCCTTCTAGCTTAGCGGGTGCAGCGCAGGCGCCTTTCATTGCACAGATCATTGCATGGAGGCGATGGCGCGGCGGCGATGGGCGTTCGCGGCCTGACAGCACACCGCCCGCCTGCGCAACCTATTGGGTCGCACCGGCGGGCGGTGAATATATGCGCTAGTCAGCACTGAATCTAGTCGGTATTACTCCTAGTCAACGGCCTCCTAGTCAACGGTGGGAGTGCCCACAACCTTCAGGCCCTTATCGCCGTACGCCTTGAGTATGTACAGGGCGTCAGAGAAGTACAGAGGGCTGGCGGGGTCCACCACATCTGCCACGCCGTCACCGTCGCGGTCCACTTCGGGGTAGGCGCCGAGCGTGCGGGCTGCCCAGCGGTTTTCGGTCTTGAACTGCTCAGCCTTCTTGACTTCGGCACGTAGCGGACGGCGGATCTGGCGCAGGCGTGCGGCACCGTCAGGGCTACCTGCGGCACGATACAGGAACGCGGCGAGGGTGTGGCGGGTGGCGTAGTCATCCGGGTGGAAGAGCCCGTCATCCCAGCCGGAGGTGATGCCCGCATCCGCCGCCCAGATGTAGGCGGGGTAGTCCGGGTCGGTGGTTGCCACATCCTTGTAGGGGGAGGTCTTGGGCAGGTTCTTGACGGTCGGCGATCCAGCCATGCGGTAGAGCATGCGTACGAGCTGGCCGCGGGTGACGCTTGCACTGCTGTGGCGGCGGGTGACGGTGTATTCTTCGCTGCCGAGGTAGCCGTGGCAGACCGCCCACACGCCGGGGGTGGCGCTCATGGTGCCGAGGAAGTTGGCGACGCATTCTAGGTATGCAGGGTCGTCCTTGGGCTGCTCTGCCTTGATGACGAGCTGCAGGTTCACGACGGGTTTTGCGGCGTGGGCTTCTGCAGCGTGGGCGGCAGGCTGTGCGCTCACCGCGGAGGTGACGGGTACGGCACCGAGAACGAGTGCGAGAGTGAGGGCGAAAGTGCGGCGTGCGCGGGGAGCGGGTGTGAGCGCTCGAGAGATAACCGGAAGCATGGATTTTTCCTTATGTAATTGTGGTTGGGAACCGGCCGGAAGGAACCGATTTTTGGGTCAACTGCGGGGTCGCCAAATGGAGCGAACAAGAGAAGGGGAAAGGAGTGCGTTGAGGAATAGTGAGAAGCGGCAATGAATAGGGGCTGACGTGCGGCAATATGCGGTTTTGGTGTGTACCAATGATGTGCGTGTTCCGCATGCTGTCGCACGGCTATGGTGATGCACAGTGAATGGACTGTTTTACACTGCCATAGAAAGTTTAAAGTACATATTAATATTTTATTCAATATTTAATTGAGACTTTTATCAACTAAAAATTAAACATTGTTCTAAACGACAAAGCAGCTGCGAATGGTATGTATTCCATTCACAGCTGCTTTGATTTTTAGCTGATATATAGCGGTATAACGCACCCACTAGGGCACACGCGCCTCCCTCACGATTCACAGGAAAGTCCTGGACCGGTTCGGGCGTGTCTACTAGTTGCCGTCAGTTGCCGTCAGTCTCTACTAGCCGCGCATCACGTTATAGGCTTCCTTGGTGAGCTGACCGGCGGGCGAGGTGGAGTGGCGCAACTCCTCAATTTCAATAACCACATTCGCGCCAATCTCACCGGTAATGTACACGCGGCGGCCGAGCATATTGCCCTCGCCGATGCGGTCGTCCTTGGCGGTACCTTCGGTGATGCGCAGGTCGTAAATCTTGTTCTCAATGTAGAAGCCGTACAGGGAGGCGGGCTTCTCCGGCGGATTATAGGAGACAGGCGCGACCATGCGGGTGCCGCGGGCGTTGCGGCTGATGTACCAGTTGGCGGCCTCGTCGGCACCTGCGGCACCACTGACGGTGCCAGCCCAGCTGGAGCCTTCCGCTTCGCATCCGATGAAGACGTTGTGCGCCCACTCAACGATCCAGCCGTGACCCGCATTGGAGCGGGCGGTGCAGCCGATGAACATGTTGCGTTCACCCTGCACGATCCAGCCTGCGCCGGCGTGGCGGGTGGCGGGCTCGTAGAGGGCGTACTTGTTGCTGGTGCGGTGGTTGCTGTTGCTGGAGCAGTTTTCGAATTTCGCCTGTGCCGCGTACACCTCGATACCGGCGTAGGAGCCGCCGCTGAGGTTCGCTTCGGCAACGTCTACACCGCGCAGCTTGTTGTCTGCCGCGCCGGAGTTCTGGCCTTCGTTGGGGCGGCGAGGGTGACCGACGGGCTTACCGAGCAGCAGGCCCTGGTTGAGGGTGCGGCGGATGGTCACGTCGTCAATTTTCATGCCCTGGTCGTCCAGGCCGAGCACAGCGACGCCGATGGCGGTGTCCCAGACTTCCACGCCGGCGATAACGGGCACGATGTCCGGTTCGTTGAGCAGGTCGCCGGTCAGGTGGGTGTGGAAGATGACGCCCGCGACGTTGTTCAGCGGGGCGGTGTGCGCATCGAGCGGGTAGCTGCTGATGGGGGTGTTGGCGGCGTTGGTGCGGATGTGCAGGTTGCGTACGCCCATACGCATGGGCTTGTTGGCGTTGTAGGCGCCGTAGACGGGGGTGGTGTAGCTGCCGACGTGGAACACGCCGGTGTATTCGGTGTGACCGTTGGCGGTGGTGGGGATGGCGCGGTCGGAGTGCGCGATGACGACGGTTGAGGAGCCGTAGCCGAAGATTTCGACGCGGTGCTTGATGTCGATGAAGGGGTAGGAGACGCGGTAGATGCCGCGGGGTAGTTCTACGGATCCGCCGCCGCGTGCGGCGACAGCGTCAATTGCTCGCTGAATGGCTGCGGTGGAGTCTTTGGCACCGGAGGGGTCTGCGCCGTAGTTGATGGCGTTGATGCTCATGGGCGTATCGGGCATGAGGGGGCTCAATTCTTTCGATGGGTACCGCGTTCGGTGCTGAAGGCGGCGTGGCGAGTGAATTGAGTGAATACGGCTGTATGCGGTGAATACGGTGTTGAGTGAGTACGGCGCTGCGTGGGTGCAGTGTTGAGTTTGTGTGGTGCGGTGTGTTGGGCGCATTTCTGCGGATGTTTTGGCGTGTGCGGGTCTGTGCACCGGCAGACCTGCCTCCTGCTCAAGGGTACCGCATTGAGCGTGTGGAGGCGACGACCAGGCGCTGTGATGCCTGCTCCCCTGCCCTGTTTTTCTACGGTTTTTCGACTGTTTTGGGTGCGGGTTAAACGCCGAGGGGCGGGGATTACTCCCCGCCCCTCAGGCGTATGCGTTTTAAGATTTTGTAATCACGAGCCTCAGCTCGCAGAGCCTAACTCGCGAGGGTTAGCCCATGAACACGCCGTTGCCGCGCTTCTCCAGCTGCTTCGGCGCGAAAGTCGCGTGGCGAATATGATCCACCTCGATGAGCACGTTATCGCCCATAGCGCCAGTCACGTGAACACGGCGGCCGATCATGTTGTTCTCACCAATACGGTCATCCTTCGCAGACGCAGTCGTAATGTGCATATCGCGAATGTTGTTCTCAATATAGAAACCGTACAGGGAAGCCTTCGCCCAGCTGTAAGGGTTGTGCGAGCGGGCAGCCACAAAACGGCTACCGCGTGCGTTACGGCCAATGTACCAGTTCGCCGCCTCGTCGCCTCGAGCAGCGCCGGTAACAGCATCCTGGAAGCTCGAAGACTCACCCAGGCAGCCAATGAACTGGTTGTTGCCCCACTCCACGAGCCAGCCGTGACCGGCGTTCTCCTGGGCGGTGCAGCCAATGAACATGTTGCGGGTGCCCTGAATGAACCAGCCTGCGCCCACGTGGCGGGTCTTCACCTCGTACAGGGCGTTCTTACCCATGTTGCGCTTGTTGAACCAGCTGGTGGACGCCTCGAACTTGGACTGAGAAGTGTAAATCTCGATACCCGCGTAGGTGCCGAAGCTCATGTTTGCGTCAGAGACGTCAATCATGGAGAACTTGTTATCTGCCGCGCCGGGGGTATCACCCTCACGGGGGCGCAGCGGGTGGCCGACAGGCTTGCCGACCAGCAGGCCCTGGCGCAGGGTCTGGCGGATGCGGATCTTGTCAATCTTCATGCCCTGGTCATCCAGGCCCAGGATCGCAACGCCGATAGCGGTGTCCCAGATTTCGATGTTGGACAGGGTGGGCACTGCGTCCGGCTCACCGGGGTTAGCGTCCGCAATGCGGGTGTGGAAGATGACGCCTGCAACGTTGTCGACGGGCTGGGTGTGCTTCTCCAGGAAAATCTGGTTGCTCTTAGAATCCAGCGGCAGGTTGTACTTGTTGGTGCGGATGAACAGGTCACGCACGCCCATACGCATGGGCTTGTTCTGGTTGGTGCCACCGCTCATGGGGGTGGTGTAGCTACCGGTGTGGAAAACGCCGGTGCATTCGTAGCTACCGTTCTTGGTGGAGGGAATACCCTTGTCGGTGAAAGCGACGATTCGGGTTGCCTGACCGTGGCCGAAGATCTCGACGCGGTGCTTCATTTCGATGAAGGGGTAGGAGACGCGGTACATGCCGCCGGGAATCTCCACAGAGCCGCCGCCCTGCGCAGCAACATCATCGATAGCCTTCTGGATAGCGCTAGTAGAGTCTCGTACGCCGGTAGGGTCAGCGTTGTACTTGGAATCGCATACGTTCACGCTCATGATGGTAGCCATGGAGTGTCCTCTTTCTTGGCGGATACAGTACAGCGATTAGCGCATAGATGGAATCTAAGCGCGTCATTAAGCTGAGTGTATCCAGTTGTGTTTGAGTGAATAAATGGTTTTGAGCTTCCTTCCGGTTGAGTGAGTGAGTCTCTTCCGGTGTGGGGTGCTGGCGGGAGTGAATCCGCTGCATCAGCGCTCGTGGGCGGTGTGAGGGAGTGAATCTCAACCGTTCCCATATGTGAGTCATAAATTCTTGCATACAGGATGCAAATCTGTCTAACCCATCGACAAAACATTCTAGGGCAAAAATGGGGCTTTTTCGCCGCTCAACACCCGATAGTGTTGATTGTCTCGCTGGTCACTTTGATGCAATAGAGTGCACATAACCCACAGAAAACCAACTGACCAGTACAAATACCACATTTTGCACGCATATTCACTAGTCAGAGAGTTTTTCGATGAATGCGCGCTGTATCACTTCGTAGACAGGTCATCCAGACCCAAAGAACCCATTAAAACCCCTCATCAGAGGGTTATCTCACAGGCTCAGAGGCCCCGGCACAGCACCGCCGGGCACCCACAGAGCACCCCGCAGGCACTTCTAACAGGCGCCCACCAGAGACCCCAACGAACAACCCCCAACAAACAGGGTTCAAGCCCCTACTGAACTTCCTTCGCGGAGGCGGCACCCACCACATCCAGGCGCGCATAGCGGCCCGCAAGCCAGGTACAAATCATCAACTGAACCTGATGGAAAATCATGATCGGCAGCATCATCAGACCCAGCGAGCCCGCACCAAAAATAATGATTGCCATCGGCAGGCCAGCCGCTAGCGACTTCTTCGAACCGCAGAACTGAATCGTAATGCGGTCGGCACGGTTGAAGCCCAGACGCTTAGCCAGCTGGTCAGTCAGCCACAGCATGAACACCACAATAATCGCCATGAGCACGACCAGCAGCACGATCTGCCACCACGCCACGCGCGTCCACACGCCCTGCACCACTGAGGCGGAGAACGCCGAATACACAATCATCATGACCGAGAACTTATCCAGCCACTTGGTCGTCGGCTTCTTGGCGAACTCCCCCACCCAGCGGCGCGTCAGCTGACCGAGCACGAACGGCAAGAAGAGCTGAATGGCGATGTCCAGGAAGACCGTTCCGGAGAACTCAATATGGCCCGTGTTCATCAGTAGCATGGCGAGCAGCGGAGTCGCCACCACACCCACAATCGAAGAGAGCGAGGCGCTCACAATCGCCGCCGCCACGTTACCGCCCGCAATCGAGGTGAACGCAATCGACGCCTGCACGGTCGAGGGCACAAAGGTCAAGAACAGAATGCCCATATACAGCCCGTCACCGAGCACAAAACGCAGCGGTGAAAGCGCCAAACCGACCAGCGGGAACAGCACGAACGTGCAGCTCAGGATCATCAGGTGCAGACGCCAGTGGGTCAGGCCGCGAATAGCCTCCGCGGTGGAGAGGCGAGCGCCGTACAGGTAGAACAGCAGGGCGACCGCGAACTTCGTTCCGGTGCTGAACCAGTCGGCAAAGTCGCCGCGCGCCGGCACAATAATTGCGAGGATGACCGCGCTAATGAGCATGGTCAGCAGCGGGTCGAGCTTGATGGAGCGAAGTGATGAAAGCATGGTTTCCATTCTATGACCGCGGCACGCGGCGGATGCAGTGACGGGCGCTCCTTCTCACCTGAGGGTCGTGCAGGAGGCGGTTAACGGCAGAACCCGCCGGGGCGCCTAGGCACCCCGACGGGTTCTCAAAGGTTCTTGGGACTGTAGCTCAGGAACTACTTCTTATCGCCGTCGAAGCCGTAACCCTGACCGTACGAGCCACCCTCAGAGGAGCTGCCGTACTGGCCGTAACCGTACTGCTCGGGAGCAGACTGGCCGTTAGAAGACTGGCCGTTAGGCTGGCCATTAGAGGGCTGCTCAGGGGCGGGCTGGCCTGCACCATTCTGGGTTGCACTGTTCTGGCCTGCGGCAGGCTGACCGAAGCCGGGCTGCTGACCGAAGCCGGGCTGCTGACCGTAGGCAGGCTGATTGGGTGCAGGCTGACCCGGTGCGGGCATCTGCGGGCCACCGGGAGCACCCGGTGCCGGCACGCCACCGGCGGCAGCGTACGCATCCCAACGCTGGCCGTGGAAGGCACGAGCCTGCTCGGTGAGCCAGCCAGCGAACAGCGTAGAGTTCGCATCGAACGCGGGGGCGTTCTCGGGCTTGGGGTACACGTCCACGGTTTCCAGGGTGTGGTCTGCCCAAACGTCCTGGTGTTCACGCATGAACTCGGTGGACTGAATCGGGTCGGGCCACATGTGCACCGGCTCTGCCGCCGGGATCAGGACAGGAACGCGCGGTGCAGTGTCCTTGACCGGATTCTCAGTCGGGCGCCAGAACAGGCGGCCGGGCTGGGTGCGGTCACGCAGCGCGTGCGCACGCCAGGTGAGGATGGGGTGGCTTGCCAGGAGGTTCACGTACCAGACGGCAAGGCCGCGGTCGGTCACGGCACGGTCGGCAAGCTCATCGAAGTTGACCTGCTTGTTCAGGTACTTACCTGCCGCAAGCACCTTGACAGCGCCCTCAGCGCCCTCGGGGCAGAAGCGGTAGCCGAAGTTGTCTGCGGTGTACTCCTGAGAGCGGGACAGCGCACTCGACAGCACCGGAATCTGGTTGAACAGCGTGGTGAAAATCAGACGGAAATAACCGACGTGACCTGCGGCGATGTGGCCCACCTCGTGGCCAATGATGAAGCGCAGCGCCTGCGGGTCACGGGACTTACCGCCAATCTCGAACAGGTCAGAGTACAGGCAGATGTAGCGGCGGAAGCCGTGACCTGCCGCGAAAGCGTTCATCACGCCGTTACCGAGGATGACGTACGCGTCCGGCACGCGGCGCAGACCTGCCGCCTCCGCTGCTTCGGCGAGCATCTGGTACGCCTCAGGGAACTGGGTCGGGGTGATGCGCACACCGCGAACACGCTGCTGTGCGTAGTAGATTGCACGAACAATGAAGATGGCAATCGGGCCCAGGAGGAGCAGACCAACCGTCTGGAAAATCAGGTCTTCCAGGCTTGCGGAGGTGCTGCCGGAAGGTACTCGAACCGAGCCTTCACCGGTTGAGCTGAAGACGTAACGCATCATCGAGCTGAACAGGTCAGCCAGCGCCATGAACAGCACAATGTAGCCGACCGCAGTGACCGCGTAGGCGGCAACCAGCCACGGAATTTCGGAGGGGTGACGCAGCGCGTGCAGCACCTTCGGCGGCAGCATCGACTGGTAGGCGAAGAGCTTCGGCTGGGGCAGGGGGCTGACCGGCTTCTGGCGCTCGTCTTCGGGGAGCCAGCCGGCGGAGAGGTCCTGCGGGAGGGGCTCACCGGGGGCACGGAATGCCTGCTGGCCGGGCTGGGCGTTGAACTGCCCGCCGGGCTGCTGGTGGTTTTCAGGGGGTTGAGTCATGTCTCGTCCGCTTCGTATCGAGTGTTATCTGATTCCACTCTATCGTTTTTGGGCACTTACTAGTGAATGTGAATGCGCTTTTTCTCATAGAATGCCCATTCGCGACGCTACAGCACGCCACAGCGCCGGAATACACAGCGCCGGGGCGCGCAGTGCAGAGACTCAGGGGCACACAGTGCAGGAGGCGCACCGCCTTGCGGGCATAAGAAATCCGCCGCGACACCCATACGGAATGGGTACCACGGCGGATTACTTTACGCTGAGCCGCCTACACGGCGGGGTGCGTGGGGCTTAGAGGCTCTTGACGAGTTCCTCGGTAGCCTCAGCGATAGCCTTCTCCTCGTTGGTGGGGATGACCAGCACCTTGATAGCGGAATCCTCGGTGGAAATCACGCGCGGCTCGGGGGAACGCTTAGCGTTCTCCTCCTCGTTGTACTTGATGCCCAGTGCGCCGAGGCGGTCCAGGACCAGCTTGCGGAAGTCGCCGGAGTTCTCACCGATACCAGCGGTGAAGATCAGTGCCTGCGCGCCGCCAACAACCAGGTTGTAGCCGCCAATGTACTTCATCAGGCGGTAGGAGGTCATGTCCAGTGCGAGCTGTGCACGCTCGTCGCCGGACTGTGCAGCCTCAACGACCTTACGCATGTCGTTGGAGCCAGCCAGTGCGAGCAGGCCGGACTCCTTGTTCAGGATGGTGTCCAGGCGTTCACCGTCAATGCCCTCACGGGACAGGATGGTGGTCAGTGCCGAGGGGTCGATGTCGCCGGAGCGGGTACCCATGATCAGGCCGGCCAGCGGGGTGTAGCCCATGGAGGTGTCCACGGACTTGCCGCCCTTCACAGCGGTCACGGACGCACCGTTACCGAGGTGAGCAACAACGCCGTTGAACTCGTCGCGTGCAATGCCGAGCATGTCAGCTGCAACGTGGGAGACGTACTCGTGGCTGGTGCCGTGGAAGCCGTAGCGGCGGATGCTGTACTTGTCAGCCAGGTCGTAGGGGATCGCGTAGCGCCATGCTTCTTCGGGCATGGTGGAGTGGAACGCGGTGTCGAAGATAGCAACCTGCGGCAGGGAGGGCCACTTGTGCATTGCTGCGCGCATGCCCTGAGCGTGTGCGGGGTTGTGCAGCGGTGCCAGCGGGGAGAGGTCGTCGATCTGCTGGACAACTTCCTCGGTCAGCAGGGTGGGGTGGGTGAACTTCTCTGCACCCTGCACCACGCGGTGGCCGACTGCCTGCAGCTCACGGCCTGCCAGGACGGGCTCAAGCTTCTCGGACATGATGTCGAATGCGACCTCGTGGTTGGGCACGTCGGTGCCGATGTTTTCAACGAGGCCGGAGGTCAGCATCTGCTCTGCCTCGGGCAGGGAGGTGTCACGCACCTGGTACTTCAGGGAGGAAGAACCGGCGTTCACAACGAGAATAAGCATGAAAGTATCTTCTTTCGTAGTTTTCTTTTCTGCTCCATTCTCGCACTTTTCGAGCCTGCGTGCGAGACGGTCCCGACTGTGTTTTTAACGGGGGTTTTTACAGGAGGCAGGAGGCGAAGGGTTAGTGGGCTCTTTTCTTTCTCATCCGCCTCGGGTAAGTCCAGCGGTGTCGCCTCACGGTCAGGTGTGCACAGTGTGGCGCCGTACTCGTTCAGAAGTGCCACCGACGAATCGGTCCAGGCTATAGGTTTGGCCCTATAGATTCGCATTTCGTCCTCGATAGTTCTTGGAGAAAAACGTAGTACTTGGGTCAGCTCACGCATCTAAATTCACCACTTCTTTGAAACGATCAAGGTTAGAGCGCGAGTGAAGGACAATCACAACCTGCTTGTCACTGCCCTCGATAGCGCACGCCATCGATTCGAGCTCAGCGCGCTCCTCTGACGGAGTGAGACCCTTCAAGGTCTCATCAAGCAACACAAGCCGGGCAGCGCCTTCACGTAACACGGAACGCGCAAGCATGAGCCCGCTCGAATTCGATGCTTCAGATGCGAACGGATCGATATCTGGTACGATTACCACTTCGCCTTGGGGATACCGGCGGTATAGAGCATCAAGCATGACGGACTTCCCCGCGCCAGTTGGTCCAATCAAGGCAACCATAGAACACCCAGAGTCAAGAACACTCTCAAGCAGAGCCAGGTCAGCAGACCGCACGGGCGGATAAGAACGGTCGGCCCGGTACTCTTCAAGCATCCGAACACGCTCCGCAGTCAAGCTGACTACACCAACCTGTTGCAGCGTCTCCACCGTAGATTGGATGCCAGATGACAGAGTTACTGCAAAATATATTACGACCGCGGGAGCAACCACTGAGTTCGATCCTTCGACCATCAGTGCCAATACCACTGCAGAAACATTCAGTGACAACACAAGCAACTGGATCAGTCCCGTACGCAGTGCGTAGGCGTTCGCCAACTGAATCGAACTGCTGACGTATGCAGCCTCCGAATGAGCGTAGGCTTCTTCTCCAGCCCGACGCAGCCCTGCACTGACGGGCACAGCGTGTAAGCCAGCCTGGGCACCAGCCACCCCGATGAAGTCACCTCGGCGATTGGCAGCCGTCGTCGAGGCAGGGAGAATCCACTTTGAACCCTGACGCATAGCAAGCATCGCTAGGGGTGCTACCGCCAACACAACGATTATGAACAGCGGGGCGCCGGCCACTGCGCCTCCAATGAGCATAAAGGTCTGTAGAATGACCATAAATACCGAACCCAGGGCGCTAGGCACCGACATCTGAAGGTCGGAGAAGTCTTCACCCATCCGCCCCATGACCGCACCGCTTGTTCTAGGACTAGCGAATCGATCGAGCCTCCGTATAACCCGGTCGTGCAAATCACTCAGCCTAGCGATGGGAGCCCAGTAGAGCGGGCCAAAGAACATGACGGACCCAACAATTGCTGCCAGTGCGCAAGCAGCTGACACTCCAGCAACCTGAGCAGACAGCCCATCACTGTGAGCAATCGTCAATGCAAAAGCAACTTCGGATCCGCTCAAGAGTAGGGCGCCACACGTAATCCACACCAAATGCGGTCCAAACAACAACAGAGCCGATCGTCGGAATGTGGCACGCTTCGGCTCGGGGTCAGGAAGGTCCTGTCCTTCGCTCACATCCGTCGAACCAGCATCTGCCTCCTTAGCTGCCCCGGGGCTATGAGCCTGCAACTCAAGAGGGTCTACCCTCGCATCATTGCCGGGGGTGAAGGCACTCGGTACGTACTCCTCCGAGCTTGCCAGAAGTGTGCACGTTGGCACGCACTCTAAGATCCTCTCGGCAACCACTTCTCGTGCTACAGGATCAAGCGCTGCGAACGTATCGTCCAAAATTAGCCAGTCCGGTTTGTCTGCCAAAACGATTGCGACAGCAGCACGGTGTCTCTCTCCTGACGACAAGGTTGTTGCGTCTTGCCAGAACCGCCCGATCACATCCTCACTGAGCCCCATACCTAAAGCGAGGCTAGTGAACCGGGATACCTGATGTGGCGAAGCAGAAGCTCGCCACGCTGACAACACCGAATGGGACACTTCCGGGTTGCGTGGTACGAAAGCAGAATCGGGGGTGGTCGCGGATGTGCGCAATGCTTCAGCGCGCTCAGACGTAGCGGCAAGCACCTCTCTAGAATTTGAAGGCTGCCCCACCAAGTCCTGCTGTTTAACCGTGCAATTTGGAGACGACTCGAGCTTGTCGAGCTCACGCATCATTGGCACAGCGAGCCGAATAACCCGATAGTTTACGATGTTGTTCTGCACCGCTGCGTACAGGTAGCGGGCTGCCAAAATAATTCCAACACCGAAATGAGCGGATGGCCAGAGCCACGCGCCGAGAACCGCAACCACAGCGAGCACCGCAGTTAGTGCTCCCCGTTCAAGGAATCCATTCAGGACCTGCAACGGGACCCGTCTGCGCAGAAGCTGCTCTTCGGTGTTTCGGATGCTAGCGACCTTGTCCAGGGCGGTACCCCAGCTGGGGATGCTTCGCCCTCGAGGCAACGCGTTTGCTACACGCTGGATCCACTGCCTACGCTCTCCCTCTAGAGCGACGTACTGTTCCCATAGTCGGCCCACCAAGTTGATGAGACGGACGCTGACGAATACCAATCCAGTGATGAGCAACGCAGCGATTGCGCCGCTTGCACCATATAGCGCGAGCGAAGCCGCGAGAAAGGCAATAATCTGAACGGTTGAAACGGCGAAATCAACAACGAAGGCAAACTGGCTGATCTGTCCTGGGTATGTGAGAACATGCCCGTGAGCTTCCGGCGGATGGGATGACCTACCAAAGATGTCCCGGAAACGGCGGTATGTAAGCTGTCGAACCGCGATCGTGAGAATAAGCTCTTGGCGTTCCTTCACCCAGTACCCCAGGCTTTCAGCCAGGAAAGCGAAGATGAGTAACCAAATAGCACTGCCTGGGGTCCTCTCACCTGACGTTACCTGGCCGATACCTGCCGTAATCATCAGAGCCCCTGCAATATTCAGTAGGCCAGCGGTGAAGACGGTGAAACTCGTGCTCGTTGGCGCGAATACTAAAGCAAGCCACCGGATCCGTCTCGGCAGGTTCCGCGCTATCCTTTGATAGCGCACATACAAGTGCTCGATGGGCATGTCTCTCAGATGCAGGCTAGGAGCGCTCTGTGCTTCGCCCCGTCGCTTGTGATTGATCACCATTACGTTTCCCCCAGTCATTTGGTATTCGAGTTCAGATGTACGGCTTCGTTAAACCGCAAAATAGATAGCCAGAATACTTTCTGGTGTTCTGAGTGGTGGAAGCACCCGGAAGCATTATGTCGCCTGACCCTAATGTAGCAGACATGGGATGAATCACACGGCGACTACAGGAGCCTTACACAATGGTGGCGTGAGCAGATGGATTACCACATACCGATACTTATGTCTGCAACCGGCCCGTTCCGCTACTGCAAAGATGGATTCCACGATTCTGCCAGTTATAGGCGGGATACATTCCGGTGCGCCCCCTCCCCTGTTTCTTATGCTCGTGGGCTATTCTTCGTCGTCATCAACGGCGGGCAGGCCCAGCAGGGTGGTTCCCGCCTCGGTGAGCGACCAGCGCATCGTACGGCCAGCCTTCACACCCTCAACAAACCCAAGCCCCTGCAGTAGCTTGAGCCTATCGCGCAGAGTCGGCGCCGTAACACCCAGCGCATCCTGCAGCTCACTCGAAGTGGGCGCAACCGGCGCACGGAAAATATGCACCTGCCCCAGCTGGTACAGCAGCCGCAGAACATCATCACGCTTCTTCGAAGTCAGTCCGGGGATGCCACCCGTCCAGGCGCGGCTACCCTCCAGCTCAGCGATACGCCCGCCAAGGGTACGCCACGCACGGTCGCGTGACTCCAGTTCGTCTACCAGGTGCTCCTGAGCCTGCTCGATCAGCCCTAGAAAAACGTGCAGAAAACCGGTTACCTCACCGTAGTTGAGGGGTTCTTCTGCCACGCTAAACGCCTTGTAGTAGCGGCTCTTCTGAATGTTGAGCGTGCTCGGCAGGGTGAGAGTCGTCAGCCGGGTGAGCGTCTGCCCCAGGTGGGCTACCAGCAGGTACCTGCCCAGGCGGCCGTTGCCGTCGTAGAAAGGATGCGTGTACTCCACCATGAAATGCGCGGCGATTGCAGAGAATAGCGCCGGCACGTTCGGGTTGAGGGCGTGGTCGAGCGCCGCCTGAACGTTGGCGATGATGGTTGCTTCGCTGTCGGGGGCGCGGTGAATTTCACGTGTGTTGTCGTGGATAACCACGGGTTTGGTGCGGAAGAGCGCCCCGTCTGGGCGGTCTTCTTCCGCGAGGTGCCCTTCGAGTAGCGTGTCGTAGAGGCTGCGCACCTGCTCAACCGTGGAGGGTGGGCGTCCTGCCCCCAGGTCTTTGAGGAGGTTCACGAATTCGACGGCGCGCTTAGCGCGGGGGTCCTCACTGTCGCCGGAGGTGAGTGCCTCAGAGATGAGCTGGCGTGTGGTGTGCACGCCTTCGATACGGTCGGACGCCACGATACTGCGTACTGCCAGGTCGAGTAGGTAGCTTTGCATGGCGATGCTGGGCAGTTGAGAGCTCAGCTGCTCGATGTGCCGTTCACGGCGCATGATGCGTTCAAAGGCTGCGAGCGCGGTGCGGTCTGCCAGGTAGAACAGGGGGTGCTCCCCTACCGTGAATTCGTTGAGGAGGTAGGTGGAGTGGCCGTTGCGGCGTGCCTGCAGTTCGGTTTGTGCGGCAGCTTTGCCGCGTTCATGGAAGATGCTTTTGAGGGTGCGGTACCTTGTGCCGGTGGTGTTCACCTGTGCCCTCCTTGATGGTGTAAAAAATCGCGGTTTTTTTCATTATCCTCCTGATTTTCAGGAAATAGTGAAAAAATCCGCGATTTCTTTCATAATCCAGGTCACATATAGGCAGTTAGGGTGCAGGGAAGGCTCCCGACTCAAACCCCTGCAGGGGCGCATCTTAGTGGGAAGCCTCGCCCATTGCTCTACTTGTTATGCTGCTTGAGCCATTTTTCAGCAAAGAGCTTATATCCCTGCGGTTCAAGGATATGAGACGCCTTCCACTTATTGGGTCGCTCCGCAGTACGGTGCAAACGCACGTAGTAGGCGGGGCTGAGGCTTCCCTCGACTCGCACGCTAACCGTGAGCCAGTAGGGGTTGTCCCCACCAGGAACTTTCAGGGTCGGGTCATCAACCAGTTCAGCGCTGATTACGGTTCCTTTCAAAAGGTCAATACGCGATTTAGGGCCGTACTCATTCTGCACTTCGGGGTCGACCATCGGGTAGAGCTCTTCAGACCATTCCTTGTACGGCTTGCCGCTAGTGTATGCAGCAACAATTGCTTTCGCGGCTTCAAGCGCGCGACCGCGGTCTTCGTCAGTGATGCTGTTTAGGGTGGGAACGCTGGAGGGCTGCTGGGGTCCACCACCGGTTCCCGCCAGGGGTGAGGGGTCAAGGCTCACGGTCGGGGTCGGTGCCGCGGTGGTACTTGCCTCTGCGCTCGGGGAAGCGGTCACCTCGGCAACGGTGGGGGTGCGGCCTGCGGTGGTGGTTGCGGGTGCAGGAGTAGTAGAGCTGGGGGTGGGGGTGCTGGTGGCGGTAGAGGTTCCGCCGGTGATGAGGGTTCCGCCCGGTGCGGAGCTATCGGTGCTAGCGGAGCAACCGGTGGCGAGCAGAGCAAGGACAGCGGCGGCAGCAGTGATTTTGCGGGTCATGGAGAGGAGCTTTCTCTGATGAACGGTTCTATGTATCGGTGTGATGTGTCTAGGCGGGGCAGTGTAGCGTTGCGACCGCCTGCGGTTGGTGTATGCGTCGGGCGTTGACTCATAGTGGGTGCATGGCTCGGCACCGGATTATCGGTAGAAATTCGGTGTTTTTCGTGCAGTCCAGCTCATATCATGGTAGCTCAGGGCGAGCGCCTGCAGGATATCTGTAAGCATGATAGGGTATCTTTTGACACCGATAAATACGTGCCGCCGTGTTTTTGCGTCTTGCAGTCCTCGATGTTGTGTTCTGGCTCAGACACTTTTCCTGCGGCACCGCATAGTTTCTCATCACTCATTCAATCTCTGCCCTCCTGCTGGGGGGTGGGTTTGTCGCGCCCCGAAATTGCGGGGTCTACGTATTTTGGAGATTGTTATGGAGAACAAGGGCGGAGTAACTATCCCCCGCTGGGCTTTCGGACTGGCAGCAGCCGTCGTCGCCCTCCTCGTTGTACTGGTCATCGTGCTGATTCCGCGCGGCGGCGATAATTCCAACACCTCCGCTTCGGGCGGCTCGAACGGTGCAGCTCAGTCGAAGGCCACCTCAACGGTAGCGGCAGGCACCTGCGGTGCTGGCGCCTCAGATGACCAGGCGGTACTGGATGCCGCCCCCAAGGACACCACGTGGGTAACCACCGATGAGGGTTGGATTGGCCCTGTCTCGAAGACTGCCGGCCCGGTAGCAAATTCCCCAATCCGTTCCTGCTTTGAGCACTCTGCCGAAGGCGCGCTCTACGCTGCTATGTGGGCAACCATCGAGATTAACGAGGCACCAGAAGCCTATATGCCGACTGTCGTTGGTCCGGGTGCTGAAAAAATTCGTGAGGACCGACTGAAAGACACTAAAACCCGCACTGTAGTGCGTATTGCTGGCTACCGCTATGTCTCCTACACCCCGGAGCGTGCGACTGTGCGTCTGCTCTTCCAGATTCCCTCAGGCGCATACCGTAGTTGGGATGCAGTCATGGAGTGGCACGACGGTGACTGGCACTACTGGGCTCCCACGACTATTCCTGGAATTAGCAACGTTGACCCCGACGAGTTCATTACCTGGGAAGCCTAAAAACTAAAAACCGGCACAACCGATAAAAACGCGGTGGGGCACGACCTTTCAACAGGTCGCGCCCCACCGCGTTTATACGTTTAAGACGGCTAGAGCACCTCGGGGTGGACCGCCACCTCCACGGCGGCAGGCAACACCCGCGCACTAATGCGGTGCGCCGACGGTGCCGGGTCGCCATCCACCTCAACAGGCTGCGCACCATCCGGGAACTCCAGCACCACCTCAGACCCCACCAGGTGGCGAATCACCGGCAGCTCAACGCGCGGCGAACCCAAAATCGTGCGGCGCGTAACCTTCGCCATCAGCAACCCCCACTCCACCAGGTCACGCGGCGACGCCACAATCACCTCAAGGTTGCCGTCATTCACATCCGTCATATCCGCCAGACGAATACCACCCTGCAGGCGGCCACAATTCGCGATCAGCACCGAACGCATCGGCAGAGTACGAGACTCCCCACCGTCCACGCTAATACGCACCGGGTGCGACCTGCCCAGCATATACTTCATGCCGGACTGCACGTACGCAACCCAGCCGAACTTCGCCTTAATATCCTCGTTCGTATCATTCATGACGAGCGCGTCAAAGCCGGCACCACTCATCACAAAGAACGTGTGTTCGGTTTCTTCGCCGGGGGTGCTCGTCGTCGTCATCTCAATCGCATCAACGCTCTGACCTGCACCGTTGAGCGCAATATTCACGCACGCCGCCACGTCACTGACCGGAATGTACAGGTTACGCGCCAGCAGGTTACCGGTACCCATCGGCAGAATACCCAGGCGCGGCTTGCGTCCCTCATGATGCGCCAGCGCCGCCGCCACAGCACGCACCGTACCGTCACCACCGGCAGCGATCAGCAGGTCAACACTCTCAGCGATCAGCTCGCGGGCCGCCTCAGAGCCGGGCTCGTCCACGCGGGTGGTGCGCACCAGCGCCTGCGGGTGGCCGTTCGCCGCGAGGGTACGTTCCAGAATCTCGATAGCCGCCGCAGCGCCGGGCTTACTCGGGTTGTACACCACGCCCACACGCTGCGCTTCACCGGTGGGCAGGGTCGGCAGAACGCCGAAGGGCGCGCCCAGTTCGATAGCGCGTCGGCGCGCTTCACGGCGGGCACGAGTGACGGAGGCGGTCAGCGCCGCCGCCGCAGAAACACCAAGGAGTTTACGGTATAGAGGCATAGTTCTTAGACTACCGGGATACGCAAAAACCCGCCCACCGTTTACGCGGTGAGCGGGTTTTTCAGCTGGTTGTGAGATTACTCAGCGGGCGGGGTTTCCCTTATTCAGCGATAGCGGGGATAACCTCGGCGCCACCCATGTACGGGCGCAGCGCCTCCGGGATACGCACGGAGCCGTCTGCCTGCTGGTGAGTCTCCAGGATGGCAACCACCCAGCGAGTCGTCGCCAGGGTGCCGTTCAGGGTTGCCACGGAGCGGGTGCGGCCCTTACGCACGTTGCCTGCCTCATCCACGGTGTCCGGGGTGCGCTCGCGAATGTTCAGGCGGCGCGCCTGGTAGGTGGTGCAGTTCGAGGTGGAGGTCAGCTCGCGGTAGGTGCCCTGAGTGGGGACCCACGCCTCGCAGTCGAACTTGCGGGCTGCGGAGGTGCCCAGGTCGCCTGCGGCGGTGTCAATCACGCGGTATGCGAGGCCGCAGCGCTGTAGCATTTCCTCTTCGAGGGACAGCAGCTTCTCGTGCATCTCTTCTGCCTGCTCGACGGGGCAGTAGACAAACATTTCAGCCTTGTTGAACTGGTGCACACGAATGATGCCGCGGGTGTCCTTACCAGCGGAGCCTGCCTCACGGCGGTAGCAGGAGGACCAGCCCAGGTACTTCTTCGCGCCCTTCTCAAAGTCGAGAATTTCGTCGGTGTGGTAGCCGGCGAGCGCCACCTCGGAGGTGCCGACCAGGTACAGGTCGTCGCGTTCGAGGCGGTAGATTTCGTCGTCGTGCTTGACGTTGAAGCCGGTGCCGTTCATGATTTCGGGGCGTACCAGGGTGGGGGTGGTCATCATGGTGAAGCCGTGCTCGGTTGCGAGGTCGAGCGCCATCCACATGAGTGCCTGCTCCAAGCGTGCTACCTGGCCCTTGAGGAAGTAGAAGCGTGCGCCGGAGACCTTTGCGCCGCGTGCCATGTCGATGCCGTCGACGAGTTCACCGATTTCGAGGTGGTCGCGCGGTTCGAAGCCATCAGCTGCGAAGTCGCGGGGGGTACCGACCTTCTTGACGACCACGTAGTCGTCTTCGCCGCCGGTGGGCACGCCATCGATGATGAGGTTCTCGATGCTGCTGATCAGTTCCTCGTATTCGGCGGTCTTCGCCTCGGAGGCTGCCTTCGCATCGTTGACGCGGGCGGCCAGTTCCTTGGCCTGTGCGACGAGTGCGGGCTTTTCTTCCTTGGGTGCCTTGGCGACCTTCTTGCCGAAGGCGTTCTGCTCGGCGCGCAGGGTCTCGTATTCGCCGATGAGTGCGCGGCGTGCGGCGTCGGCTTCGAGGATGCGGTCGACGTGGGTTTCGTCCTTGCCGCGTGCTCGCTGGGAGGCGCGGAAGACGTCGGGGTTTTCGCGGAGGAGGTTAATATCAATCACTGTTTTATCCTACCTAATCTTGCGGTGGGTTGTGGGCGGGGTTTGCGCTGGTGGGGCGCGGGTAGGTGCGGGGGTGTCTAGCGGCGGCCGGCTGGTGGTGCCGCCGGTGGTGTTGCTTGTGGTGCCGTTAGTGGCGCTGCAGCTGTGCGGGGCGGCCGTTGGGGAAGAGCGACTCGACCCATTCGTGCGCGGAGTCGAAGGAGGCGTCGGAGTGGATGCTGTCGACTTCGGTGTTTTCGTGGTCGGCGCGCGGGTAGGAGCCGAGGAATTTCAGCGTCGGGGAGACGCGGTGCAGGCCGCGCAGTGCATCGCGCATGCGTGCCTCGTAGATGTGGCCGTCGGCGTCGATGCTGAACGAGTAGGAGCCCATGCCCTCGCCGGTGGGGCGCGATTCGATGCGGGAGAGGTTCACTCCGCGCACGGAGAACTGTTCGAGCAGTTCGAGCAGGGCGCCGGCGCGGTTGGAGGGTAGCGGCACGGTCAGGGTGGTCTTATCGGAGCCGGTCGGTTCGGGGATGTCGGCGGTGCGGGAGAGTAGCACGAAGCGGGTTACGGCGTTCTTGTTGTCGCCGATATTGTCCTGCAGTACGTGCAGTTCGGGGTGGTAGTTCAGCAACGCCGGGGAGCAGATCGCGGCGTCGTAGGTGCATCCCTCTTCGAGCAGGCCAACAGCCGCCGCCGCGGTGGAGGAGCCGGGCAGGTAGGCGGCGGTGGGCACGTTCTCCTGCGCCCAGCCGCGCACCTGCGCCCAGGCGTGCGAATGGGTGGAGATGGTATTGACGTCTTCAATGCTGATGGGCTTCGCGGCGACCAGCACGAAGCGGATCGGCACGAGCACCTCGCGGATAATGCGTACACCCTCGCTGGCTGCGATAGCGTCCAGGGTGGCACTCACGCCGCCCTCCACGGAGTTTTCGATGGGCACCATGGCGGCGTCCGCCTCGCCCGCGTTCAGGCGTGCGAGCGCGTCGGGCACGCTGGTGGCGGGGATGCGTTCGGCGTCGGATGCGCCGGGGACGCTCAGCAGGGCGGATTCAGTGAAGGTGCCGGAGGGGCCCAGATAGGTGTATCGCATGCCACTATAGTAGCGTCTGCCGTGGAGGGGCCGCCGAATTCGGTGATAGGTTACGGTCTTTGGCGATAGTTAAAAGCCCCCACCAAAGTCACTAACCTATGGTCGAAAAACTTAAGTCATTACTGAAAACCCATGCAACGGCTGAAACCGCTACCTCACGAACTGGCGAACCCGCGCGGTGTCCCAGTACTGAGCGGGCACGCCTCCACCCATGAGCTCACGGGCAATAGCGGCAGCCTGCACGGAACCAGCCTCCGGCAGGGGCGCGTGCGAACCGGCGATAATGACGTTGCCGCGGCGGCGGCCCTTCAACATTGCCGAATCCGCCACAATGCACACATACTCGAACACCTCAAGCAGGGCGGACGCCTCGGCACGGGCACCGGTCAGCGCCGGCCCATCACCGCAATTGAGGATGTACAGGCCACCGGGTGCCAGCGACTCGGCGACGGTGCGGGTGAACTCGACGGTGGTCAGCGCCTCGGGGGTGGTATCCCCGGCGAATACGTCACGAATCAGCACGTCACGGGATGCGGGCGCGAAGGTCGCGGTGACGGCACCCGCCTCGCCCACACGAATCTTCACGCGCGGCGCCTTGGGGATGTCGAACCAGGCACGCACATACTCGGCGAGCTTGGCGTCCAGCTCAACGACCGTGTTGCGGCTCGTCGGGTACAGGTCAGCGAAATAGCGCGCCATGGAGCACGCGCCGCCGCCCAGGTGGGTGATGCGCAGCTTCGCAGCGTCCAGGTGCTCCTCCACGTGCGAGGAGACGACCGCGGCAATCCAGCGCATGTACTCAAAATCCAGCTGGCGGGGCTCACCCACAATCACGTGGGAAGACTGCACACTATTAATGAGTAGCAGCCAGCCGTCGGCGTGGTAGCCGTCGGGGACCAGTTCCGCCTCACCCGTAGAGATCGGGTACACGCCAGCGGCGGCACCCTGCACGGGGGTGTTCTCGGTGTCGTCGATGCGGTTCTTCTGGTTCTTCTGGTTTTTGGGGGAGTTCTTCGGTGCCCTGCTCTTTTTCGCCATACCCACTAGCCTAACCGACACGGTCCAAAGCAACAGAGCCGCCCACTAGCCGTTGCCCCCTAGCCGCCCCCTTAGCCACCGCCTGCACGCCCCTAGCGTACGCACCCGCGAAGGACCGCCTCCACGGGGGCTAGCTGAGTAGACTAGAACCCATGGGATTTGTATGTCAGGGCCGCTACGCGCTCGCACCGATTGAACCGACCGACGCCGAAAAATACGTCAACCTGCAGCTGGACTGCATGGAGCAAACCTACGACCCGATCTACTTTGACGCGCTCGGGGAAAGCTTCACCGCCCGCCACCGCGCCGAACGCGACGAATACCTCGAGGACTTCCACCGCCACCTCGCCTCCCCCACCGTGCGCGGCTTCTTCGCCTACGAGGTGCCCGGCTGGACCCCCGACGGTGGACTCTCCTGCGCCGTGGGCACCCAGATTGACTGGGAGAAGCCGGTCGGCATGGCGCTCTCCCTGTGCGAGCCCTCCTCCTGGGAACTCGAACGCGCCGACGACCTCTCCGAGCTGCCCGCAGGCACCCGCAAACTCACGCACCTGTACACCCTCGACCACACGCACGGCACCGGGCTCGGGCAGGCACTCTACGACTCCGTCATCTACCCGGACGAAAACTCCTACCTGTGGGTCATGGCCGAAAACGAACGAGCGGTCTCCTTCTACGAGCGCCTCGGCTACCGCAACGAAGGCGTGTACTTCCAAGCACGCGGCATCTGGGCCCCCGGACGCAGCGTCCGATACGCGCGCATCCTCAACCCCTAAACGGCACACCACACCAGGAGGCGACACGCAAAACATCTCCACCCCGCAACAGCCGCGCACCCGCCCACATGACGCAGCGCACCGCACACCCTGTTAGGCACCACCCCCACAACGCCTTAAGATAGAAGATGACATATAAGCTCGACGCACCCGCGCACAGGAGCATATACACCCCTGCGCAACCGCGGGACCCAGCGCCGAACATCGCATAGAAGGACAGTAAAACAATGACCACTGGTCTTTACCTCTCCGCTATGTCCCAGAACTCGGGCAAGTCCCTCGTAGCCCTGGGCCTAGCAGACTCCCTCATCAAGCGCGCAGACCGCGTCGGCTTCTTCCGCCCCGTCTTCGACGGCGCAACCATCGCCGACGACCCCATGGCACGCCTCATCCGTGAACACTTCGGCCTGACCGAAGAGCAGGTCGGCGGCGCAGTCTCCATGACCGACGCACTCGCACTCATCGCAGAAGGCGACACCGAAGAAATCTCCGCACGCGCAGTCTCCGCCTACGAAAAGGTCGCAGCAAACAGCGACGTCGTAATCGTCGACGGCGTCTACCTGCCCGCCAACGCGCTCTCAGTCGAATTCGACCTGAACGTCCAGATTGCACGTGACCTCGGCCTGCCCGTCGTCGCAATCGTCGGCGCACAAGAAGCAACCGTCGAAGAAGCAGTCACCGCAGTCGACGTGGCACGCACCGAACTGCTCGCCTCCAAGGCAGACCTGCTCGCAATCATCGTCGGCCGCGCAGAACCCGAACTGCGCGACGAAATCGAGAACTCCGTCAAGCGCGGCGACGCAAACCTGCCCGTCTACGTACTGCCCGAAATCCCCGAACTGAACGCACCCACCGTTGGTGAAGTTGCCGAAGCCCTCAAGCTCGACACCGAAGGCATCAAGGCAGAAGACCTCGGCCGCGACATCCACGGCATCAAGGTCGCAGCAATGAACGTCTCCAACTTCCTCAACCAGTTCGTCGACGGCGACTTCGTCATCGTCCCCGGCGACCGTGCAGACATCGTTGCAGCAACCCTCGCATCCGCACTGGCACCGACCTTCCCCGCGCCCTCCGGCGTGCTGCTCACCGGCGGCCTGGACGCACTGCCCGGCAAGAACACCGCAGTCGGCTCCCTCATCGACAACGCACCGTTCCCCGTGCTGTCCACCACCAAGGACACCTTCAAGTCTGCACGCGCAGTCTCCCGCGTCCGCGGCACCCTCGAAAGCGGCCACCAGCGCAAGCTCGCAGCAGCAATGGGCGGCTGGGACGAGCACGTCAACAAGGACGAACTGCTCGCACGCCTCGAAATTGAGCGCCCCGCATCCATGACCCCGCTGCGCTTCCTGCACAACCTCATCGAGACCGCACGCGCAAACCGCCGCTCCGTGGTCCTGCCTGAGGGTTACGACGTGCGAATCCTGCGTGCATCCGAAATCATTGCACGCCGCGACTTCTGCGACCTGATCCTGCTCGGCAACCCCGCCAAGATTGCAGAGATTTGCCAGGCCGAAGGTATCGAACTGCCCAGCACCGTTCGTATCATCGACATCGAAAACAACGAGTACACCGAAGACTTCGCAGCAACCTACGCTGAGCTGCGTGCACACAAGGGCGTCACCATCGAGGCCGCTCGCGAGCGCATGACCGACCCCTCGTACTTCGGCACCATGCTGGTTTACAAGGGCATCGCCGACGGCATGGTTTCCGGTGCTGTGAACACCACCGCGAACACCATCCGCCCCTCGCTCGAGTTCATCAAGACCCGCCCCGGCACCAAGATCGTCTCCTCCGTCTTCCTGATGCTGATGGAAGACCGCGTTCTGGTCTACGGCGACTGCGCAGTGAACCCGAACCCCAACGCAGAGCAGCTCGCCGACATCGCGAAGGCATCCGCAGAGACTGCACGCCAGTTCGGCGTGACCCCCAAGGTTGCTATGCTGTCCTACTCGACCGGTACCTCCGGCGCTGGCGCAGACGTGGACGTTGTGCGTGAGGCAACCGAGCTCGTGCGCGCATCGAACCCCGACTTCGCGGTTGAGGGCCCGATCCAGTACGACGCTGCATCGAACATGTCCATTGCGTCGACCAAGCTGCCCGGCAGCGAAGTTGCTGGTCAGGCTACCGTGTTCGTCTTCCCCGACCTGAACACCGGTAACAACACCTACAAGGCTGTTCAGCAGTCTTCGGGTGCTGCCGCTGTGGGCCCGGTTCTACAGGGTCTGCGTAAGCCCGTGAACGACCTGTCGCGCGGTACCACCGTTGAGGACATCATCAACACCGTTGCGATCACCGCAATTCAGGCACAGAGCCTGTAAGCCGGTTTTTGACCGCTGAATGAGGCCGCCCCGGCCACTGCACCCCGTGTGGGTGCGGTGGACGGGGCGGTTTATTGTATTGACTTTTACTTTTAATGCGCCGAGAAGCCACATGTGTTTCGAAAAGCAACATATTACGTGGCTTCTCGAAACACATGTGGCTTTTCGAGGAGGGGTTTTGGTGCAGCTCCCCGGTTAGTCCTTGCGGGTGCGGCGGAGGCGCACATAGTTACTCACGCCAATAACAGCCATACTCACCGCGAACAGCACCGGGTCGAGGGCGGGCGGGAAGAGCCAGGTGAGCCCCACCTCCACGGTGTAAGCGATGAGGCGGCAGATAAGGTAGGTGCACACCGCCACGAAAAGCGCGTAGGCGACGATGATGCCGACCGGGCGGGGCTCGTAGCCTTCTCGCCGGGCGCGCAGAGCGGCACCCAGGGCATTACCCAGGTACAGGGCGAGGGCGCCGACGACGAGCGCGGCGGTGAGGGCACCGTCAAGGAGCGTGCGCGGGGTCAGCGGTGCGGTGCCTGCCTCAGTGAAGAGATTGAGGATGCGCACCGCGGCGTAGGCGTAGCAGAAGATGACTGCCGCGCGGATGGTGAGGGGTAGGTTAGTCCAGAAGGTTTTCATGCGGCCCCTTTCGAGGTGGAGGGCGGGCTTCTGTCTGAGTATTACCCCAAGGATACCTAAAAACACCGGCGTGTGATGCGAATCAATAGCGTTTGGGCTGGTGTGTTCTGCGTGCGGGGCGGGGTGTTTGGTGCGCCGAGTTTAATCGCCGAGAAGCCACATGTGTTTCGAAAAGCAACATGTTTGGTGGCTTCTCGAAACACACGTGGCTTCTCGAGGAAGGGTGCATGCAGGAGCCGCCCGGTTTTTGTAATTACAGAATTTCGCCGCCCCTACCCCGCGAGCCGGTGACCACCCAAGCAGCGGCAAACCGCCCGGGCTGCTAGGCTGCTGCTATGACCACGACTGACGAAACCCTCCCCCTGGGACTGTACGAACGCCTCAAGAGCGCATCGCTCATGGGCCGCACCATCCCCGAAGGCGCACAATGGCAGGAAGAAATCCTCAAAAAGGACGACTACAACATCCCCGAACTGCTCACCCAGTTCTTCGCCACCCAACTGGCCCCCGCCCTCGAAAGCCTCAAAACCCCCGCAGACCAAGTGGCACTCATCAACCGCATGATGGAGCTCCTACCGCAGGATGCCGAAGAGCAGAACGATTCGTTGCTGACCGATGACGACAGCAACGTAATTCAGATGCGCGAGCTCGCCCTCACTGACGCAAAAACTACGCGCCCCGATATTCCTCTGAGCGATGTTGCTCTAATGACGAATACTTCTAAAGACCTGAATCTCAATACTGAAATTCAGAAAGAATTAGAAAGTGCAGACCGCGTAGATTTGCTCTGCTCATTTCTTAAAATGTCCGGCGTTAATAGTTTGAGTGAGCAGCTTAAAGCTATTAAAAATCGCGGTATTCCTTTCCGCATTATTACCACCACCTATATGGGCGCGACCGACCGCAAGGCTATCGACCGCCTCGTTGAAGAGTACGGTGCCGAGGTGAAAATCAGCTACCAGGGTGACAGCACCCGCCTGCACGCGAAGGCCTGGCTGTTCCACCGCAATACCGGCATGTCCACCGGCTATGTGGGCAGCTCGAACCTGTCCAGTGCCGCACTCACCGACGGCCTGGAGTGGAATGTTCGCATCTCTAACCCGATTACACCCGGCCTGATCCGCCAGTTTGAAGGCCTGTTTGAAAGCTACTGGAAGAGCGGTGATTTCACCTCTTACACCGCCTCTGACCAGGAGAAGCAGGAGCTCGATACCGCCCTAGCCAAGGCCGATATTACCGGCCGTAAAAGCAAGGGCCTAGAGTACGATATCGACTCGTCCCTGCTGGATGTGCACCCGTTCCCGCATCAGGTGCGCATGCTCGAAGAGATGCAGAACGCTCGTTCTAAGGGCCGCCACCGTAACCTCGCCGTGGCCGCAACCGGCACCGGCAAAACTGTGTTCTCGGCTCTCGATTACAGGCGCCTCTGCGAGCAGTCCGGCAAAAAGCTGAAGCTGCTTTTTATTGCGCACCGAAAAGAAATCCTCGACCAAGCGCGCCGCACTTTCGGCGACGTCATGCTTAAAGGTAATTTCGGTGAGCTCCTGACCGGCGGCAAAAAGCCCGAATATAATGAGGCTGTTTTTGCGACCATTCAAACGTTGTCGGGTACCGCCCTTGAAAGTTACGCGCCGAACTATTTCGACGTCATCATCATGGACGAATGCCACCACATTAAGGCCGCCAGCTGGGACAAAGTTTTCAACTATTTTGAGCCCCGCGAATTTATTGGCCTGACCGCAACCCCCGAGCGAGAAGACGGAGTGAACATCGCCGACAAGTACTTTGACGGTTACGTGGCAACCTCCATCCGCCTGTGGGACGCACTCGAAGACCACCTCCTCGTACCCTTCCAGTACTTCGGTATTGCCGACGGCACCGACCTGCGCCGCATCAACGTTCGAAGCGGCAAATACGACGAAAACGCCCTGGAGAACCTGTACACCAAGGACGAGGCCGAACGCCGCCTGCGCATCATCGTGGAGGAGCTACGCGAGAAGGTCGACAACCCCCTGCGCATGAAGGCGCTCGGGTTCTGCGTGAGCGTGAAGCACGCCGAATACATGGCGCAAAAGTTCAACGAGGTGGGTATTCCCGCTGACTTCTTGGTCGGTACAGATTCCGCCGAACGTCGCGCCGAGGTTATGAGAAACCTTGCAGACGAAGCGCACGAGCTGACCACGATCTTCACCGTGGACCTATTCAACGAGGGCGTCGACATTCCGAGCGTCGACACCCTCCTGATGCTGCGCCCCACCCAGTCGCTCACCCTCTTCCTGCAGCAGTTGGGCCGCGGTCTGCGCCGTGCACCATTGAAGTCTGTTCTGACGGTCCTCGACTTCGTGGGACACCAGAACAAGAACTTCATGATTCACAGCAAGTACCGCGCCTTTGCACGACAGGGTACCCTGACCGAGCAGGACATTGAGAGTCCTGAACTGCCGGCTGGCTGTCACTTCCACCTGGACGAAATGACTCAGAAGCAGGTCATCCAGAAGATTCGCGAGTCCCTACGCATGAACCAGAACGCCCTCATCGACACCGCAAAGAGCTACCTGGAAGATATGCGCCGAAACTCCACGGAACCCGATGTTCGCCCCACCGTCATTGACTTCATCAACCGCTACGGGTTGGGACTGCCGCAGATTTACGGCCGCAACAGCAAGGTGCCCCTGCCCGGTATCACTAAGCCCGTCGCAACAACCTGGACCAGCCTCCAGGCCGCGAGTGAACTGTACCCCGACCTGGTGGTTCCCTTCCATGACAACGTGGCCGTCGAGACGAATAAGCGCGTCAAGGCACTCACGCACGTACACGACACGTTCCGCATTAACGCATACCTGGAGCTGCTAAACACGGACATCCTGGAGCAGGACATGACCGATGAGCAGCGCCGCCACGCATGGATGCTTCTGTTCTCCATCTGGCCTTATGCCAAGTGGGGCGGTTCTACCAAAAAGTTCACCCTCGACGAGGGCTTGGCGACTCTGCGCAAGAACTGCGGCATGCTGCAGGAGTTGGAAAGCGTCTGGAACTTCAACGCCGGTACGGATACCGCCTCCACCCTGCCGCTCTTTGAGGGTGAAGATATTCCCCTGCGCACTCACGCTCTCTACTCCCGTGAGGAACTGTTCGCCGGACTGGGCGGCCAGGAGGAAAACTTTAAGGTTCCTGGCACTTCAGTTAACGGTGTCGTACCCTTCAACCCGACAAACACCACCGCACTACTGGTGAATTTGGAGAAGTCTGAAAAGCACTTCTCCCCAACCACCATGTACAAGGACTACGCCATCAGCACTGACGAGTTCGCATGGGATTCGCAGAACGCAACGACTCCCGAAAGTCAGCTTGGTCAGCTCTTCCAACACCACGAAGAGTTGGGGCGCCGTATCGTTCTTTTCGTTCGCCGCAACAAGAAGGATGCTATAGGCACCAGTCCCTACATGTGCCTGGGCACCGTGAAATACATTTCTCACGAGGGTTCCAAGCCGATGCATATTCGCTGGTCGCTGGACCGACCGATGCCAGCATCTATGTTCCAGATCGCGAAGATTGCCTCGTAGGCACTGAATGAGCACAGTCAGGCGGCCCCGGATACGGAAGTATTCGGGGCCGCCTGCTTTTTAGACCGAGGTTTTCGATAGGTTAGTGTCTTCGCCGTGGGTCTTTAACCCGCATTAAAGTCACTAACCTATCGACGAAAAGGATAAGTCATAGCCCATAACCGGCTCCCGCCTACCTGGCGCCGGCAAAGACCTGGTAATAAGCAGCAGATTTCGACCATAGGTTAGTGTCTTTGGTCGTAGTTAAAAACCATGGCAGAAGACACTAAACCATGGCACAAATTCTGCTGATGCGGCGCCTCCGCGGGCGCAGAGATATTTGATGCATAAAACATTGAGAAGCCCGAATAATGACCAACCACCGTCACCATCCTCAAAAGAATGCAAACGACGGCAAACATACGGTAGGGTGGTAACTGTAGCGTTCCATAGCGCATTGATGCGCTTGCGTGGTGCGCTACGGGGCTGTTTTCTTCCGGCAGTCAATGAGGCCCGTGAATAACGGCCCGACATGCACATATATCACACCATCACCGACGATAGGAGCGTACCTTCTATGGATTCGACCATTTTCAACCGCCGCACTCTGCTGGGCAGCGGCGCACTTGTGGGCCTTGGTGCCCTGCTTGCGGCGTGCGGCCAGCAGGCAAATAACGAGGCGGCAGCCACAACTTCCGCTGCGCCGAGCGAATCGGCCTCAGCTTCTACTGCTGTGCCTGAGTCGCCTTCGGCAAGCGCTACTCCGTCTACTGTTCGAGGCTATTCGGGCGGCTCCAAGGCGCCCAATGGCGAGTATCGCCCGGCTGACAAGCACGGTCCTGCTCAAAATGTGCCGAAGCCTAACGTTCCGGAGGACGGCTACAACGAAAAGTCTCTGGAGGGCATGCGCAAGACGATGGATGCCTGGATTTTGTGGGCAAATTACGGCACTCAAACTGGCGATTACTCGATGGCTCGCAAGTTCATCTCGCCAAATTTCAAACGTGAATTGGAAGAGTATAAAAATGCAGAAGAGCTTTATCAAAGCGGCGGATGGATTATTGGTGGAATCGACCATTTTCTAGCCGATGGAAACCCTTGGTCCGAAGACGGTGAAACCTACTTCTGGAAAGCCTATCGCGAATGGGATCGTGAGATCTTTGTTGAGTCTGATGGGAGCTGGGTTAGCTGGACCAATGATGACAAAACTGACGATACCTTCAAATTTGAACTGAAGCACAACGGCCAAAAATGGGAAATCATTGATTATGTAAGTGTTGAGGACTAAACATGAGACAGAATATTAAAAATATTTCATTGATAATTATTGGAATAAATATTGTATGCTCATCAATCGCTCCGGCATTAGGTAGCGACTCGACAAAAGAATGTTCATCTGAAAATAGCGCCAAAGTATGTCAAACCACTAAGAATACAAAATATAAAGACAAAAGCGGAGGCAATAGAAACACAGGTCATACCTCAGAAAATATAAATGACGGAAATAACTCATCTCAGTCATCAAATTCAGAACCTAGCACCTACGCCACCAAAGGCGCTAACGGCATGACCGTAATTCGTTCCAAAAGTGACTCTAACATCCTTGGTTGCGTAGGTAAGGGCGGAAAGATTGGAAACGTAAAACTCAACAATCTCATTGTTCGTGACGATGGGACTTACATCGATGGTGGCCTCGGCAAATATAGCCCCACCTCAGAAACCTGTGTCCCCGACGATACCCGCACTCTCACCAGTGCCGACAGCCCGGGTCCCACCGGTCCGACCTACGAAGAAGTCATGGAGGAAATCCGTCATGCTGCAGAGTCGCTGGAGCCGGACAAGCCGACCCTGCACCAGTCCTACAACAACCCCGCAGGAACCGGTCGAGCAGAAGGCGATCCCAACGTCTACAAGGGTGACCAGGTCAATTTCTACGTCGATGACGGCGGCCCCTACCGTATGGAAGCAGACATGCTCGCCGGACACGTCGAAATTGAGCTCATGCCCTCCTCCTATGTCATCGAGTACGGCAACGGCGACACAGATACCAACTACACCGCAGGCAAACCGGTCACCACCTACCCGCGTGAGCGTCCGAGGCAGACGGATACCAGCTACGCCTACCAGCGTTCGGGTAACTTCCACGCGTACGCAACCGTGCACTACACGGCTCGTTTCCGCGTGGATGGTGGCCCGTGGCAGATGATGATGGTGACCCCGCAGGCGACCAGTGACCCGTTGCTGGTGCGTGTGTGGTGGGTTGATGTTGGACGCGTGGCAGGTGACTGCAGCTATGACGACACTCGCTGGGGTTGCAAGAACGACCCAACGATGGGCAAGAAGGATAACCCGAACCCGCGCCTACGTAAGGCCGATATTCGTACCGGCCAGCGTTGGCATCTGAATGATAGCGGTGAAGGGGACACGGAGTACTCGTTGCACCGCGACTGGCCCGACATGTAAGGTCGTTCTCCTGCCGTGGGTCTTACGCTGAGAAGCCACATGTGTTTCGAAAAGCCACTTCTTTGGTGGCTTCTCGAAACACATGTGGCTTTTCGCCGTTCATAAGGGGAGGGTCGGGGAATCCTTCGATAGGTTAGTGCCTTCACCGTGGGTCTTTAACCCGCAGTGAAGACACTAACCTATCGACGAAAAGGCTAAGTCATAACCCATAACCTGCTCCCGCCTACCTGGCGCAGCCGGAGATCCGGTCATGGGTTTACGGATTTGTGCCATAGGTTAGTGTCTTTGGTCGTAGTTAAAAGCCATGGCAGAAGACGCTAAACCATGACACAAATTCTGCACGGGTTACAGCCCCATAGCGAAAATTCTCGGCGCAAAAAGTCTCGGCATGAAAACCCTCACCGCGTAACAACTCGTAACACCCCCTTGCGGCATACCCCCCTAGGGTATATACTGGAGTCATGGAAACCACTAGCAACCAGTGCTGCCACAGCACATCCGACCAGATCAGCACCGCATCCGGCGCCCCCACTGAGGAGCCCACCAAGGCACACACCGGCGCATGCTGCGGCGGCGAGGCGCCCGAAACCCAATACGGTTACGCCTCCAACAAGGAGGCGCACCTCAAGCGCCTGCGCCGCATCGAAGGGCAGGTCCGCGGCATCGCCCGCATGGTCGACGAAGATAAATACTGCATCGACATCCTCACCCAGGTTGCCGCGGTCTCCAAGGCGCTCCACGCCGTTTCCCTGAACCTGCTTGAAGAGCACATCGGCCACTGCGTGACCGGCGCCGCCGTCGAATCCGAACGCACCGGCGACCCGACCATCGCAGAAGCCAAGGTCAAAGAGGCAACCACCGCCATTTCCCGCCTCATGCGCAGCTAAACGCCCCGCACCCAAACACCGGGCGGACCCAAGTTTTCAACCCCACAACCGAAAGGAAACTCATTATGAGCACCACCATCGTTAAGGCAACCGGCCTGACCTGCAACCACTGCGCTATGAGCGTCAGCGAAGAGGTCAGCGAAGTTCCCGGCGTGACCGGCGTGGCCGTGGACGTCGTCAAGGACGGCGTCTCCACCGTGACCATTGAGCACGAGGGCACCCTCAACACCCAGGCTGTTGCAGACGCTATCGTAGAGGCTGGCTTCACCCCCGCCGTCTAGCGCGGCAGCCGGCTCGAATAGGAGTCATCATGGCTTACCCTCCGCAGTACATTGCGATGGTTGTTGGCGCGGTCCGCACCCTTGTCGGCGCCGAAAATATGCACCTGCGCGACGCAATCACCCGCGTGGCTAGGCAGATGAATCTGGATGCGGCTCTGGTCGATTCGTGGGTGAAGCAGAGCCCCGAATATACGGCGCGTGAGGATGCACCCGGCGCCGCGCGACGTAGCGGCACGAGCGCGAATAAGCGTTCCGCCGAGCACGAGCAGGGCGTGAAGGCGCGTGAGAAGGCGAACGCTTCGCCGTTCCCGCGGGCCGCCGTGAAACGTGCCTACGGTGTGTCTGATCGTGGTGCGAAGGTGACCGGCATTCGCCCGCGCACGAGCAGGCCGGATGGGCTGCCCGGCGACCACTAAGCCGCCGCAGTATTACTCCCGCCGCCGCGTTTACAGCCTCGCGGTTTTACCCGCAGCTTTCGCCCTCGCGCACCCTCGACGGTGCGCCCTGATACTGCACCATACACCGTCCGGGGCGGGGTCCTTCGGGGCCCCTCCCCCGGCTTGGTGTACCTTTTTCTGCCCCCCCGTTTTTGAGTTTTGAGGAAGTATTGTGTCTTCTACACAGCCTTCACTAACCACCCGCGAACCCTCATCACAGAGTGAGCGCTCTCTTTTTAATTCCACTGGAACGACCGTAAAATCAACGGAGTCCACCCGAATCATCCACGTGGATATTCAGGGTATGACCTGTGCATCCTGTGTGGGTCGTGTGGAGCGTAAGCTCCGCAAAATCCCCGGTGTTGACCCGGCGGTGAACCTGCCGCTGGAGTCGGCGCGCGTTATCGTGCCCGATGGTGTGAGCGACGAGCAGATTGTTGAGACCATCAACAATGCCGGCTACACGGCGCACCTTAAGAACGGGCCGCGCGCGGGCGCTGGAACGAACACGAACGCATCCGGCGGCGGCAACCATCACAGCACTCCGAGCATGAATGGCGGCTTCACTGACCGCATTATTTATGCGGCGATTTTGGGTGTGCCGATTTTCTTGATTTCGATGTTCCCGTCGTTCCAGTTCCCGAATTGGGGTTGGGTTGTGGCGGTTCTGACGGCGCCGGTTGCGTTTTGGTGTGCTGCGCCGTTCCACCGGGCGGCGCTTATTAATGCGCGTCACGGCTCGTCCACGATGGATACGCTGGTGTCTCTCGGCGTGGTGTTGGCGTATTTCTATTCGCTGGCGCAGCTGCTCATGAACCCGGCGTTGACGGCGCATGTGCATCATGCGGGCGGTAGTTTCTGGTCGATGTTTACCGGCAACCATGCGCCGCTGTACTTCGATTCGGCGTCCATGGTGACGCTGTTCCTGCTGATTGGTCGCGCGATTGAGCACCGCACTCGCAACCGTTCTTCGGAGGCGCTGCGCACCCTGCTGAGTATGGGTGCGAAGGAGGCGACTCTGCTGCGCACCGATAAGCAGGGCGTGACGAAGCAGGTTCAGGTTCCGGTGGAGGACCTCATGCCGGATGACCTGTTCTTGGTGCGCCCGGGTGAGAAGATTGCCACGGACGGCGTGGTGGTTGAGGGTTCGTCGGCGGTGGATGCGTCCCTGTTGACGGGTGAGTCTGTGCCGGTTGAGGTGCATCCGGGTGATGCGGTCACGGGTGCGACGGTGAATACGTCTGGTTCGTTGACGGTGCGTGCGACCCGTGTGGGCGCTGAGACGACTCTGGCGAAGATGGGTGAGCTGGTGGCGAGCGCGCAGGAGACGAAGGCTCCGATTGCTCGCTTGGCGGATCGTGTTTCTGCAGTGTTTGTGCCGGTGGTTTTGGTGATTTCGGCGCTGACCCTGGTCGGTTGGTGGCTGATTTCCGGTGACGGTGCTGCGGCGTTTAATGCGGCGGTGACGGTACTGGTGGTGGCGTGCCCGTGCGCTTTGGGTTTGGCTACTCCGACGGCGCTGCTGGCGGGTACGGGTCGCGGCTGGCAGTTGGGCATTTTGATTCGTAATGCGCAGGTGTTGGAGGCGACGAGCACGGTTGATCGCGTGGTGCTGGATAAGACCGGTACGGTGACGACTGGTGAGATGTCTGTGGCGTTCTACGGCACCTTTGGTGACTATGAGTCGGCGGGTGACTTGTCCGGTATTTCGCCGGATTCTGCCGGTTCCAAGAACGAGCGTTCCCTGTCTGTTCTGCGTGATGCCGCCGCCGTGGAGGCGCTGAGTGAGCACCCGATTGCTCGCGCGATTGCCGGTTTTGCCCGTGAGCAGGGCGTGCTGGCGGAGGGCGCTTCGGCGCCGAGCGTGAGCGGCTTTGAGGGTGTTCCCGGAGGCGTACGCGGCGTGCTGAGCGGCGCGGGTGAAGGCGTCGAAAGCGGCGCCTCCCAGCTGGTTGTGGTGGGTACCCCCGAGTACCTGCAGGCGGCGGGTGCGCAGCTGAGCGAGGCTCAGTTGGCCCTGCTGGACCAGGCTCGCCGGGCGGGTCTGACGACGGTGGTTGTCGCCCGCGGCGAGGCCCCGAACGATGAGGCCGCAGAAAACGCTCCCGCCCCGCAGCCGGTCGGCATGATTTCGGTTGCCGACACCCCCAAGCCGGAGGCGGCAGAGACCATGGCGCAGCTGCGCGAGCTCGGCATGGAGCCGATCCTGCTCACCGGTGACGCCCCGCAGGTTGCGCAGGCGATCGCCTCGCAGGTCGGTATTTCGGCCGAGAACGTGTACGCCGGCGTGACCCCGGAGGGTAAGTCGCAGGTGATTGAGAAGTTGCAGGCTGCCGGTCACCGCGTGGCAATGGTCGGCGATGGCGTGAATGACGCCCCGGCGCTGGCTCTTGCTGAGCTGGGCATTGCGATGGGTTCGGGCACGGACGTTGCCGCGGAGGCAGCCGATATTGTGCTGACCCGTTCGGATGTTGCTTCAGTGGTGACGGCACTGCGTCTCTCCCGCGCTACGCTGCGCACCATTAAGTCGAACCTGTTCTGGGCGTTCGCCTACAATTCGGCGGCTATTCCGGTCGCCGTGGCGGGCCTGCTGAACCCGATGATTGCGGCTGCGGCAATGGCGTTTAGTTCGGTGTTTGTGGTGCTGAATTCTATGCGTCTGACGGCGTTTAGGAAGTAGCGTTCCGCCGCTATACGGGCCGGTCACACAGGCCGGCGCCGTTATACGGGTCGAATCGCCCCGCGCGATTTCAAACGAAAAATTCAAAAGCATATCTCACCGTGCTTTTTGCACGGTAAAAGATATAAAGAAATGCACCGCCCGTGTAAAGGCGGTGCATTTCTTTATATTTAGTTTTCACGGGCGGCGGCTTGAACACCTAGCTCAAACGCCCCGCCCGGAAGCCCGTACTCAAGAGCCCGGCAAGAAAACCTCGCCGAGCACCCGGCAGAACCTTACGCCCAGGTGACCAGGTCCTCGATGGAGCGGCGGCTCTTCGGCGCGATCTCGCGGGCACGGTAACCGAAGGTCACAGCCACGGATACGCCGTACTCCTCCGGGTCGAACAGGCCTGCAGAGGCGAGCAGCTCGTTCACTGCATCGTAGTGCATACCCTCGATAGGACAGGAGTCAATGCCGAGCATAGCGGCGCCGGTCATCATGTTGCCCAGGGCGATGTAGGTCTGCTTAGACGCCCAGTCGAAGAGCGCGCGGTCGCTTTCCAGAACCTTAATGCAGTTCTTCTGGAAGTCGCTGTAGCGTTCGAGTGCGGCCTCCATCTGCTCCTCGGTGAGGTTGCGGCCTTCGAGGGTGCGGCGCATCCACGGAGTGTCGTAGCGCAGGCCCTTCTTCGCCAGCAGAATGACCACGTGGCTTGCGGCATCAAGCTGACCGACCATGCCCCAGGCGATCGGCTTGAGCTTTTCGCGCAGTTCGGGGTCCTGGATGACCAGGAACTTCCACGGTTCGGTGCCGACGGAGCTGGGCGACAGGCGCGCAAATTCGAGGATTGCGGCGAAGTCTTCGTCGCTGATGCGGCGGTCGGGGTCGTAGGCGCGGGTTGCGCGGCGGCGGGCGAAAATTTCGAGGGCTTCTTCGCGGGTTACGGTCACGGTTTCATCCTTTACATGAGGGTTTCAATACCCTGTCATGCTACACCTGCGGAGGGTGCGGGCGGCGGAAAATGTGGCCGGTTACGCCCGCAGGAAATACTCCGCAGAATATATGCGCGAGCGCCGGTACCTACCCCCTACTCGACACCGGCTTTCATCCATACGTCTGAAGCAGCGCGGCGACCGAAAATGACCGCGCGGATTCCTTGGAAGTACAGAATATACGCCGCCCACAAGCCGCAATATCCGGCGAGCGCATCCATGGTGCCGGCGCCAACAGCCCAGTGCAGGCCGAGCATGACGGGCACGTACATGACCAGCATGATGAAACAGCCGATCGCCAGGTATTTCACGTCCTGCGCACCCATGAGGATGCCGTCCAGGGTGAACACGTAGGCGGCGATGGGCTGGCCGAGCGCAATGATGACGGTGGCGATGGTGAAGAGGAACGCCACCTGCGCGTCCTGGGTGAACAGCCAGGAGCCGAAGAAGCCGATGAGCGGGCAGATCAGGCCGGTGATAACGCCGTAGATAAGGCTCATGCGCAGTAGCCGGTTTTTCAGCTGGCGCACCTTCACGCGCTCAGATTCTACGTTCAGGTCGCGTTCGCCGAGTTCCTTGCCGAGTAGCGCCTGGGCGGCGATGGCGAGGGAGTCCAGGGCGTAGAGGAAGAGGTTAAACACGCCCATGCCGAGCTGGTAGGCGGCGGTATGTTCGGTGCCGAATCGTGCCACGACGAACACGGTCAGCAGGGAGGCGATGCGCATGGACAGGGTGCGCAGCATGAGCCAGGAGCCGAGGGACAGCACCGAACGCATGCCGGCAGCATCGGGTGCCCAGCAGACGGCGTGCTCGCGGGTGCCGCGCATCATGACCACGCCGAGCGCGGCAGCCATGCCCCACTGGGTGAGAGAGGTGCCGGTCGCCGAACCGGCAACACCCCAGCCGACCGGGTAGATGAGCAGCCAGTTCAGCGCAATGTTTACGAGCGTGCCGACCGTGGCGACTTTGAGCGGGGTGACAGTGTCTTGCAACCCGCGGAGCGTGCCGACCTGCGCGAGGATGATCATCATCGGCGGGATGCCCCAGAGCGAGTGATGCAGGTAGTCGAGGGCGTAGCTGATGGTTTCGTCGGTCGCGCCGAGGCCGCGCAGTAGCGGGTCTGCGAAGGCGTATCCGGCGATCATGAGGAGCATACCGAGGCCGAATGCGACCCACACGCCGTCCACGCCGATCTGCCAGGCGCGGCGCAGGTTCTTCTCACCGAAGGCGCGCGCCACGGCGGGTGTGACGGAGTAGGCGAGGAAGTTCATGAGGCCCACGACCGTGGTGACGAGCGTTGCGGCGATGCTCATACCGGCGAGTTCTGCCTTGCCGAGTTGGCCGATGAGGGCGGAGTCGGTGAGCACGAAGATGGGTTCGGCGATGAGCGCGCCGAAGGCGGGTACGGCGAGGGCGAGGATGCGCCGGTTCAGCGAAGGCTCGGCGGTGTTCGCAGCGGGTTCGGTATTCGGGTGCTTCTGTGTGCTCATCCTTCTAGGCTACTCCCCGCCGCCGCGGCGGGTGCCTGCGCGCGGGGCGGGGTGCACTCTGCGAGATAGGTGTGCGAGATGCGCGGTTAGGCGCCTCTGCCGCGCAGTTCGTCGAGGGCGCGGCGTTCCTTCTTGGTGGGGCGGCCGCTGCCTCGTTCGCGTTTGGCGACCGGCGGCATGGAGAGGTAGGCGGGGCGCGGGCCGGAGAGGTCTTCGTAGCAGGTGACGGCGATGGGTGCGCCTACGCGTTTTACGAGGAGCTTTTCGACTTTGAAGACGCGTTCCCAGCCGGGGTAGCGCACACGCACCACGTCGCCTTTTTTGAGTTTTTGGGAGGGTTTGGCGGGGGCGTCGTTGACGCGCACGTGGCCGCCTTTGCATTCGTCGGCGGCGAGGGAGCGGGTTTTAAAGATGCGTACTGACCAGAGCCAGAGGTCGAGCCTGGCGCTGGTCAGGGTGGTGGTGTCTTCTGCGGTCATGTGTTCATTGTGGCGCGAGGCGGGCGGGGCACCAAATCAGGTGCGCCCACCTATCCTGCGCAATCTCACCGTAATCTCACCGGGCAAATCCGCAACCGGCACCGAAACCGCCATGCGGCAGAAAATTTTCTACTGCACGCACCGGCCTATTGAGCACAAACCCGCATCCACTAGGGGTATTGTTAAGTCACCTTCTCAAGAAGTGTTCTCAAGGCCACCTAGTTCACGTGGTCTACGGGGGGGGTCGTGGCCGCGACGCCACGGGCTCCCTGTAACAGATTGGATATACACCATGTCAGCTTTGAAAAAGCTCCTGGCGGCTGCCCTCATCAGCACTGTGCTGTCCTCTTGCTCCTTCGGTCCTACGTTGGAGAAGGATGAAAGCGCCCGCGCGATTTTCGACGTAGAAAATGACCGGGTGATCCTACCCCTGGACGCATACGACACCACCGGCAAGGGCGAATACTTCACCAAAGCCCTTGAGCTCGCCCGCAAAAAGTGCTTTGCTGAACACGGGCAACACTACGAGATGTTCGTCCCCACCGAAGGATCCGGCAGGAACCTCGGCAGAACCTACGGGATCTGGAACGTTGAGCACGCCCAAAAATACGGCCTCCACGAGCGCGAAGACTCAAATACGCTGGACCTCTCCTCCCCTGCCGCCTCATCCGACCCTGGGAAGGATGTCCGCACCGAATGCTATCAGCGCGCCGTCGATGAGATGAAGCAAATTGGAGAGATACCCTTCGGAAGCAGCACGTTTACGCGTTTGGAGACCGACGCCCGAAATGCCGCAGGGGATGCCCAGCTCAAAAAATCTCTTGACGACGAGTGGAAGCGATGCGTCAAGAATAAGGGCCTCACCCCCGATAGCGAGATGACCGTCAAGGAAGAAAAGAACATTCCTCAGAGCGCCGTCGCCTCCGAGGAGGAAATTCGAATCGCAGTCATCGAAGCGCAGTGCGATCAGGATGTAGGCCGTTCGCAGAAGCTCTACGACCTGGAGGCGCAATACCAGAAGCCGCTCGTCGCCAAGAACCAGGCAGCCCTGGAGAATGAGCTCAAAGAATTCAAGCGCCGGGACGAGCAGTTCAAGCAGTACGTCCTCGACAACCAGTAACAGCGCATAACAGCCGGTAATAGTCGGTATGCCGACAGAAAAGGGTGTGTGCCGTGTTCAGTGAACGCGGCGCACACCCTTCTTAAGCTGTACCGGCTACGTTGTACCGGCGGTCTAACCCGCGGCGCTTATGCCTCCACCGTTGCGGCGCGGCGCTCGTTGACGGTTCAGTCAATCCCATCAGCAACTACAAGATCAATCACATAGGGTTTTGTGTGATATTTTCAACAAAACACATGCACTAATTTTCCTGCAAATCACTCCCGACTTGGTGTATCTTTGAAATACTTCTCGAGAAGTATTGCAAAAATCACATAAACCATGTGGTTTCACAGGGCAACGACCGCGACGTCTATAGCCCCCGAGACAGATTGGAAACACGCAATGCGTCTACGAAAATTGTTGGCAACCGGCTTGGTTGCTACCACGTTGGTAGGGATTAATGTCCCTGCAAGTCATTCCGCTCAGTTCTTCACCGACGCCCAATGGCAGGGGTTCTTTACCCTGGATACCAAGGGAGACTCCGTCAAAAACCTTGCCGTGTGGTGGGGATACGGAATTTACAACGATTCGATTAGCTCGATTCGTAGCTACGGTGAGAACTACCGCGTCTGTGAACATGAGGGGTACCAGGGGGCATGCCTTATTACGGATGCACGAGATTTCAATAATCTAAGGGGTGTTCGCGAAGGACTTCAGTGGTGGGACCCGTTTGATTGGAACGACCGCATCAGCTCTCTTGAACGACGCTAAGACCACATGTGGGGGAGAGAGAACCTCATCTCTCTCCCCCTACTTCTCATATAGATTGGAGGAGCACCATGTCAGCTTTGAAAAAGCTCCTGGCGGCTGCCCTCATCAGCACTGTGCTGTCTTCTTGCTCCTTCGGCCCTTCTCTAGAGAAGGACGAAAGCGCCCGAGCAATCTTCGACGTAGAAAATGACCAGGTGATCCTACCCCTGGATGCATACGACACCACCGGTAAGGACGAATACTTTACCAAAGCCCTTGAGCTGGCACGCAAAAAGTGTTTTGCCGAACACGGGCAGCACTACGAGATGTTTGTCCGCACCGAGGGGGCCGGCAGGAACTACGGCAGGACCTACGGAATCTGGAATGTTGAGCGCGCCCAAAAATACGGCCTCCACGAGCCCAATGAATCGAATACGCTGGATCTGTCCTCCCCTGCGCCCTCCTCCGACCCTGGGAAGGATGTCAGGACCGAATGTTATCAGCGCGCCAGCGATGAGATGAAGCAAATTGGAGAGATACCATTCGGCTCCGCCACATTTAGGCGTTTGGAGACCGATGCCCGAGACGCCGCAGGGGATAGGCAGCTCAAAAAATCTCTCGACGACGAGTGGAAGCGATGCGTCAAGAATAAGGGCCTCACCCCCGATAGTGAGATGACCGTCAAGGAATCGAAGAACATTCCTCGGAGCACCACCCCCTCAGAAGAGGAAATTCGAATCGCCGTCATCCAGGCGCAGTGCAATCAGGATGTAGGCCGTTCGCAGAAACTCTACGACCTGGAGGCGCAGTACCAGAAGCCGCTCATCGCCAAGAACCAGGCAGCCCTGGAGAATGAGCTCAAAGAATTCAAACGCAAGGATGAGCAGTTCAAGCAGTACGTTCTCGACAACCAGTAACAGCGAATAACAGCCGGTAATAGTCGGTGTGCCGAAAGGGTGTGTGCCGTGTTTAGTGAACGCGGCGCACACCCTTCTTACATTGCACCGGCTATATTTTTACCGGCTACGCTGCACAGGCTACGTTGTACCGGCGGCCTAGCCCGCGGCGCTTATGCCTCCACCGTTGCGGGGCGGCGTTCCTTGAGAGTCCAGCTGATTACGCCGGCGAGCAAACCGAAGGCAATCCAGGAGCCGAGCACCAGCCACTGGCCGCTCGTTGCAACCTCCGGGAAGTACGCGATGGAACGCAGCAGGGTCGAGGAGGCACCCGGAACCATCATCTGACCGATAGCGCCCCAGGCACCGGGCAGGAATACGCTCGGCATGCTTGCCCCCGAAATCGGGTTGCCGATGAACATGGTGATGACGGCACCTACACCCAGACCGACAATCGGCGCCGTCAGGGCACTCACACCCACGATGAAGAAGGCAGTCGCCAGGTAGGTAGCGCCGAACGCAGCCCACAGGGTTGCGAAGTCGCCGGGGATGAAACCGAACCAGGTGCTCAGAATCAGGGCGGTCAGTGCACCACCGATGACGGCGTACAGGGTTGCGGTGGCGAAGCGGCGCCAGGTGCCGTTCACGCGCAGTACGGAGAAGGAACCACCGAGAATACCGCCAATGACCAGCGGGAATGCGGCGACTGCAATACCGCTACCGGAGCTGTCGCTTTCGTTCAGGGGCACCACGGCAGTGGTCTTGACGGTCATAGCGGAGGCCTGTTCAGTCTGTGCTTTCAGCTGCTCCAGCTGGGCGGCAGCCTGCGCACCCTGCTCACCGCCAGCTTCAATAGCCTGGGTGAGTGCCTGAGTCTTAGCGGCGAGTGCCTGATGCTGAATCTGTGCATTCAGCTGAGTGGCGACGCCGTTGAGCATCTGGGTTGCTGCGGCGTTAGCGGCGGGGGCGGTGAGTACTTCAGGGGCTGCGCCTTCGGTGAAGACGATAGCGCCGTAGGTTTCACGCTGCTTGATTTGGTTTTCGGCGTCTTCGCGGGAGGTGGCCTGCTTCAGTTCAAAGGTTTCAATGCCGCGGTCTTTGAGGGATTGCTCAAATTGGCTGACGGTCACTTCGGGGCCGGTGATGGAGACGGGCAGGTTCTTTGCCTCCATGGTCTTGGTGGGCCAGGTGAAGGCTAGGACGACGAGTGCTACCACCAAAGATGCTAGTACGGAAGTGCTGATGACCTTGATCCAGGAGGAACGCTCGGTGGTTTCTTGCGTGCTTGCTTCTGCAATGCTCTTGGCCGCGATCTTCTGGGATGCGCGCTCGGGGGCTGCGGCGGTCACCGATTCCGCGGTGACTGCGGTGGTAGTTTCGTTGTTCATGACAATCTCCAAACAAAATGCATATTTCGTTTACGAGTCAGAACTCTACTCTTGGTTTTTACCGAGTGCAAACGAAATAGCTATTTTGTTTACAAGGTCACAAAAAGAATCAGTGTTGCGTTTATCCGTTCTTTAGCCCCATCCCCTAGACTGGAACCATGCCCCGACTAACAGAAGCCACCAAAGCCGCACGCCGAGCCCAAATCATCGAAGCAGCCATCGCCTGCTTCCTCGAAAAGGGCTACACCAACACCTCCATGAGCGACATCATCAAAGCCTCCGGACTATCCTCCGGATCCATCTACTCGCACTTCACCGGCAAAGAAGACATCCTCACCACCGCCATTAACGAGCGCCTCGAAAACGTCAAAAAGCTCTACGCCGCACTCCCCGAAGGCGCCGGGCCCCAGGACATTCTCGAAATCATCTACACCAACCAGATGGTTAACGAAAACTTCTCCGCCATGCTGCGCATCCGCCTTGAGTCGCTCCACGCACCCGAAATCGCCAGGGCAACCGCGGACATCATGCCCCTATTGCAGAGCATCATCGTAAAGACCCTCACCCCCTGGGCAGCCGAACAGCTCAGCGTTCTACACGAAATCAACCCCGATTCGGCGCAGCGCACCCCCGAACAGGAGGCACTCATCGCCGACTACGCCCGCGACACTGCAGACGCCTTCATGATGGTCTTCCAGGGGTACATGCTCCGCTCCTTCTTTGGTAGCACCGAAGAGAAGGACCGCCTCTACCGCGTTGCCTCAGCACTTCTTCCTGAGTAGTTGACCGCCCAATAGTCCCCAAAAATCACCCTTGAGCGGTTGTTTTTCAGCATTTAGACCGTGCAGGGGCAGCATAGGTCATTCACATCCTGCAGGCGTAGAATCGAGGAACCATGACTGAATCCTGCACCCCCGCAACCCCCGAGCCGCGCGCCACCAACCCCGCCGAACTGAACAACCTGCGCGCCGCACACGCCGATGAGCTCTCTTCACGCACCCGCGCCACGAGCATCCCGGCGGACTCCTGCTCCCTCTACGACGACGAGGCTCTCGGCGGCACCGCCGGACGCGCCACCGCCTGGCTGGCACTTGAGCACGTGGGCCAGTGGGGCCGCGACGTGCTGGATGGCTCCGCCCTCGGCGAGGAGCTTTCGGAGGCGTTGGGCGAGGCAGTCTCGCAGGCGGGGCTGAAGTTCCTACTGATCCGCCAGGCGGGCAGGGCAGGGCGTGTACTGCACGGCGCGCCGGATGCATCCGGCAACCCGACCCACCGGGTACTCTACGCGCTCTGCGCTCCGGGTGAGGAGAAGCTCTACTCGTTCAGCGTGAGCACCCCCGAGCAGCTCCTCGAACTGCCGCTGGACAACCCGCAGGAGTTGATTCAGGCGACTGACGCGGAGCTCATGGACTCCCCCGCCATTCTCGTGTGCACCCACTCTAAGCGTGACCGCTGCTGTGCCCTGCGCGGTCGCCCCATTGCGGCGCATCTGGCGGATATCCTGCCCGCGAACGCGGTCTGGGAGTGCTCGCATACGGGCGGTCACCGCTTTGCCCCGGTCGGCATTATGCTGCCCACCGGCTACACCTACGGTCGCCTCTCGGAGCCTTCGGCGCTGGCGGCGTACCTGTCGCTGGCGGGTCGCGCCATTCCGTCACTGCATGGTCTGCGTGGTCGCAGCACGGATACTCCGGTGGAGCAGGCGGCGGAGGTTGCCGTGCGCCTCGAACTGGAGAAAAAGGGTGAAGAAGTAACCTCTGGAGGTTTGGTTTCACGTGAAACATCGGCAACAGAGGCGCTAAACGCACTCCGCGAGGCGGGCATTGAGCCCCCGGTAAATTTCTCCGAGCATCCCACCCTGGAGGCGGCACTCACCACCCACACCGACGGACGAGCCTGGGTCACCTTCTTCGAGCGGGTCACCCTTGAGCCGCGCCCCAACTCCTGCGGCAAGGGTCCCGCGGATGCTTTCAGCCGCGAGCTGCTCGCACTGCGTCAGCTCTAGGTGGTGCCAGTTCTATGCGGCGCCAATTCTAGGTAGCGCCAGCTCTAGCACCCGCGCATGATTAGACAGCGTGAAGCCCCAGCGGGCACCTTCTCGGGTACCCGCCGGGGCTTCACTGCATCCAAAATTCACCGTATCCAGAGTTTGCTGTATCCAGAGTTCACTGCATCCAGAGTTCGGCGTAGCCGGAACCTCAGACTTATCCGGCAAACGGGTTCGGCGCGCCGATGTACTGCAGTTCGGTGTACTCCTCCAGTCCCTCGGGGCCGCCCTCGCGACCCATGCCGGACTGCTTCACGCCACCGAACGGTGCGGCAGCGTTCGAGATAACACCCGAGTTGTAACCGATCAGGCCGAACTCCAGGCCAGCCGCCATGCGCGTAAAGCGCGGGTGGTTGCTCGTGTACACGTACGCCGCCAGGCCGTACTCGGTGTCGTTGGCGAGCTTCAGGGCGGCGCGTTCGCCCTCCTCACCGTAGCCGCTGAATGTGGCAATCGGGGCGACGGGGCCGAAGATTTCTTCACGCCACACGCGCATCGAATCGGTCACGCCGGTCAGCACGGTGGGGCGAATGAAGTTGCCCTTGTTGAGGTTCCTGGGCATGCCGCCGGTGTTGCCGTAAACCTTCGAGTCCAGCTCGGGAATGTAACCGCCGCAGGCAAGGAGCGCGCCCTTGCCCAGGGCGTCTTCGACCATAAAAAGCATGGATTCAACCGCTGAAGGTTGAATTAGCGGTCCACAGTCGGTTCCGTCGACGGTTCCGTCACCCACAACGGTCGCCTCCATACGCTCCACGAAGGCGCGGGTGAACTCTTCGGCGACGTCCTCGTGCACGATGAATCGGTTGGCGGCGGTGCACGCCTCGCCCATGTTCCTCATCTTCGCCGCGTAGGCGCCCTCCACGGCGGCGGGGATGTCCGCGTCCTCAAAGACGATGAACGGTGCGTTACCGCCCAGCTCCATGGAGGTACGCAGAACGTTCTGCGAGGCCTGCGCGAGCAGGGTGCGGCCCACGGCGGTGGAGCCGGTGAACGAGACCTTCCGCAGGCGCTCATCAGCCATCAGCGCGGAGACAACCTCACCGGTGCGGCTGGTGGTCACCACGTTCAGCACGCCGTCCGGCAGGCCCGCCTCACGCACCAGGGAGGCAAAATACAGGGAGCTGAGCGGGGTCAGGGAGGCGGGCTTGAGCACCGCGGTGCAGCCCGCCGCGAGCGCCGGGGCAACCTTGCGCGCCGCCATGGCAAGCGGGAAATT
>ERZ773028.214-NODE-214-length-50609-cov-9.442873_pt1 | contig 50609 bp, 41 predicted proteins | sample MGYA00511123_ERZ773028 | MGnify/ENA primary metagenome ERZ773028 (study PRJEB29015, sample SAMEA2738134) | human oral metagenome | biome: human oral; feature: human-associated habitat; material: saliva | place: China | collected 2206 ... | reverse complement strand
AGCAACAGACTCATAATCTGGAGGTCCCTGGTTCAAGCCCAGGCTGGTCCACAAAGGGTAAGAAGAGCTTTACACGATGCTGTAAGGCTCTTTTTTCGTTATAAATCAAGTAATTACATCAGTAAGTTATTATGATTGTAACGGTTCATTTGTTGTAAAATCCCTCTATCTTCTCCTTAGCCCTAAATGCACACATCACGCTATTTTGAGCAAAAATTCAGCTAATTTATCCACTTGTTGGCCTCCTGTTGACCTATTGTTGACCCGAGGTTGACCTCAAAACAAGAGATTATGCTGACAATTAAAGCAGAAATTCAGAGAGACAAGTTAAGGCAAGATGGTAGTTACAATGTTCGCATCAGGTTTACGAAGGATCGTAAGGTAAAGCGTATTTCCACAAGTCTGTTTGCAACAAAAGCCGATTTAACTGACAGGTTTACTATCAAGGAAGATTCTCTTATCAAGCAGGAAGCGGACATACTTATCCTGCATTATCGTAAGATGTTTAACGAAATGCACTTAGAAGCAGAGACACTTGGTGTAAACGAGATTGTAGCCCGACTGAACAGCAGAGACAAAAGCGACAAACCAGTAGATTTCATCCAGTTCGCAAAGGAATGGATTTCCAATTCCACGTTAAAGGGAGCAGTCAACTACACCTCCGCACTTAACAGCCTCATCCGATTCAACAAAAGTGAGAAACTGTACACGCATCAAATTACAAGTGAATTCCTGCAAGAGTTTATGGCATTCTTACTCAATGAAAGCAAGGAACGAGCGGAACAATTGAAGAAGAAAGGCAAGCGTGTTCCCTCCACTCGCAGCACCTCCCTTTACTTAATGAGCATTCGTAGATTGTTTAAGGAGGTTGTAAAGCAATACAACAAGCCAGACCAAGGGCTAATCCGTATCAAGAACACCCCATTTGCTTATTTCCAAATCCCCAAACAGGAAGCAACACGAAAAAGATCTATCACAGCAGAATTAATCCATAAGATAGAACAGTTACCGTATCAGACAGTTTATAAAGGCATACATCACACCAACCGCTTCAATCTCGCAAAGGATTGTTTTATCCTCTCATTTTGCATGATGGGAATAAACTCTGTGGATTTATTTAACGCAACCGAATATGATGGTAATACGCTTACTTACTATCGCACTAAGACGAGAGACAGGAGAATAGATAAAGCGAAGATGATAGTGACAGTTCCTAAGATATTGCATCCTTTATTTGAGAAGTACAAGGATACAACAGGCAAACGGATATTCAATTTCTACCAGAGTTATGTCAATGAGAAAGCCTTTAACAAAGCCATCAACAAGGGATTGAAAGAGATTGGTAGTATTCTTAAAATTGAGGATTTAGAATATTATGCTGCACGCCATTCGTGGGCTACCATTGCCCTTAATAAGGTTGGAGTAAGCAAGTACGTGGTACACGAAGCCCTCAATCATATTGACGAATCTATGCGAGTAACCGACATTTATATTGAACGTGACTTCTCAAATGAGAACAAGGCAAATGCAAAAGTCGTAAGATATGTGTTCGGAAACAGCATGACAAAATCCGAGAAATAACACTTTTGTATACCCTAAATTGAAAAATGTCATGTTAGAATAAGATTATTTGTAAAACAGGGGCAAAGTTAAAAGTGTGGTAAATTTACCACACTTTTTTCTTTGTTTCGTTTTTTATTTTTATATTTGCAAAAATATAGCAAGGTTTAGTATGGAAAATATTAAGAATGTAGATAATATAGAAGCAAAGGATATTCTTCCTAGGGCTTTTGCTGAAGATGTAACATCAATAAAACAACTTTACGAGCAAAAAAAGGCTGAATTGGGTAAAACTGACAGACAAATTTACAAGCTTTTATCGATGGAGCCTAAGACCCTAAATTCAATTTTAGATGGTACTGCTAAACGAGTGAATTTTACAAATGCTATAAAATTAGCAAACTTTTTAGATATAACTCTTTCCGAGATAGCAGAATCTTATCTATCGACAGCTGATTCTAAAGAGATAGAAGAAATTCAGGCTGCGCGAAACCTACAATATATATCTGAAAATTTTGATATAACAGCTCTTACAAAGGAGCGATTCTTTGAGAAACATTATAATGCTAAAGAGATGTCGGAACGCATTATTTCATTCTTTGGTTTAGGGAGTTTATATGACTATACAAAAGAAGCTCAGACTTCTACCGCATTTAGTAGGACGAAAAAGAAATTGCGCACTGATCTAATGCGTGATTTTTGGGTAGTATCTGCATTGACGCAGTTTAAGAGAATTAATAACCCTAATACTTACGATAGGAAGGCTTTAATAGAGTTGATTCCTAAAATAAGACCATATACAATGAATGTAAGAACTGGGTTCAAAATGGTTTTGCGTGCTTTATTTCAGGTTGGTGTAACTGTAATATTTCAGCCTAAATTAGAAAATACACAAGTACGAGGAGCTACCATGATAGTTGATGATAAACCGTGTGTAGTTATTTCAAACTTAAATAATAAATATCCCACTTTGTGGTTTGCTTTACTTCATGAACTAAGCCATGTTCTGTTTGATTTTACTAATATTAGAAATCAAACTTATCATATAAGTGATGGAATTGGTGATTTAATGCTAACAAACGAAGAGAAGGCAGATAAATTTGCAAATGACTATTTGCTAAATGATTCACGTCTAACTTTTGCTAAACGTTACATAAACTCTCCCATTATGCTTGAAAGTTTTGCACGACAGTGTGGAATACATCCGTCAATTATATATGTAAGGTATTGCTACACTAATGGGAATTGGGCATTTTATAATAAATTTATCCCCAAAATGGATGAAGCCATTCAAGATATAAATACAGATCCTTTTGGACATGATAGTCTTTTGGAGTCGGTGAGTTTGATAAAAGAATTTTATAACATTTAAATATAAGGTTTATGAAAAATGATAATAAACAATCTGAAGAGAAGTTGGAACAGTCTCAGAAAGTTAAACAGTCAAAGCAAGAACAGCAATTTGAGCAAGAACGAGAAGCTATTATGTTAAAAGCTGATGAAGCTAAGGAGGAGACTTTTTTCTTTGATGATGCAGGTAAACTTGCTATTAAAAATGAAATAGCGGACTTATTACTTGGTGAAATTGATAATCCAGAGAAGAAATACGACTTGTATTATAATGCTATTGATAAAGTTCTAAGAAAATATTTACCTAAGGGAAATAAGTTTAAAGAACAGCGTGAACTTATTTATGAAGAAAAGAATACATTCTTAACAGGACATCGATTAGATAAAAATAATCGGAGACATGCTGATGGAAGAATGACACCAACTCCTATTATGGAAGAACTTGTAAATATAATTGCAGAATGGATTGGGAATCAGGGTACTCCTGTTGAGTTATATATTAAACTAAGAGATGAAAACAAGAAACGTGGGTACGGAATCGCATCTGATTAAAAAATAAGTAGACTCCGCTTGCAGGAATACAGGTGGAGTATTTAATTACCTTTGTAAGAGACCTCAAACAGATAATATGACATTTGATATTAACAAAACAGAATATATCGCTATTCTCGCAGGGATTGACTGCTTGCCACCAGTTAAGGAGGGTGAGGTTATAGCCCCAGCATTTGTTGAACTGGCACAAAAGACAGCTATAGAACATTTTACCCATAGATTTCCTGATTTGTTTCAGGATAACCAAGACAAGTACAAGCTTTTCCTTGAAAATAGCAGCATACAGAAACAACTCTCCGAATGGAAACTTGACCGTATCAAGTTTTGGTATCTACATCTGTTCATCATAGATTATGTTACAGACAGCTTTAGTGATGTTACCATATTTGAGAAACTAAGCACCAAGCAGTATATTGAAAAACTTATCAAATCCTTAGAAAAAACAGATATAGAGAATTTCTGTCTTGATATAAGGATTAATAAAGAAAAGTTGTCAACTCGAAATCCTTGGGTAGGTGTAGCCTTACTTTCTGCTCTAAAACAAGATTTCCCATTTGACTGGGTAAATAAGAATACGTTTGTTTCTAAAAATATCAAAGAGGATATAGAACGCTACACAACAGCAAGAATGAAATTTTCTACAGAATTATACAGCCACTTCTTTGATCAATATCTTCACAAATCACAACGAGGTAGAAAGTCCTTTATAGGTAAATTCCTTTACTTGGCTGATTTGACAAGGGATGAACGTTATTGGTATGGATGTAAACCAACATTAGAGAAATTCTGTAAGAAATACGAAATTGCCCAATATCAAAAGATTATGGTTGAGGGAGTAGAACATATTGCCATACCATTTGATGTGGGAAAGGATTTATCAGACCACATAAAGAAATGTACCATGATTCCCCAAGTACGCCATTCTTTCTACTTTTCTCCAGTTGACGAGTAAGTAACTATCATCCATTATTTTAGGTTTTAGGGAATTTTCCATTGTAAAAAATTCCCTAAAGCTCCCAAGTCTATTTTCCTTTTTCCCTCGATATTTCCTCCTTATCTTTGCATCGCAATTCTGTGGCAGAGGTGCACATCTGCGTATCTGTTTTGTCCGCATCGCTCGGAGTTAGCGACTATGTAAAACCATCATAAAAAGTTTGACGATGGAAATAAATTTTAGAATGCTCTCAAAGAGCACAATTACCAACGAGTATGACAATCAAGGTGCACACGACACCTTAGTAGCAATGATGAACCGTAAGGAGTATGTCACAGTAAAGTTTGGAACAGACAAGGCTAATTACCCCTACGCTTGGGTAGAGTCAAAAACTACGGCAGGTTTCAAATACCTTCTCAAAGAGCAATCTCTAAACGGCATCATTGCTTATCTCATGGTAGGAGATGTAACCGACTTCGATAACACCCCTATGAATGTAGAGCCGTTGAAAGACGAGGGTTCTGAATTTAAGTTGGAAATAGTGAAAAACTTTGTAAAGGCAGGTAAAAATATTCAGTGGACACCACTATTCAGGGAGCGTTCAGAAATGATAAACGGTATCAAGGCGTTTGAGTACGGCAAGATTATCTTCCGTCTGAAACGTGAAGAAGCGACCTTGGATTATCTCCGTGAGCATGGACAAATTGCCTAAGTGTTTAACCGAGTTCGAGAGGGAGTTAGAAATAATCCCTCTCAACTCTTGCAAAAGGGAAAGGTGAAGAAAAATCAAATCAAAATCTCTAAAAACGAGAATGGGAAAACGCAGTATTTGACAGAAGTACTGCCTGAAATCCAAACGAATACGATTCTGTACAAGACATTAACAGGGCTTGGAGCAACCTATGGTGAACTGAAAGCTAAACGAAATTCAATCATCATTGAGCCTAATAAGCCCGTAATCATTGGTAAGTGTAACGATCCAAAGCATAAAGGGGATAACGTGTTTGGTGTTTACGAAGGTGTCTATACTGAAGATATTGTAGAGTACATAGAGAAAAGTAGTGGCAAATTCTTAAAGATTATGACTACTCCTGAAAGTTTTACGAAAGTGCAGCGAGCATTTGAAAAAATGGACATAGACATCAGGTTTACCTGTTTTCTCCTATTTGATGAGTGCCACAAGCTCATTATGGATTCCGACTATCGGGAGAACATATCACTACCAATGGATTTGTTCTTTGAGTGCAAAAGCAAGGCTCTCGTAACAGCAACTCCATTGAAATACTCTAACCCTAAGTTCAAGGAGCAGGGATTCCAAATAATTGAGATAAAGCCTACTTTCGAGTACAAGCAACCTCTCAATCTATTCACGACAAATTGTGCGGTAAAAAAACTGAAAGAGATACTTGAAAGATTAGAAAAGGACAGCACACCTATCTTTATCTTCTGCAACTCCACAGACACCATCTATTCTGCAATGAAGCAATTAGGTTATCTAAAGAATTCTGCTGTCTTCTGTTCTGACAAGAGCGTTGATAAACTGAAACAGTTGCACTTCAAAAATGCATATGCTGAGTGGAAGCCTGAGAATATGAAGAGGGTTAATTGGCTAACAAGCAGGTTTTACAATGCCTTGGATGTTGAAATATCCGACAGACCTAATGTTGTCATGTTTACGGACTGCTACTTTGCAGAGTTTACCATGATAGACCCATTCACAGATGCCATACAGATAGTGGGGAGATTTAGGAATGGGGTACAGGACATTTACCACATAGCCAATACCAAGGCATCTTTCCCACTTCATAATAATAGCAAGGCTGTCCTGACTTATGTTAGAATTCAGGAATGGATATACCGTTACGTCAATCAATGGTACAACAGATCGAGAGGAATTGTTAGCGAAGCTCTTCTGGACATAATGAGTACCATGCCATATAACAGATGGCTTGATAAGGATGGGCACAAGAATCACTTTGCCATAGATAACTATGTAAATGGGGAGATGATGAAAACCTATTACAGAGGTTCAGAGTATCTGCTATACGCTTATCAACATACAGGGGCATTTATTGTTCAGCACAGGAACTTTATTTATCCGATTGGCGACCTTGAACGGCTACAACGTGAATGCAGTGGCTTATCAGTCCAAGAGAAACGGAGAATTATCGTAAATCAGTTAGAGTTACTTGGTGAAACAGAAGCCGATGTGGAGTTTAAGCGCGACCTTATAGCATCGGATGCCTTTATTGTGGAAGCATACGATATTTTAGGCAAAGACGAGTTAGAGCGACTTGATTATCGCATGAAGCCAATTCGTGAGGCAATGATAATCAAACAGCATCAGCAAGAAGCCAAAACGACAGATGTTGTAAGGCTTGTGAATAACAGCTTTAATAAAGGACGATGGTACAGTTTACGATATATCAAAGAGGAGCTAAAATCTATTTATAAGAAAATGAACATACCACACAAGAAAGCCATTACAGCGCAGACGATCAAAGAGTACTTTGATGTGAAAGAATGGAGAAAATCAAATGAAAGAGGTTACTTACTCATTCAGCCTAAATACTTAACAGATAATAATTTAAAATAATAAAATCATGTTGAATAAAGAAACAGGTAACATGTACAAGTTTGTTACCCACACATGGAGTCCTATTAGGGGCATTTGCCATCACAAATGTAAATACTGTTATATGCACCTAACTTGGGAGAAATACAGAATGGATAAGCCAACTTTCAGCCAAAAAGAGTTCACAACTAATTTGAATGAGGGGCAACGGATATTTGTTGGCAGCTCCACAGATATGTTTGCAGGAAACATCAAAGATAAGTGGATTAAACGAGTGTTGGATTATTGTGCCGCTTATAATGAGGACAAACCACAAGGCAAGCACATTATCTACTTCTTCCAATCGAAGAACCCTCAACGAATCCTACAATTCACTGATCACCCTGTTTTCAAACACGCAGTAGTCCTTACCACACTGAAGAGTAACCGTAATTATACCGACATAATGTGTAACGCCCCACGCATAGAAGACAGAGTTAAGGCAATGGAGATGATTGTGCAGAAAGTGATTGTAACGATGGTTACAGTAGAGCCTATTATGGATTTTGATACTGATGAGTTTGTGGAACTTATTAGACGATGCAAACCACGATGGATTAATATTGGCAAAGACGAAAAATGTTTGTTCAACTCCCAGAGTCGACCATAGAAAAGACAAAAGAGCTGATAAGTCGTCTGGAAGCGTGCAAGGAGATTGGCAAAGTAAATATCGAGGAAATGAACAGAGGTGGTTCAATAAGGCATAAGTAACCCACAAATGAGCAGACATAGGTCAGAGTCAAACAATACACTCTCCATCTTGTAAGGCATGACCATTTTAAAGGATTTATATAGCAACTACCGAAAACCATCTTTCCCCATTCTCAAAAATACAGATGCAGCAACAAAACGAGAATACAGTAGTACACCCCTTTTGGGAATATCCCACCCTAACATTAGTCCTACCCTTGCCATCAAGACACGAGAGCATTATCCCCCAAGCACCACTTATGCAAAACTCACGCACAAAGGCATACCCACTTTGTCTCCCCCTCCACACAATACAAAGGAAAAAGAAAAATAGCAGAGATTTCTACAGTGAAAAATAGACTATGAATAAACTTCTATATAATCTTAGGGGATTTAGATGTGTAACAGGCTGGAAGTTGGAGTAATCCGCTTTCGGTCTGTTCTCATTTATGCCTATTTTCAATCAATATTCACTTAATCATTTACAGTTATGAACAACGTAACATTAATGCCTGCTGTTGTGGCACAGAACAACAGAAACTTTGATTTCAGTAACATTGAAGATGCTGTAATCGTTGATGAAACATCAACTATCAACAGTAGTGTTTCTTTCCTTGAAGCCAATACCAATGCCATCTCACTTGATGAACTTGTCAGTACGTGTGTCGTCCCAACTTGGGGTAATCAAGAATTGACCATTGCACATCAAGACTTTATTAACTGTGTACATGATGCTGCCAAAGACTTCTATCATGGCGAGCAGATAAATAAACCTGCTATCCGTGTTTCTCATATTGTAAGAGGTAGAACACCGAACGCATTAGGCAAGAAAGCATCTGAACTTTTAGAATGTGAAAAGACACAGTTCTATCAGCGTATGGCGTTTTCTTTTACTATCCCAACGGTTTATGAAACCTTGAATGATCAGAAGCTTGAACTTTGTGTGGGTGGAGTGCGTAATTACAACGACCTCAACCTTTATAGGGCAAGTAAAGGTGTAGAGAAGTTCTCTATTTTTGTAGGCTGGAGAGTAAACGTGTGCAGTAACCAAGTGCTAACAGGTGATGGTGTCAAACTATCTATCGAGGTCATGAGCATTCGTGACTTATATAAGAGTGTGATGGAGTTACTCTACCACTTTAATCCAGCTAAGGATATACACCTAATGCAGACTCTCTCAAATACTTCTCTCACAGAAACACAGTTTGCACAGATAATAGGTAGAATGAGAATGTACCAAGCCTTACCGCAAGGTTATACCAAACAGATATCACGTCTATTAATTACAGACAGTCAAATCAACAGTGTGTGTCGTGGCTATTACAGTAATTCTGATTTTGGAGCAAAGGATGATACTCTCTCCATGTGGGATTTCCATAATTTGCTTACAGAATCGAATAAGGGCAGCTACATTGATACTTATTTGCAGAGAGCAGTAAATGCAACTGATGTTGCTGTAGGCATTAACAATGCTCTGCGTGGTGATGAGAAATATAAATGGTTCATTGGATAAGTGGGCTATTGATTGAGAGCGAGGGTGTGTCAAAATAGACACTTCCTCTTTTTGAAGAAACCGTTAACCCTTTTTGAAAAAAATGTCAACCCTTTTTGAAGAAAACGTCAACCCTTTTTGAAGAAAACGTTAACCCTTTTTGAAAAAAAATGTCAACCCTTTTTGAAGAAAACGTCAACCCTTTTTGAAGAAAACGTCAACTCTTTTTGAAAAAACAGTCGACTGTTTTTGAAAAATAGTCGACTGTTTTGACGAAAACTGTTGACCCTTTTTGTGGACAGAGTAAGTTTTAGAAAATAAAAAGAGAGGATGTGTCTATTTTGACACACCCTCCTCATTTTATTTACCAACATTTTAACACATAACAACTATGAATATGGATTTCAAAGTAGCAGAAATAACACTGCAATACAAACCAACCTGCAAGAAACAAGGCAAGGTTTTTGGCTCAGAGGAAGCATATAATATCTTACTTCCTACATTCAAAGAGGGAACAATAGAGTACAGGGACAATGCCACGCAGATAATATTTGCTCACAATCACCCAACTGGTAACTTAAAGCCCAGCCCACAAGATGATATGCTTACAAGAGAACTACAGAAAGCTTGTCAGATTATGAGGATACGTTTTACTGACCATATAATCATGTCAGTAGATAGCTATTACAGTTATCGTGAAGAAGGGAGGATATTGTGATGGAAACTAATTATGTCGTAATTCTTGATTTCAGTACAGCAACTGTAATTAAGATACATCTATCGAAAGAGCAGATTGAAGAATCCTACAAATATGATGACTTTGAGGAGTTCCTCTTTACACTTGAACCCAAATACGGCTTTCAAGTGAAAGACTGCTGTTGGATGATGTGTGAGACATTGAAAGAGGAAAACTACCTCTGATTATATTCACTAATAGAGAAAGTGAACGTTATTCTGATAATCAACCACTTAACAAAGAGGCTGTTAGAATTATGTTCACTTTCCTTATAAACCCAACATAAAAGAATATTATTATGAGTTTGAAATATAGCAACACAACGGCAGACTACCTTGAATGGTCAGAAGCCATGAACTTAATACGTAGGCTGACAAAAGACGAGAACTATAAGATTTCGCTTCTTATAGCGATTGGTTGTTTTACAGGATTAAGAATATCTGATATTCTAACCTTACGATGGAAGCAGATACTTGGTGTTTCAGAGTTTACCATAACCGAACGTAAGACAGGTAAGCAGCGAACTATACGCCTTAACAAAGAACTGCAATTGCATATTAAAGACTGTTACGAGCATATCAATCCTCTTGGCATTGCTGCTCCTGTCCTTGTTAGTCAGAAAGGTACAGTTTTCACCGTGCAACGCATCAACGTAATACTCAAAGAACTCAAACAGAAGTACAGACTGAAAATAAAACATTTCAGCTGCCATAGTTTGAGAAAGACATTTGGAAGACAAGTTTATAACATGAATAGTGACAATGCAGAACTGGCACTAATCAAGCTAATGGAGCTTTTCAACCATTCGTCTGTAGCTATTACCAAACGTTATCTTGGATTACGTAAGGAAGAAATCTTGGAAACCTACGACTGTCTTACATTCTAAGCATTGACATTTTTCAGAAAATAATTCTTTTATACACCCCATACTAAAAATGTCATCACATGCTGAATAACAAACAAAACCCTTAAAATAGAAAAATCACTCTGTTACACAAACTTTTTGCAAGAAAGAAACATTTAATAAGAAAATTTATCTATCTTTGCAGTGGACTTCCAGTACGTCTGTGTGCAGATGTGCGTTACAAAGAGTTCAACTTTAGAAAAAGAGCGTTTGACATATTATCCTTAACAGAAATCTGGAAAATTTCAATCATCGAGGATATGCGACAATACACTCACGCTTGGGATTATTGTACCCTAAGATTTAAGGGCATAATATATCTTACGGCGTGGGCTATTGTTTACTATTCGATGATGGGCATTCCAGAGCCTCTGTTAGATAGTATTCAATAGTTTCCACACTTTTTCCATTTACCTAAATAATAACCGCTTACTTCTGGGAAACAGTGAGCACAAGATACAAAATTATGAATTGGTTGACTACCATTATTTTTGTAGCTATCATTGCAAGTATCTTAGGTGCACTAAACTCCAAGGATAAAGAAAAAAGAGAAGAATTCCTTTCTGGGCTCTTGCTGGAGGAATGGGCTGTGGTTATGTTATTTTCGAAATATTTTTAGTCGTAGGTGGATTGATACTTTTATTTAAACTCTTCGGCTTTTTATTTGGATAAACAAATACAACAATTTCCTACTATGAAAAAAGGGATATTTAACTTACTATCTATGAGTATATTATTCTTTGCCAACCAAGGGTATGCTCAACAGATTAATTCACATTTACAAGCTAAATCCACCTTACAAAATCATGTCAGTTCCATTTTAAAAGAGAATATCAAAAAGATAGATGCTATTAATGGGCAGATAATAATAATGGATTGTAAGTCTGGAGAGATTAAGGCAATGGTAAACTTGATGAATACTAAATCAGGCATCAAGCCAACAATAAGACAATTGTCAGAACCAACTGCCTTAATGCGTACAGTTTCATTATTAGCAGCATTGGAACAGGGTAAGGTAAAACCGAATGACAGTATTGATACTAAAGCAGGAATGCTTGATATAAACGGCTATCTGCTGAAAGATCACAACTGGCTTAGAGGAGGAAATGGAAAGACAAGCGTACAGCAAGGCTTTTTGTTATCATCAAACATCGCCACCTATTTAGCAGTTAAGCAAGCATTTGGCAAGGAGTATGACAGGTTCTATAAAGCCATTACCAATATGGGCTATGGTTTACCACAAAATAGCTTCAAAGCAATCTTACCAAATCCCTACAATGATATTTCTCTTGCCAAGTTTGTAAATGGAAAGAATCAGCAGATATCACCTTTACAAATACTTACATTTTATAACGCCATAGCCTATAATGGTAAGATGGTAAAGCCCACTTTTCATAAGAGGGATACCACCATTATAAAAAAACAGCTTGCGAGTAAAGAAAACATTGCCATCATTCAGCAATTACTTGTGCAGAAAGTAAAAGATGGTCTTACACATCAAGCACACTCTAATAAAGTGAGCATCGCTGGTGAACAAGGGGCTGTCGCTGTAAAAGACGATAGAGATAACACAGTTTACTGCTTACAGTTCTGTGGCTACTATCCATCAGACAATCCACAATACAGCATCATCGTTTCTTTGAATAAGAAAGGATTGCCAGCAAGTGGTGGAATGGCAGGAGAAATAGTAAAACATATAGTAGAGTTTTTATCTATAACAAAATAATTATGCGATACAATAACCTAGAAAGTCAGCTAAAGACATTAGCTAAATTTGTCTTTATTTACGAATCTCATATTAAACAAATATCAAAAGAAGCTGATTTTAAAGAAATAAGTACTAAGGCTCTTAATTTTTTCAAAAAAAGTATGCAGAAAAATATGAAGTATGCTAATGATGAAGAAATTAGAAGTGAGAAAACGTCTAATAGACAAACTTTACTTTTTACAAAGAGCAAAGTTCAAATTTTAGATTTTTGTAGGCATCTAAGGAATTCTATCTGCCATGGAATTATCTCAAAAGATGGATGTAAATTAAATATACCAGACAGAAACAGAGGAAAAGAAACCTCTAAAGGATTTCTTGATTACGACAATGTAATTGTCTTTATCAAGCACATCATCAAGGATTTTGAAGAAAAGAACGCAACGCATTAACTATAATTATAAAATAATAATGATAAAGCATGTCTCTTATAAAATTCAGAACGCCATACAGATAGAACTCTTTGGTGCAAAGAAGTCCATCAAAATTGCTGTTGCATGGTTTACAAATGAATTGCTACTCCACCCTTTGGTCTTAAAGCTACAAACAGGTGTGAGTGTAGAAATCATATTGAATGATGACAATATAAATAAAGGGGGAGAATCTTCTCTCGACTTTACTTTTTTCTTAGAAGCAGGTGGTATTCTTAGATGGAATACTTCGAAGCAATTGCTGCATGAGAAATTTTGTATTATAGATGATAGAGTAGTGATTTCGGGTTCATATAACTGGACAAATAAAGCAGAATACAATGACGAAGTAGAAACTTTTTACTTCGATGAACAAGAAACTTGTGACTTCTTCAATTCACAATTTCAAAAACTACAACAAAAGTATGAGGTAGCGGAAGGAAAATGTCTAACACAAGTAGCCAAGATAGAAGCAATAGAAGAAGAAACAACAACCAACGAACTTATTCCTGAAGAGCCGAAATACTTTATTGATAAATATGGAGTCATTTATAGTGAGAATAAAGAAATCCTATTAAAAGGTGCAGATATAGATGCCTATTCTATTATAGAGGGAACTAGAGAAATAGCAGATGAGGCCTTTGCACATTGTAATACAATAAAAGATATAGTTATGCCAGAGTCTCTATACAAAATTGGGAAACGAGCATTTTTCCATTGTGAGCGTCTACGAAGATATATTTTTCCCGTCTTCTATATATTCTATCGAAGACGAAGCTTTCCGAGGGTGTTGCAGTTTATATTATTTAGAACTTGGTTCGATATCAAATATTGGTGATTATTGTTTCAGTGACTGTAGCCAGTTAGAGGAGGTGGTAATCAAGGATTTTGGAATACTTGAATTTTAATAAAATTTATGGGAATAGCGAAAATAACTTATTATAAAGGAAAAGGAATCTTTGAGGGTTGTGTAAAGCTAAAGGTTGTTGATATAGGAAACTTCTCCGTGGTTCCAGATTCAACGTTTAAAGACTGTAAAGCTTTAGAAGAAGTAAAACAACCTGTTGGTAATATTGATAATGAAGCATTCTTTGGCTGCATATCTCTCAAAAGAATAATACTTTCTCAAAATTGCCAGCATATAGGAATAAGCGCATTTGAAAATTGTTGTAATCTTGAAGTTCTTAAAAAAACAGAAACAGAACAACATAATTTGGGAGAGATTTTGGATCGGTATGAACGTGCAGGGAAAAATAGGGAACACTACCGAAGGGAAATAGCAAAAGGGAAAATGCAACTTTCACACCGTCTCTTAGATATTTATAGACATGATCTTTTCCGTTATGATACCATCCTAAAAACAAAAAGAGAAACTTATTCGTTTGTATATCAGGTAGAAATTCATCCAAAAGCATTCAAAGGCTGTTCAAAATTGAAAAATTTTTGTGGAGATGAAGTTTTTGTAACGGGGGAAGAGACCTTTGCAAACTGCTCGAGTCTATATGCTGTCTTTCTGAGTTTAACTGTATCCAATCATATTTATAGTGACATTTCTTTAGAACTATTACAAACTTTTGAAAATTGTGAGACTTTATATTATTGTGATATATCAACTCATAAGAACTTAATACATGATTATGACAGAGTCCCAAGATATTTTACTACAGCTTCAAGATGCGAATGCATAGGATATAGGCCAAAAAAGGAACCTATGGAATTTACAAGTAATACTGAAATAATTAAACAGGTAACACTTAAACAAACTTTTAGAAATTGTCATCAAGTTGTTTTAATTAGACTAGCATTTGGGAGTGTAGAAGAGATTATTATTCATAACGAGACTTTTGCTGAGTGTAAGAATCTTATTTATATTTATATTAATAATTTCCGTAATCACATTAATAGAATTGAAGATAATGCGTTCTTCAATTGCAATTCTTTAAAACTTTATTGGGATGTTTCTGGGACAGAATTTAGTAAACATGCGTTATTAGGAAGTAATCTAAAGACTTTATACAGTTCGCGCATACTAATTTCACAATAATCATCATAACAAAGACTTGCGTTATTCTTATTTGAGCAATCATCTGGTGCTTTTTCTTTTATTCTCTTGCAACTCTCAAAAGAAAAGATTATATTTGCAATATAAACGAAAATATAGGAGGACAAGTAATGAATACAAATAACGCCACAACAAGCACATTCTCTTTGGAAATACCCAAGGCTGATACATCGTTATTGAAGTCGCTCGTAAAGCGTATGGGGTGGACGGTACATAAAACTACAACTGAGCACACCGCTTACGAACAGGCACTTAATGACAAAGAGCAAGGGCGCATCAACGAGTATGCCAGTGCAGATGAATTGTTTTCCAAATTAGGCATCTGATGGCATATAAACTCTTGACAACACACCAGTTTGAGAAAGACCTCAAACGATGCAAGAAGCGTGGGCTGCCAATGGATAAACTCAAAGAGGTTATCAACGAATTGGTTACTAAGGGTAGAGTTCCTGCCCAATTTAGGCCTCACTTATTACATGGTAATAGGGAAGGACAATGGGAATGCCATATACAACCTGACTGGTTGCTTATATGGGAGCAGAACAATACAGAATTGACCTTGCTCATGATGAATACGGGAACACACGCTGATTTATTTGGAAAGACAAAGCGATAGGACCAAGTGATAAATCATTATGTGTTTATTTTTAGATGACATTTTCACTCCAAAAATTCTTATATATACCCAAATGTAAAAATGTCACTCCACCCGAGAAATTCAAATCTCAGATGCACTTTTACTCAATTTTTCAGAAAAGTGCCAAGCAGCTTGGATTTGCAGAATAATGTGCTTATATTTGTTTCAGATATTCGGGAAATCCCAACGATATAAAGGAAATACGGAGGTACAGCAATGTACCTCTTTATTTATTGCTTGAAGTGTCGATTTTTTATTTATAAGCCACTACAGATAAAATTGAAGTACAGATATACTTAATGAAAGAAAAACGCATTACCAATGAGAGCCGTATGGGAATTGCCAATGAGAGCAATAGATACTATTAATTAAAAAAACTATTACTCATACAGCTCAAATCTTTCAGATTTTCGCTTATCTAAACTTATTGATTTAGCAATGGAGCATGATTATAAAAGTAACAACAGGAGAACAATTTGAAACCCGAAAAGAAGCCAAAGAACGTGTTGGAGGTAAATGGGCATTTGAGAGATTAGTAAAAAACGGAGAGATAAGATTTATAAAGGATGGTAATAACATAGCAAGCGATGGATTACACTACACTAAGCAAGGAAGTCGGATCTTTTCTTAATCCATTGCAGGCATACATCTACTTGGGATTATGTCTACATACAGATTTTAAGAATGATATTTCAAACATTAACCAAGATACGTTGGCAAAGTTCCTACAATGTGATGTCGGTACTATACAAAGAGCCTTACGAGTATTCCAAGAGAACAACTTGCTTACCATTTATCAAGATAGATATGGCTGGAGAGAGAAGAACAGATATAAGCTAATTAGAACTAACTGGTTTGGCGTTAAAAGAAAGATACTGGAAGAAAATATTACAAGAGAACAGATAGGCTTTCTCTTATTGTTGAAAAGTCTTTGCTACAGTCACCGTAATTACACTGATTACTATGGCAAGGGCTTACAGGAAATAATGACTCTTAAACGGAGCATGATTGACAATTATTTGAGAGCATTGGAAGCCAAACAATATATCAAGAGAGATAAGAAAAAGAAACGGATAACAATACTCCGAGATGATTTATTCCTAACAACAAAAGAATCAGATAAAGAGAAGAATATAAAACTATGCCCAGAATTAATGGGCGATGATGATTATATTGATGAACATAGACACTACCATTTTGTAGACTAAAATCAGCTATGCCCTACATCAGGTTTATAAAACTGGAGACAGGGTCACGAATAAAGAACTGAAAACCACCTTACAAAAGATTTACACAGGATTTGGCTGTAAGAGAAAGGCAAAAGGAACATAGAATATGGCTTTGCCACACAGAGATGCAAAATCCCTACAGATAAGGGAAGAAAAGATGGAATGATATTATTCACGACATAACTACAGGCAATGATAACAAAAGAACACTTATAGGCACTCGTCAACGAGACTAAAAGTCTTGTTGACATATTGAAGATACTGAATAAGAGGCAGAGTAAAACTAACATAGAAGAGCTTACTACTTTATTAGATAAATACGGCATAGCCTATCATACTCTTCCCATTAGACTGATACAAGAGAAAATTCCCTTAAAAGAAATACTTGTAGAAAACAGTACTTATCAATCTTCCAAACTAAAGAAGAGGCTGATTGAAGAGGGTATCAAAAAGGAACATTGCGAAATATGCGGACAAGGTAACACATGGAATGACAAACTACTTGTCTTGCAATTAGACCATATCAATGGCATACACACAGATAACCGATTGGAGAACCTGCGCATCGTCTGCCCAAATTGTCATACACAAACAGATACGTTCTGTACTCGAAAACTTAAACAACACAACTACTGTAAAGACTATGGAAAAGAGATTAGTCCTAAATCTACTTGGTGTCCCGAATGTGCATTGAAACATAACCGTGTACACAAGGTCTCACCCTCTGATAAGCCCTCTAAAGAAGAGCTACTACAGCTAATAAAAGAGAAACCATTTACTGAAATCGGTAGACTGTACGGAGTAACAGACAATGCTATCCGTAAATGGTGTAAAAAGATGGGGCTACCTTCCACGAAAAGAGAATTAAACGCATTATATAAGAAAAACACAGATAGAGAATAAACAGCCATACCTCCTATTTCAAAGTGTGAGATTATTTTCACACAACTGACCCAAATATGTTAGTTTATTACAGTATTATTCAAGATGTTTTTGTAACTTTGTGATACGATAGAGCGTTGACCTATAGTTGACCCCTTATCCGCACAGAGTTCATTAACAAGCTGATAAATAAGCTCATATATAGTTTGTGTGGCGAGACTCATAATCTGGAGATCCCTGGTTCAAGCCCAGGCTGGTCCACACTGAAAACCAAGTACTTACAAATATTTTGTAGGTGTTTTTTCTTTTATTGGTGAACATAAGGTGAACATAGAGCACTCGGAGTGACCTTTTGAAATACAAGAGTATTTTATGAGAGTTCACGAAATACTATCCCCTTATCAGTAGACGGAAATGTATGAGTGATAATGAAAAACAACTTTCGTAGGCGTTCCATTCCGTCCATCTTGGTCCATGTTTTGTGAGTCTAACTCAACTACAAAAGTAAACATGTAACTTTGTAGCCAAAATAATTTGTTTACTCTAAAATACATCAAGAAAATGAAGAAATTAAGCATGTTACTTTTGGCTACAGGTGCATTCTTGTTCACCTCATGTGGGGCTTTGAAAAGCTATGTGGCAAACTATTCTGTTGGACTTGCTACAGTTGAGAGTCCTGCTGATGCGAAACAACAATTTGGTGATACCAAAGTTGTCAGTTTTAACGAAGAAGGCGTTAGTAAATATCGTTATGAAGACGATTACATTGACATCGTATGGTATGTGGGTCTGAAGCAGTTCAATTTTACTCTGAAGAACAAATCCGGACACACCCTGAAAATTAACTGGGATGACGTTAGCTACGTTGACGTTAAAGGACAAGTTGGACGTGTCATGCACTCTGGAGTAAAATATGTAGATAGAAACAGTTCGCAGCCAGCAACCACTGTACCAAAGGGTGCCAGCATTTCAGATATTTTACTCCCGACCGATAATGTTTACTATGTATCAGGTCAATATGGTGGATGTAGAGAGAGCTACCTCGTACCATGTGTTTACAATACACCAGAAGCATTCAATGCGGAAGCACCATCCCTTGTAGGAAAGACCATGACAATCATGATGCCTATCATGATTGAGAATGTTCAAAACGACTACACATTCACATTCAACATAGAAAAGTTGCTAAATGAAGCAAAATAATAGAGATTAAAAAATCATGGTTGCTATTGATTAGATTATCATTGGCAGCCATGATTTTATAGAAACTCTTTGGAAGAGACGATTCTATACGTATCAAGGGACATGATATTTGAATTGGGGAAAGCAAACCTTAGATAATCATCGGAATATGAGAAATGGTGCATATCCTGAAATATTTGTGGGCAGTATTTGTCTTTATAAAACATCAAGAAGAAATCCTGTCCACTTTTACCCAATATTTCAAGATACTGATGCATAAAATATGAGGCAGTTCCATAAGTGGCCAAGACAACAGCATCTCCTTTTGACCAATAATTTACAGATTCTTCAAAAGACATATTGTAAACACGATTTACAAAATCTGGATGATTGTCTTTAAATTTGGCTATGGCTTTCTTGCTGGGATCGATTCCCCTATATTGATATAGTTGGAATCCAAAGTCTTTTATAGAAGTTCCATAACCACAACCACATTCATATACAGCTCTTCCATGGAACATAGAATTATAAAGTTCCGAAACCGTCTTACATAAATCTCCAGATATTATTTGATCCTGACCATCAAGAGAATCAAATTCCGAAAAGACCTTTTGTCGATTTAGAATAATGGTTTCTTCTACTGCTTCCCCCATAGTCCAATATTTATAACCATCCAAATACAGGTAAGGGAAATTATATTTATGCCATTGTTCATGAATGCCATATTCTCGTTGGGCTATGACCAAATATCGAAAATCTTCATCTGTTAAGCCACATTTACCTCTAACTATATATTCATGAGGAACAGACAAATATGTTTTTGCCCATATCCATTTAACTTTGCCAATCAACACTCTGGCATGTTCCTCATTATACTTCATTGACAATGACTTCTTTAAGTTCTCCGTTGGTTCTATAATTACCTCTTATCTCACCCCTAAATACAGTTTTGGCTTCCAGTACATAGCCTACTCTTAGACTATCCACAGCCAACACATCATCTTTTGCTAAGCTGTTGTTAATAGCCTTTAGAACTTGAAGCATTTTCTTGTTGTTAAATAAGACAACCTTAAATGTCACAGACCGATTCAGGTATTTGACTGTAATTACTTTATCGAGAGGCAGATCTTCCACATACATAGTTTGATCGTCAAAATCCCAATCGCTATCAATACGAATTGAACTACATAATTCTTCCCATGATTTGAAAGACAAATAGTTAGCAATTGTATTAAGAGTATATTCATTGGTTTTTCTATCATCTACAATATACCCCATCAGGCGTTTGATGGTATTGACACCAATCGTTCTATTTGTTGCGGTAAAAATTAAATCGCACAAGGAACCGTAGTCCTTGGCTTTGTCAAAACTCAGCCTGGACTTTGCCTTTATCATGTCTATTATTTGATTATTCAGAATCATCTTGGCAGTTTGATTTTAGATAGTTTCTTTGAAAAATCACATCGTTGGGTCTCATGAGAACCCATACTTAGTTTAGTTACAGTATAAACATTCTCCTCGTCATCCTCTTTCTTAATGGATGATGCAGTACTAACAAGGTTACATGCTGGGAATTTATCAAGGGTGGACATTCCATAAGAAGAATCATTCTTGCGAATAACAATAGCACCATTGTGAATAGAATCTATACCCTCCCATATAGGCCATGTAAATTTAGGATCTAGAGAAGTTAATGTTGCTGTATCAATAATACCAAGTCCTATTACTTGACGTTTCAAATCCACATTCCTGTAACTTCGCTTCACAACAGCATATATATGTTGACAATCTTCAAAGAGAAAGGGCATTGCATCCGCATAACATTCGGATTCCTGGCCATCTTGTGTGGTAAGGTAACATTCATTTACAGGACTATCATACTTAAAACCTATCAACACACCAGTTTTTTCAAATAGGTATATTGTATCGAAATATCGAGGTTGAAGCCCCAACTGACTAACTTTTATATAATCTCCCATCACAGTTAGCGTCCGTCCTTTCCACGATGCGTATTCCACATCGAAATCATCCATCGTCAATACTTTATCGCAATGCACTTTCATAGTTATAATGATATGTAAATAAGTGAATGATTATCTGTAAAGCCATCATTCTGTTTATCTATATCAAACCTGTCCTCACGTAGAGTATCTATTAAATAGTCTATAGGACAGTCGTTATATAAACCGTCTGAGCATATCAAGAGTTCATCTCCTTCCTGTAGAGTCATTTCACAGGTGTCAACCTTATCGTCAGGATTTCCCATGATTGAACGGGTGATTATATGTCCATAACGTTCCCTTTCTTCAAAAGATAACTTTCTTTTCCGACTCAGTTCATTCAATATTGAGTGATCTTCTGTCTGAAACAGTTGTTCCTTGTTTCTAAACAAATACACCCTGGAATCTCCAGCCCAGAAAATAGTTGCTTTCATGCCACATATCAAGACACCAGCAACGGTACTTCCGATTTTGGCAACGCCGAGATTTCGCCGTTCTATCTGAATGTTATTTGAAGCTTCACGGGTCGCATCCTCTATAGACATATTACGACTTAAGCCATAAACATAGCTATCGCCAACGATCTTGGAGACGATGTCACCACAATCATATCCGCCCATGCCATCTGCGACAAGATGCAAACTGCTATCTTGCCCCAATTTTGTTGAGATAAGATAGTCTTGGTTTTGTTCTCTATTACCTATATTGCTATATTTGAATATTTTCATTAAAGTGCTTTTATTGTATCTCCACCGTGCTTTGTCACACGAGGACGTGTACTGATTTTCATTGGGCGTGTTGTAACGCCTTTATCGGTTGACTTAGTAGCCCACAAATATGCTTCTCCTGGCAAAAGAGTAGCCATATCAGAAGAAGACAATGTTTGTAATTGAGTTATGGACTTCTGAACATGCTTTACCCATTGTGGGCTATTAAACTTGTGCATCAGCATAACAGATGACAGTTCAATAATTTCCGTCGGCAGACTCATTGGGTCTTGACTTGCAATCATCATTGAAACGCCCTTGTGTCTCATTTCTCGGATAGCCGTCACAATAGTACTTGTCAAATCCTTATTATCCATATATTTATGAGCTTCATCAAAGACAATGAATTTATTAAATCTTGTTCCTTGGAATTCCTTAACACCAGCAAAGATGTTCAGCATAATAACGAACAAGCCAAGTGCATCATCTTTATCAATGAACTCATCTCTAAGGTCAACAATTATCAACCTGCCAGGACGAAGTAACGCTCCTAACTTACAAGTGTCATCAATATATTCTTCAGCAAAAGCAAGCCGTTGTTGGGCTAAAGCTTTTTGGGAGGTAGAAAGCAAAGGAGATGTTTCTACACTCTGCTTAAGTCCTGCAAGATTGAGGTTCTTTCGATTGGCCCTCATAATCGCTCTCAACTGGTTGATATATGTTGACTCATTGCCAACAGCCTTTAATAGGAACATCCAGTCTTGAACATTAAGGTCTGTCGAGTGGAATGCAATTGAATGAACCTCTATAGATGGGTATTCCTCCTGCCTCTCCTCAACTTTGTCAACAGGACATAACATGATAACGTCTTCAATCTTACCAGACTCAGCACCATAGACCTCTTTCAGTTTCTTCAGTTGACCTGCTTCGTCATTGGAATGAATCATCGATGTAAACTCTGGAGCATAATCCATACTCTCACTATAATGGAAGATGACACTGACCATTGGAGCTGGTAAAAGATTAATCTTTGAGAACTGTTTTAGTGTCATTTCTGTAACAGTTCCTATTGTATAACTCTTTCCACCTCCTTGCACGCCAAAGAGACTAATCGTGTTTGTTTCACTTAGGTCTATAGCGATTTTACGATGGCCATTTATGCTTTCTCCCAGTATACCATATTGTTCACTTCCACTAGATTTGCCTATCATAATATCATAATCCGGCTGTACATAATTGGAATCAACAACTGGTTCAAGATTTGAAGGTTTATCTTGAACTGGAACATCATCATGGTCGCCAACCTTATCACTTGGGATTTCGGCTTTATCTTCGTGAACAATCTCATCAGATGACTTAGGCGTGTTATCATCGGTCTGATTCTCGACAATCGGTGTTGAAGGTTTTGCTTCGATGTGAGCTTCGATGTGAGACTCTATAGGCTGATCAACAAGCTCAGCATTTGAATCTTGGTCTTGAACGGATGCTTCTTCTCCTGCATGGTTGATTTTGAACGACTCTTCACGCAACAATCTATCAGAAGTTTCAAAGGCTGTTTTGAAATCTTCGTCTGCCGTCAACTGAGCTATATCTGTCGTCTTAACGGACATGTCCCTGTCAAGGATCCTTTCAATCATCGGTTTGCCCAGTATGTAGAATAGCGTATCATTCAGATAGTCTTTGCGCTGATAATCCACACTCTTAAATTGGTATATTAAGCCAAGTTTTTTGAAACGAATAGTGAAATTTCCTTGATTGAGAGACAAGATGAACCTCTCATAATCTTTCGCGGTCTCCTCATGCAGATAATTATATCTAGCAGCCCTACGAGCATAGAATGTCAGCAATGACTGAAGTTCAAGAGTCATTAACTCTCTATCAAGGCGGTCTGGTATCTTATAGTCAATATCAAAACGTTTACGCAAAGCTAAGATGGTATTCTCTATCTGATGTTGCATCTTCTCCTGTAAAGCAGCAAGCTCATCATCAGAAAGGTTCTGTCGGCATTTAATTTCTATGACAGTAAATACGATTTCTCTCTTTTCTGTATGGAAGTCTACCAACAAGTCATCTGCCCTCTCAAAAGAGTCTGCATCCATATCTCGGAATAACTCCTGATGCAAATCGACTGGAATAATAAAAGAATCATCCAATAATCCCTTTTTCCTTAACATCCTTTTCATAAGAGTAGTTCCAAGAACCTCAAATGCTTTATTCCTCGTGCTATCCAATTGCATTATCATACTACTGGAAACTGAACGAATGTCAGCCAGTAGTTCAAAGAACGCTTCTTTGTCATTGATGTCAATGCCAAAATTCTTAAAGTGCGGAGCCAGCAAACCCTCTATCTCAGAAGTAGGACGACAAGTGAGGAACGAAGAAATGCCGTTCAGCTCTGCACTCGGCAAATAATCTAACAGGTATGGAGTTTCACCATCCTTACATGGGATGTCATAGAACTCTGGCCCCATGTTCTTGTCAAAGGTAATAACCCAGTCACTTATATCGTGAACATAGGATAGCATTATAGAATTTTTATCCTTTATGCTCAATGTAAGAGAAGGCACAGAAATATCATGGTCTGTTGTCATAGAGCGTGCAACAACCCTTTGTAAGGTCGAGAACAGCTCCTGTGTTTCATTTGCAAACGGTGATACAGGATTGGGCAATGGTTCCTCAGATATGTACCTATGCCACATATAACCCTTATCGGTCTTCTCGACCTGAACTATTGGACGTGTCACAACACCATTAAGATAGAATGACTGTTGTAACGTCGTAGAACGCTTTAATGAAGCCTGTGTCGGGAATGGATTCACGAGGAAAGACAGATGAGCCGGATATTTGTTCGGGTCACTGATAAACTCCTCAATGCTATTGATGGAAAATCTAAGCTTGGGGAATAATCTATTGTCATCTGCCTGAGAAAAGTTCTCGGCCTCCTCAGAAACTTGTGTATCAGGATTAAGTAAGTCTTTCAAAGCCTCTCCTTGTGGGAAACGCTTGTCATCACAGAACATCCGAATCTCATAATGAATATCAAAGGGTGTATTAACCGTATTATGCTCAATCATTACGAGATTTTCCGCGAAAACGGCTGCATCGCCAGCATTGAAAAGATTAATGATAAGTTTGTTTGTATATGGATGTTGAGTAATATACTTTTTAATCAGGCGATATACCATTTGCTTGTTGACATCGGAATCAATACGATACTGAACCCCAATATTCAACAGCTGAGACGCATAAGCCTTCAACTGACGGAAACCAGTTGAGAAAGTATCATCGTTTACCTGTTGTGGATTAGCATAGAAGCCCCATCCAAAGCACAATTCACCAACATACTGAAGATAATCCTCATTGTATGCATCACGCATAACTAAGGAGGCCACATCTTGTAACAGTTCACCATAGAATAGGTTATCCAACTTCTTATACCACACATCTGGTTTTCTGTAGCGTGGGTCTTCTGCTGTTTTGGCTTCCCAATCCTCATATTGCTCATAAATATTGACCAACCAACCCAATCTTATCGGATGAAGAGGTGTCAACAACTTAGTATGGGCAATATGTTCGTCAGGCATTTCTATAGTCAGAGACACTGTATCTATACTCTGAATAAGTACTGCCATTGATTGACTTACTGCGATGTTTTCGAGAGAACGCAACCAAAGATGATACTCGTTAATATATTCTTTTATCTCGCTAATATGATTAAAGACCTCATAAGTTTCTATTACGCCTGTTTTTTCAGGTGCAGACGCAAGAATACTATCAAAAAGAATCTTCCTCTTCTCTAATAGAGATTCAGGAATCTGTATCCCTTCAATTTCTTTCAGAATCAAAGATTTCAGATTTTCATCAGTATAATTGTCAGAGAGGCTGGCATCAGCATATCCGATCTTATCACTATTCTTCAAAATGACTTCTTCCAACTCTAGGAGTTTTCTTGACAATGGGATTTGATAGTTGTTGTTCGCATCATACCTTAGCTGGAATGTATTGATATGAGTAGCATATTGCCAACTCTTCAGATCATCGTCAGATGTCTTACCAGACTTGTCTGTAATTGACTGACGCTGAGGGATAGTCAGTTCTTCTCCTTTCCTATTCAACTCTATACGATAACGGAAATAGGCTTGAAGAAGATTATTAATTTTCATTCGTGTACCAGTTTCTTCAGGCTCATCTGTAGAGTTTTGGACTTGCAGGAAGAATGTGTCACTGTCAGATGTCAGAAGTCTGCGTTTCTGTTGTTGGAAGTCCTCTTTACTTAAACCACCTCGCTTCAGTTCTTCTTCCCATGCTTTTTGTATGTCCTCGTCACGGAATGCATCGGTTACATTCAATTCTGTCCCATCGCTATCTTCGGCATAAACATGGAAGAAATACGTTCCATTCTCAAAAGCATTGTTCAAAGAAAAGGTAATATCACGATAGCCCTTGTTGTTCTCTGAAATTTTCTTTGTCACAACATCTGTTTCCTTATAGAAACCATCGCCATTCATAATGGCAATTCGTACCTTCTTTAAGTCCTCATAAGCACTTGGTTTAGGAGAAAAATAGATTCTTAGCTTTATTTTTGCACCTTTGTTCTGGTCAATTTTCAACTTCAAATCCTCACCATCAATGGAAAATGCCTTTCCTCCAAGTTCAACCTTGGTCACGTGCAGAACTCCAAGCTCAGTAATATTCTTTAGATACTCATACCACTTGGAGAAATTCAACTGGGGATATTTGGATAATATCTGTTCACACAAATCCTTTCGATTTATCAAGCCATCATTATCACGTAAGAACTTAGCGACTTCTGACTGAATCGTACCAGACTTAACAGGAAGAGAACTTATCCTATCAGCGATGGCTAAAGAATAATCAGCCAACACCGTAGCACATTCATCGTTCTTGACCAAAAGCTGGGGAATATACTCTTTCTTGGAAACAATGGTTGTATCAGGTATCAAGTTAAGAAAATACAACCCATTTCCTATGGCTTCATCTGAACTGCCGTTCAAAATGACATATAACAAATACTTTATTGTGTCTTGAAGAGACAAATTCGGTGCTTTGTCTGCATAACTTAGTGCATTTTTAACTGCTTGTTTGTCGGCTAATTGCTTCTCCAACTTAGAGAACAATCTTTCATCAAAATCTGAGATACTAAGGTCTCTAAATGTTGCATTACCATAGGAATCTTCAGCTGAAGTGAAACTATTTACAGGAATCAGCACCAAGATGGAGATTGTTAAATCATTACGCAATTCAATCAACTTTGTTGGCGTGATATATTCATGTCCAGTTAAATCCTCATCTTCAGTAAGGATATAGAATTGTGTCTTTGTATCTAACAAACACAAACGGCCATAGAGGTCACGCAATACATCCATTGAGAAACCTGTCACTTTCATGCAGTTTCCTGGCTGTGCTATCTGAATGCTTTCCCCATAAACCTCCATGAATATGTCGAGGATATGGTCATAATATGCTTTTATGATGTTCATATATTCTCTTGTTTAATTGTTGAACTTATATCTTGGACGGATCTTCTGCAGAGAGGAAGCGTCACTCAAATCCGTGTAGAATCCGATTTGACGCAACTTGTTTTTCAAAGCCGTCATATTATCCTTAAAAGCAAGATGAGTTTTAATATCTGCATCCTTGAAACGAGATTCACCTGTTCCGTCAATAATAAGGCCATATCTGTTCCTTATTTCTTGGGCTAACTGGCGTATGCTTAATGGACGTGACCCCAATTCACCATTATCTTTCTGATTCAAGACCAAGAGTTGGACCAACACCTCTAAAAGCTTTGAGCCAATAGCTCCACGACGAGTGTGCTTGCGGCTTCGTCCATCAATAATTAAGGCCGATGACTCGTTTTTCATAGAGGACTTATCCAGGAAATCGCGTGAGAATTTTAACTGGTATGCTGCACCTACCTTCATCAAGCATTGAACATACTTCTCAAGAGGAGTTTCTTCATACTGAAGATACTCTTGCAACTCCTTTACATTTTGCTCAGCTTCCTGCATCTCTTCTGTAGTTTTTGCATTGTTGTAATACCGGTTATAGATATTTCTTAAATTTGCATTTATATCTGCATTATTCTCTACAGAAGGATTCTTTATCATAGACAATGCCGTGGCCACAGAGGCGTGAGGAGTAACTAATCGGCGCATAACTTTTATAGAATATGATGCCCTAATATAGTCCATCAAACCATTTAAGGTCTTATCCATATCCGCACATGCTATCGGAGAAACACTGCTATCAAGCTTATCCGTAAGATCAACAACCTGACTCCAATCGTCTTCAACATCCAATGTTCCTTCCTTTACCATTTTGGGAAGCAAATAAACAAGCTTCTGAAAATAAAGGGACAGATGAAAGCCAACTAAAACGCGAAGATAGTCAATGAAGACAGAACGCGGTATACTGTATTGATACGACAGTAATCGCATGACATCATCACAAAACAGATTGGCCTGTTTCTCCAAAATAGGCTTGATAAGCATCTGTGAAGTTGATGCCTTTGTATCAATGTCAACCAATTTTATTAGATGAAGAATACCTGCTGTATCAACATCCAATGTCGGACTGTCGACAATCTTTCTACTCGCATTATCCCAGCCAATAGACAGATAATCTTTTAATGCTTTCATCACCTCTGGGCGTTGACTGAGCATTATAAATAGCTGGTCAGCAGAATTATAGTCTCTGGTATGACGTTGATTCCTTATTCGATAACTTTCCAGATGCAGCGGACGCATGGATGCTACGTTCTCTTTAGCCTTGCCACGAAATACCATATTTACGAGGCTGCTACGAATCCAGCTTTCTATCGCTTCTGGATAATCAGTATAACCTTGAATCTCGCCATTGCCCTCCAAAACATGAAAATACTTCTTCAAAGACTTAATGTCATGAAAAGTACCCGTTTTCAACATAAGTTTTATTCGAGCGCCATTATTTCTCATCAACATGAACAGATTCACCAGCACATTATCCAATGTGATAGCTTTCACATCTGATGCGAATATATATGGTTCACGGAAGGCTTTTTCTTCCTTATCAATAATTGGCATCTGCATAGCTTACTCCTCCTCTTTCTTTAAAGGTTCAACAATAAGTTGCATCGATTTCTTTTCCAAAGAAATTTTATAGAATGATTTCTCATTATTAGTCACGATGATTTCTGTATACGTTTCACTCGCAAGTAGATTTTTGAATACTTGCAGTTCAATGAAACGTCCTCTTAGGTCACTTACGGATGGACTGAATCCATTTTTTATATAATACAGCATTTCGTACAAATCCAAAGAAACTGTAAGCTGAACGGAATGGTTCTTTTTGTATCTAAACACGAAATTCTCATGTTCATGTTCCAAGAATTCCGTAAGGTGTTCATTATCATCAACCATTAGGTCGAAGTCTTCCAATGGGAACCGACGATAACTCTGTCCACTTGGATCATTTACCCTTGTTGACGAGAGAAGTAGATGCTTAGAGGATATATCCGGATTCCAGCACCCCTCGCTACATGAGATTGCATAAGCAAGTCTCTTTTTCTCGTCATACCAGTTCGTGTTACTATTATTCAATATATTATAGAAATCACCAATAGATTGATAAGGCGTACGTTCCAAGAAATTCACTTTGCCTTCAAAATACTGATGACGGATAAATGACTGATGACGAATTTTTAGGAATTCGATTTCAGCAGGAGTCATTTCATAACTCGGCCTTACGGTCAAGAATGTATTGAACTCTTCCAACAAGGGAGAAGTCGGACGAGAGGCAAAAGCCAGATAATCCATCTCATTCTTGACACGATAATACAAATCTCTGTCTTTATCAGGTATTGCCACGTTAGCAATATCAGTTTCCCTTAGTAACTTGACAATTCGATCTTCAGAACGTAACTCCGGGAACAGTTTGCTTTCTGGTGCAGTAATGTTGAAATACAAACGCATCCAATCCTCTAAGCGAATACGCTCATACTCATACTGAAGTCCCAACTTGTCTTTTTCATTTGTCGCTTCATCGAGCAAACGCTTAACCTCCTCTTCACGTTGAACAAGACGAGGTACTGCAGCACAATTGTAATCACGGGTTATCAGCCATGCAATCATTGAGCGTAGATCACGCATAGTGATATGCACTTCACGCTTATAAACAATTGTTCTAACGATCCACTCCAAACGCTTGTTTATCTCATTTCCAACAGCTGAGTCATTCAGAGACCTGACATTGAAATTGATGAAACATTTATCCACTAACGGACATGTCTTACACTGAGTCCACAAACGAGGTGCCGTAAGGGTATTAATCTGTTTACGAAGAAGTGACTCACCATTCTCGTCTAAAGCAGTAACAGAACGGAGATTCAAGTTAATTACCATGACGCCATCAGGTAATTTAGTCACACCTTCCTTGTAAAAATACTCATCAATAGCATCATATAAGAACCTATGTTCTGGAGAATTTTCAAGGAAATCCATGAGACGCCCCTCATTGATGGCAATAATGCGCCCTTCAGAAGCAGCATTGAAATTCCCTCTTAATCCCTCAAACGGTCGGAAGAATTCTTTCAGAACGTCGCTATTCTTCAAATTTGCTTCATCCTGTGAACCATCATAATTTGTCCGATAAACAATCCCATTCAGTTTGATACGTGCACCATTATGTGTATCATCGAAGTATTCTACCTCATCGCTGCTTTGTTCTACTTGACGGATGAATGCTGTTTTACCATCACCAGCATTACCAGTAATAATCAACAGCCGATATTTTCCCTCCTTGATTGCTGAAATTAATTGGGTGTCAAGCTTGGTTTTTGTATATGTTTCTTTATCCAATATGTTTTCACCCTTCCAGCCTGCACGTGTTCCTGCATTACCGCCTTCACTTTGGCTATATAAGCTATTGATGTAATCAACAATATGAAGTTCTTTACCATCATGATCAAGAACAAACACCTCAGACTTTTTTGCTATGCCAGCTTCACCAATAACCTCCAACGCATCCATCATCTCCTTTGCAGTCTTGAATCGTCTTTCATGGCGAGTATCAATCGCTTTCATGACGAATGCTGCGAAATCTGGGCTAATCAAAGAATTTAACGGAGTGATGTCTGTAGGTTTCTTGTCAAGAACTGGTATTCTTTTTCCTGGCCAAGGATAACTATGAGTAAGTAATTCATACAAAGTAACACCAAGAGCGAAAGTATCTGCACTATCTTCCCATTGCATAGTCTGGCCATTCATCAAATCTGGTGCCAAATATGGCCAAGTGCCAACCTTATCGAGGTCGTTTACATTACTTGTAGCAATATTAAAGTCGATAAGCACGAACTTACCACTTTTCTCAAATATAATGTTTTCTGGCTTAATGTCACGATGACGTAGATTCTTTGCATGTAGATACACTAAAGCTGAAGTCATTTCATGGATGAACTTATAAATGTAAGGCAACGGGAAGTATTTGTCACCAAAGCAATATTCCCTTATGTCCTTACCATTTATAAACTCCATTAAAGTATAGAATAGACCACCGTATGTTAAACCGTTATCCTTAAATCGGACTATATTCGGGTGATTAACATCCTTCAAAGCATTAAACTCATCAATAGTAGATTGAGGTCCAACCCCCTCTTTGAATATCTTGGCGGCAAACATTGCGCCTGGCTGAAGGGAATGAATAGCTTGGAACACTTTGGAGAAACCGCCCTCCCCCAATTCCTTATAGAGTGAGATAACAGGAGTGATCATATCACCATTCTTCAACTCATCCCATGCTTTAGCTTCTGGATGTTCCTCTTGATGACCATACTTCTTTTCAATAGCTTCCTCAAAGATATAGTCACATATTTCTTCTATGTTTGACCAACGCTCTACAGGATCTTCAACAATGATACGGCTACATACAACATCCACCCATGATTCAACATTTGGATTCCGCTTGCTCGGCATCATATCCTCTGTCAAAGAGCCTCCTTTGGCTTTAAGCTGTAAGTAGTTGGCAAACGGAAGTTCACCAACCATCAGCTCATAGACAATTACACCGAAAGAATATACATCTGACGAAGGAGAATAGTCACCTGTGATAACATCTTCTGACGTATACGGGTCTCGATCAAAGGCATCCATGCTGACTGATACATTCAATTTGTCTTCTTCGTGTAAGACGTTGTACGACAGACCAAAGTTCGCCAAAGCTGCATGACGGTCGGCTTGCACATAAATGTTCTCTGGACATACATTCCTATGGATAACATTATTCTCATGTGCAAGAGCAAGGGCTTTTGCTAAATCGATAATGATAACAATCTTATCTTTGTCCGTGAAGGTGTTTCTCTGCATTTCACTACGCAGAGAATGCTCTTCCATATAGTCTGAAATAACATAATAGTGATTGCCATCTTCGCTTGTCTGGCACTTGTTTTTTATAATGAGAGGCGACGTTGGAAGAGTTTCCTCACTCATCTCGGCATTATGCACCAGCTTATTATGGCGTTCTAACTGCAAAGGTGATAGCCCTGCTCGATCAAGTGCATAATCGCGAACCTTCAGTTTCTTATCGCTGAAGAATTTACTATGGCAAAGATACTCTACGTAATCATCATTAGCTTCAATTATCTCTTCGATAATATAGTTGCACACCTCAGTCTTTTTCTTGTTCTTTGGCTCACTACTACCAACGAGATATTCTACAATTGCATGCTGAAGATGACTAATGGCATTACGAGACTTGTGAAGTCTGTCGTTATCCATGATATAGTCTATTAACTCATCATCAAGCAAGAATGTCTTATTGTCACAGAAAGAACCGCTTTCAAATCCGGACTTATTCTGTCCCAAGGAACTCAATGTAACTATTGAATCAACCCAAGCCATCCCAAAACGATGGTCTTTCTTTTTCAGGTAACCAGCCAACAGTTTTCCTTTAAAAGTTGCAGACTTAATAGGATTAGGTTTTTCGGTATCATTACAGAACCAAGAATCATCATTTGCTTCCAACCTGCCTTTGAAATCCTTGTTTTCAATGTTGTAAATGGCATGTGATGCAATAACAAGACAATCATACTCCCAGTATTGAACCGCACCTTGCGCGTTCATGCTGGGGTATTCACCATTAGGGATTAAATAATAGCCGTCAGGAAGTTTCACCTCCAAGAATTTCAGAAGGCGTTCCTCACCGGCATTAACTGGCCCAGTGGAAAATTTAGGTGTGCATATTTTAGCCATATTTCTTTAGTTATTTAATTAACTGTTTTATTCTTTCTATCATCCTTTCGCCGCACTTTGGAATAAACTCGTTGCAGAATGCTATATATTCCTCTACTGCTTCCATATATGTGGCACGATCAAGGTCTTTCATGTAACTCCTGACTCCTTTGAAAACAGATTTTGGTCTGCCCATATTATCAATGAAAGGTTCAAGCATCATCGCGTGGATAAACTTAATGAAACCTTCGTCGCCCTGATAGTCCCCCATCATCTTCCTATTCTTATAAAGGATTCCTTTCAAGTGCATATCAGGCTTTTTCTGCTCTGTCATCACATTATAGAGAGCCATCAAGTATTTATCCATGTAGCTACGGAACTTTGTGTTTGCTCTATAGTTGCTCAATGACTCTTTATCGTTGAACTTGTTAGGCAGAACTATTAGATTTCCTATATTATAGGTCATGTGAGCACATTTCACTGCACGTTGATGAAGCTCTTCTGAAAGATTGAAACTCTTCAGTCCCTTGAAATACACATCCATGATGTTTGCACCAAAGATGTTCTGATAGTGACAAATGGGCTCCAACCGATAGTCATAGTGATTGAGCGTGTCAACCGTGAGTTCTGGCCAGTCGCCACCGAATACCAGCGAGACGATGGCCTTTGCTATGTTGGCTCGTGATATATCGTAGTCACCATACTTCGGGTCTTCCTTCAAAGATGAAAGAGCGAAATCTCTGAGCCTTTCAATGTCACCATCCAATTTTTCAGCAACAAACTCTTTCATAAGACGGATGGCATAAACATCAGAAGTCTTCTCTGCTTTGTCTTTTTCCTCTTCTGCTTTTCTCTTTTCACGTCGCTCAAACTCAGATTCATCCTGATCTTTGGTCTTATGATGCAAGCAGATTCCTTTTACATAGTTCTCTCGGAACTCATCTTTCTTTAGCTTATCGCAGCCTTCACCCTTACCAATTATAGTCTCAGCAAAGATACATCCTTCACAGACTCTTCCTTCTATTCCTTTCCATGGGAAGTTGTCTGTCACCTCTGTCTTATAGTCAATATCGCTATCTTCTGCCAGATGGTGTACCAATTTGCTAAGGTTTGCCACATGCTCATCCGATGGTTCTGGAACTGGATTTACAGGATATAGGGTCAAGTCTTCACTCATTCCCACTGGTTGCTCCATACGTTTACACCATTCTTCATCGAAAGAACGGTCATGGAACTCCATTCTCAGTTTCTCATCCAGGCTCTTTCTGGCCATCTGCACCAATGAGGTTTCTGAACCTGTGGCTTCATCCAAGAACCTGAATGTCTTTGTACCATTTAACAGTATAGCAGCAGACATGGGAATATGTAACAAGAACACCTGAGTACAAAGAGGTGTTTCATACACATCCATCACTTTGAAGAAACTGTTAAAATGGAATGTAGCAAGGTTCCATTTGGCAATGTTGGGGTTATCCTTAACCATCTGCTCAACTTCAAAGAACCTTGCAGCATGGGCAGAGGCGATTAGGAAACGTGTACGATGGGCTGGCTTCAACAGCTTAGTGGTAGCATCTACAAAGAAACCAGCACGAATGGTGTCACCTACACGATAAATACGAGCTGCATCAATGGGGGAATTAGTATCTCGATAGAAGAACTGAAGTCCAGGCAACACCCAATTGGCAAGGCTTTCAAAGAACGAAGTCTCGTCAATATCCAGCTTTTGTGGCAGATGACCACCTTGTGGGTCATAGATACCACCGCTTGGAGTGAGTATATAGGGTTTAGTTCCTATCTCAGCATAAAAGGCATCACTATCTTCAAACCTTCTGACATGTTCAAATATCATAGGGAAGAGAATATCGCCGCTGACATGTGCCACTCCCTCTATATAGCGAGTCTTAGGATTGGTCTTTGACTTACGAATGGTGTTACCGAATACAAAATAGCCATTGGAAACCTTGAAAACATCATTGTACCAGTCTTGCAAAACGAGAGAGCCATCAGGACGCATGATGTTATTTTTCGACCCTTTCTCTACTTTGTAATAGCCATCGCCCCACTCTTCTGCAAAACCATAGTCAAAGTCGCCAACGTGATTACCAGAGTTATCTATTAACCCCCATTTGCCATTTTGATTGGCTACAGCCACATGGTTATGGAAGTTGTAGATGCTACGATATTGTTTGCTCGAAGGAATCATAACATTCCCTTGCCTGTCTATTATGGTGGCATAATAGTTATCATCACCATCATAAGAAACAAGATAATGCCCTTCGCCCAGTGGCTGTATGTACTTGTATCGGAACTCCATTTTTATGTTTCCCTGCAAGTCAATGATGCCACAACGACCATTGATAGAAGCCGTTGCCTCGCCTTCATGTACTTCGGAAATATAGTTATAACCTTTGTTCCTGTCACAAAGGACATTCCCTTTGTCATCGAGGATGGCATAAGTCATCCTTGTATCGGCATACTCCACTATTAGCTCACCATTGTTTGGTTTAACATATATTCCTGCCTTATAGCAATGCTCACCAACGAAAACAATCCGATCATAAATAAATGGACAAAGAGCCTTGCCGTCTAAGTCTGTCAAAGCCCACTTGTCGGCTTTGCGAACGATTGCGGCATCCTCACCGTCAGTCTCGCGGATTTCGGAATAATGCAGGTCTGAAGAGATAATAACATTATCGTCGAAGTCTTTGACTCCAACGAAACCACGTTCCCAGAACTGAACTCTTCCATTATATATTTTCTTTTCCTCGCTCATACGGTTCCTTTCTTTAACTGACGCGAAATCCAACCTTCATCCACATTCATGCAACTTTCAAATTTCATACGAGGGTCGAGGTCACATGCCATACATTGCTCATAATACATTTTCATAGAAACTGACCATTTCATCGACTCGTCATTCTCATTATGGAAAAAGAATGTCATTGTATCTTCATCAGAAAAATGCTTGTCATCATATTCCACATTACCAAAGAATAATTCAATTCCTTTCTTTGCCATTTCTGGATGAACGATATGGGTAAGCATATACTTCAAACGCTCAATGGCAGTATCGTTGAGACCTTTTTCAATAATAATAATTTTCTCCTTCAACCGCCACAGTCCTGTCACATGGCGATAGATATAGTTATCATTACCAGGAAGACTAGGAATATCCAAAGGTTCGTAGTAATAATCTTCTGGCTTGAAAAAATCAAAGAAGAGCATAAAGTGATGTATCATGTCATGGTACAGTGTACCGTATGGCACACCAGTACGATGACCACACTTTGGACATGTATATATGAACGCCTCGTCACTAAAGACCTTTTCCCTCAATTCAGGATCGATATCGACATTCATTGACTCCCATAGGTCAAACTCTCCTTTAGCCTGACACTTCGGACAGATGATTTCTTCTTTGTGAACCTTTGACATATAGCGTATTTTAGTTATTCCACTTTTCTATTTCTTGTTCGACCATGGAGATAGCCTTCAACTCTTTCTGATTGGCTAGATGGCGTTTAGTGTGTGCCTCCCGGACAAGCCGATCAATTTCCTGCATCTCGTCTTTTCCAATAATTGGAATAGGAATATCCAAAAACAATTTGTTAATAGGATGACAGAGTTTTGTTCCTGCCTGAGTGTTTCTGATTAAACGGAATCCGTAATCACTATTTAACCAACAAAACAAGTACCCTGCAAGCATCTCATCATTCACTTTTAGACGCAAAAAATGGCTTGAAACATAAGAGCCCTTTAAGTCTTCATTTACATATACTGCCCTACAGAACAATTCGTTTTCTCCCAATGTTCCATCACAAGCAATTAAAATCTCACCATATTCCAATACATTCTCCGGATCAGAGCCTCTACTTGAAATCCATTTACCCTTTACTATGTTATCAAACATATCTTTCTGGTTTATAAGCATAATACCATGACCAGGTTTCACTTCAATATTGGGCAATCCACTAGTTCCATAAGTTCGCCCTTCTTTAAGAGCCTCTCTTAATAATATGGTAGGACAGGATATTTTCGCTTTTAACTTTCTTATTCTCTCTGAGTGATTGAAAGCGTTAATAGTTGTAGTTCCGATTTCTTGTATGTTTCGTGTAAAACATGAGACTTTTCTTTGACTACTTCTATGACCATAATAGTCATAGTCATCAGAAGATAAATCTCTTAGACCAGCTTTTTCTTTCAGCATTATTTCTGCTGAAGCCAGATTATCAATAGCTTCTTCACGAAGTCGCGCAGAATCTTGAATAAGGACATCAACCTCTTCTTGAAAATCATGAGGGAAATTGGGAATCGGCAGTGATTCAACAAAAGCAGGTTCAATATGTTGGATAACCCCACCAAAAGTTCCTTGTGTTAGAAGAGAATGACCATATTTAGAGGCGAGGTATGCATATACCAAGCCTCCTCTGAGGATGTTATTCGGTACGAGCCGAATAACATGCTCAGAAGCAAGCTTCTGAGCATGTTTCGCATTAGCGAACGCGCAGTTGCCAATAGTTCCAGAACGTGAAATCAAAGTCCACCCTTTTTGTAGGGTCATTTGTTCAATCCCTGGTGTTAGACTTTTTGATGCAAGTTTTATGTTATCTAAATCTGCCCTCAATATATCAGAACTGCTAAAGAATGGTATTCCATATTCCTTTTTACTTACGTATATACGTTTTGCGCGTATTCCATAAAAAACCTGTTCGGCAACTTCACCTATAGAAAGAATATCGTAAGGAGAAGATGATATCATCCTCCTAACAACAAGTCCTTCAGACATATGAAAGCTTGCATCAAAACGGAATCCTTTTTGACTTCCTACCGAATATTGAACTTTACCTGCTTTCATACTCTTTCTTCTAAATATTTAATATACGCAGAACTGATCTTTGGCAGGTCATCATCGACGTGTTTAACACGTTCTGTACGATGACGGACAACAAGGTCTCCATGTCGATTATAGCCAGCCCATTCTTTTTTGTCCACATATAAAATCTCACTTCCTTCATCATCACGTTCGTAAACAACATTTCCACGACGGTCTTTACCAACCTTCTCTGCTATTGCCATGAAGACATCGTACATTTCACTATTTGGGTCAACCAGTCTCTCCATTGCTGTCTTTTTCTGTAAGAACAACAACGAAGCCTGTACGCCAACCTGTGGCAAGAATGTTTCTACTGGAAGATCAACGCTGGCTAACAGTTTGAAATACTCCAAAATCCATTTGCGTACCACTTCGGTATTAGGATTGCCTAGAATACCATCTGGAAGGACGATACCCATTTTACCTCCTGGCTTCAGAAAATTATAGCACTGTTCAATAAAGAGAACTTCTGGAGCTGTATATGCTTTCAGTTCATAGTTCTCAGCTATGGAGGAAGCGACTTCTACTTTAGAACCAAATGGAGGATTCGTAAAGATACAGTCAAATTTACCCATCGCATTCTCCAATGAATAGGCGCTATCACAATCTTTCAAATCACCTTTATGTTCCACACTTTTTGCAACAGATGCCGTCACCTTGGGAACATCAGGAAGTGTACCATTGGGGTATTCCAATGAGTTGATATTATATATGTTGGAGTGGCCGTCGCCAGCCATAACCATATTCATTTTCGCTGCTTTCTTCAAATCCGGGTCAAAGTCGAACCCAAAGATCATATTCTCAGCATATTCGCGTACCTTATCATTTACTGCATCAGTGTTAGCCTTTGCCTCCAACAAAGCACCTTCAAGTTCCGGGTACATATTCTTTGTTATCTGACGGCGTACATGGTCAAGAACCATAACAATAAAGCCACCTGAGCCACACGCAGGATCAAGTACACGGCTATTAACCGTTGGATTAAGCATCTCCACCATACATTTGATAACATTACGTGGAGTAAAGAACTGACCAGCTGACTGCTTCAGTGTGTTGCTTACAATGGTCTCATATGCTGTACCCTTAACATCGACAGTAGCATCAAGGAAAGAGTACTTTGCAATTTCCGATGCGACATAAGCAACGCCATAATCAGACAACGAGATTTCCTCATTCCCTGCAAACACTTCACTGAAGATGGCATCCGTCTTCAGCTGTTTGAAGATAGCTTTGATGCGTTTGGCTACTGCTGCTTGGCCTTCTGGAGTGTTACGTTCTGTCACGCCTACCCAAAACTGACAGTGGTAAGTCTCATTGCGTTCAGCACAGAGATAACGGCGCTTCTCATCATAAATCTTGCAGAATATCAAGTTCAGAAGTTCCCAGAAAGCATCTTTCTTACGACCTTCATTTCCATAAATGTAATCATGGCAGCGTTTGAAAGTACGAATCAGAGAGTCATTGGCAGGTTTCCTTGGTTGAGAGCGGTCACCCATACGCTCCATGTCTTCTATGGACTCGTCTATTCCTGGAAAGTCAGCAATATCGACAATCTTCTCATTGCCCACAACGTCTTCCACACGCTGGCTGAAATGTAGCTCGTCGCCATTTGTCCACAGACCGAAATCACATGATGATGCTTTCAGGGCATAGTTCAATGCCCCTTCAACGCCTTTCTTGGAATCAGATGATTTTACTTTGGTATCACATACGATGCAAATGCGCTCCAGATTCTCTGGTTCTTTGACTGCTCCAGCACGGAATATGGCAAGATCAACCGTGACGCGCTTCTTCTTTCCTTCATCGTCCTCAAACGAGAAGGAGAAATCACGTTTCATGTCACTCATTTCAAATCCATACTCCTCATTCATCTGGAGTATGATTGACTGTAGCATCTGCTCCTTGGCATTTGCCTTTTTCTTATCACCCGTAAGGACGCATATCAGTTCGTCATCATTCAGAACGATTTCGTCTTTAATTATGTCTGCCATATTATAACACCTTGTTGGAAATTTGCAAAAATACTTGTTTTTGTCCGTAACTGATTGGTTTTATCCCATCCAAGTTAGTCCATCTTTTGTTTAAGGGCGATTTGCGCCATTATTGCATTCTCAGAAGCTCATTTACATCCACTTCCAAAACCTTGGCAATCTCCATAAGATTCTCCAAGTTTGGTTGTGCGGAGTTAGTACACCACTTGCTAACTGTAGCAGGGTCTTTACCCAACTGTTCTGCAAGCCATTTATTGGTGCGCTTTTTCTCTGCAAGCACCACTTTCAGACGATTCAAATCTTTACTTTCCATTTTTAACGATTTTAGATATTGAGTACAAAGATAATGTTTTTCTCGCAATTATCATTCTAAAATTAGAAAAATATGATTTTATAAGTCAAATAATATACCTCTTAATCAATTTTTACAGATAAATTCAAAGTCAAAAGTGATAAAACAGCAAGGGGCAGTTCAAAATACCCCCCCCTCTTGATGTTGTGGAAACAAAGTATCACCTTAAATTCCCCATCCAGTTTTTTTCTTTGTGCCATCCCAGTTGGTAAGTTCACTGTTGGAACCACCACCGCCAACACCGACACCTCCCCTTCCTCCTGCCATAAGAAGCAGGTTCTGTATTAAATCTTTGGAAACCGTCATCTCATCGCAAAGTTGTTGGGTACGGGAAGCTGTGAGACTAATTTTGAAATCTGAAGAGATGCCAGTCCACGATACCTTCTCTAACAGATAGGCGGCAGCTATCTTGCGTTGCTTTTCATCAGTTGGGTCAAGGCCATACTCAAATGCTTTTGCGATGATGCCCCATGCAACAGCGTTGCCCAGCTCTGGTTGGAAGTCGTTGTATTTGCCATCTGCATAACTCCTGATGGCAGCGACACCATCTTTAATCCAGCGGTCAATCTGCTTTGAGAAGGCTTCCTTGTTTTGCTGAATACTCTCCCAGATTTCCTTGATCTCTGGGATAGCAAGCATTTCTTTAACTTGGCTCTCTGCATTTTCGGCTCGCTGATGTTCGCTATACGCCTTGTTGCCTGAACGGACAGCTTCAGACTCGGCTTTGCCAAGTTGCTTCTGTAGGTCTTTGATTTCTGTATCCTTCTTGTCACGAAGCCGAGTGATGGCATTCTCGTCAATCAAAGCAATCCGTTTTCTGAGGACATCGTTTTCTTCAGTCAATCGACTATTCTCCTTTAGCAGCTGTTTGTTCTGCTCTATGATGGCTCTCACATTTTGCATAGCTTTGTTATAGAGTGCCTTCCCCAGTTTCAGTATATCCCCTTTCTGGGCTTTCTTGGCTTGCATGAGTACAGTCTGCAATTCTGTTAGGATTTCCCTTATAGTCCTCCGTCGTTCCTCTCGCCATTCCTTCTGTCCGAAAGCAGGGATGGGCTTTTCAAGTTCGGCTTTTATGTCGTCCCAAGCCTTCTTTACGAGTGGATTGGTGTTCAAGGTTGGCACGATAAGGTCTTCTTCCTTGATGTCCAATGCCGCAGCATATTCTTCCAGTTGTGAGATACTGCCTTCCAGATTTTCCTTATGCTGCTCCTTGTTTTGTATCTCACCCTCTAACTTGTCATTATGCTCTTCCAGACATTCCTTTTGCTTCTTCATGTCCTGCACCTCACTCGCCTTCTTTTCCTTCTGACCTTCCAGACGCTCATTTTCCATCTGGGTCCTGACGATGGCATCCTTGGCCTGACGTTCTGCCTCCAACACAGCCTTGTTCTTGTGGACTCGCTCACGCCGTTCCTCACTTGGCAGCATGGCAATGTCATCACCACGCTCCAGTCCGTACTTATGTCCAACCTCATTGTATAGTAGTCCGTGTGCATCTGGTAGTAGATGCGTCCAACGGCATATTTGTCCTCGCCCCAAACACTGGCATACGATACACTTTCCTTTTCCCTTCGTTCGACTTCTGTTCTTACGAAGTTCGAGCGGATTTCTTCAGGCAGCTTCTTCCATTCCTTATGGGAGAGTACCTTCGACTTGTCATCCTTATGCACATACTTGGCGGAAGCCCTACCTCTAGCTTTTGTCTTTGCAACAGAAATAGTCTGGATTTGAATATGCGGTGTAGTCTCGTCAAGGTGCACATCAAAACCAATGATGTTCTCAGCTCCCCATCGGTCACATGCCCAATGGTAGGTGTCCAATGCCCAATCTTTGATACCTTGTTTCAGTACGACATGGGCATTACTCTTTTGCAGGGTAAAGTCCACATCCTGGTCACCAAAGGCGAGTTGTGTCAGTACCCGATGGTCACCACTAACGACGATGCCAACGGTGCAGTTCGGACTGTTGTCGGAGATTCCTAAAGGATTGTTCTTGTCCATGTATGGTTTGAAGCCAAGCTCGTCAAGACGTTTCTGCAAGCGTTCGTGAAGTGGCACGGGATCTGAACAAAGGGGAACGATTTTGCCCTTGCTGTTAATCTCAAAGTTGAGATGCTTACGCGAATAGTCGTAGTGGTTATTGGTATCTTGATTCTTCAGACGATAGGTTTTCTCGTCCCATCCACGACGTTCAGGCTCGTAGCCTTCGGCAGCAGAAAAGGACTTGGCTGGTGCGCCAACATGGATGGCGGCACGTGGGACGTTGTATCTTGCTTTTGACATAATGAAATACTTTTGAAGTTATGATGATATGTTATTGGGGGCTCGGGTGGAACCTGAGTGGAGGGCTGAGGGAGAGAGTCACTCCCTCACAGATGTATTTGGCTTCTGGCATATGCCATGTGCTGCGACATTGCTTTATGGCGGTGGGCCAACCCTCGGAGAGCATAATGGGACTTTTTAAGGGAGCGTGGCGAATCTAAAAGTCCATATTATGTTATGGGATTATTCGGTAATCCCTCGCAGCATGCGCCATGCTTTCCTTTAGGAAAGTCTTACGAATCGTCGTCAACGATTTCAAATTCAAGAGCGTCTATGAGTTTCTGGAGAACAGGATTTAGTTCTATCATTCTGGCCTGAAGCATCTGCTTGGTCTCTTGCATCAACAGGAAGTCGGCTATGTCAAGTCCAGCCATGCGTTGCTCATCAGTTGCCGTTTTCTCCAAAACATCAGACACCATCACACTATGACAAATAGGTTTGAGCATATCAGACTTCACTTGCCATTTTTCCGTAGCTCCAAGGTCGGGCATGAGAATCACGTCTCTGCCCCTAAGCACTTGCAGGGCATCCTTATTGAAACAACCGTTTTTTCCACCAGTTGCCAACCAAAGGAAATCTGGCATATAATGTGATGCAATGAGACAAGTCTTCTCACTTTCCACAAACAAGTATAATGGGAGTGGTAGGATGTGAGTTAAGCAAGTGCTCGCCAAACAAACATTGCTTCAAGTTATAGTTGGACAGTTTCAACAGGGAGTGTACCCAACTGACGAATGCCTGGGGTTCCTTGATGCGATGTCCGTTTTGCGGATTGTATGCTATGACTTTCCCTCCACGAATGTTGTTATTCACATCGATCTGCCAGAATACAGTCGAACCATTCCACTTGTTGGAAGTGCCCACGCAATAGCGTTCAAACTGATGGTTCGTAGCATTGCTTCCGATAGTCTTGCACAGGTAACGATGTAGAGGATTAATCTCATAATGTGAAAGGGACTTTCTTATTAGTTCTTCAGAAATGAAAGACGGAGCTACAGGCTCGGTCTTAACAATGTCGTGGTTGCATGATATATGTGGCTTGTCAATGATGCCGTCATTGTCCTTTGCATCAGGTCTTGCATCTGGATTATCATGGAAGTAATCCTTGGGAGTATAGTGGTAACCACAAGCGTCCTCATGGTCGCATCGACCTACATAGTCAGGAAAAACGATAATACTTTCCTCGTCAACATACTTGACGAAGCAATTACGTTTGCCACATTCAGGGCAGGTGAGCTTGTTGTTTCTCCTGCTCGTATCATATTTCTTCAGATGGAATCTATACTGGTTCATACTATTGGAGTTTGGTTTGGTTGATCATTATCGTTACACTTTGGAACTGTGGGATTTAGGGTACTTTGGGAACTTTCGGTGTCAACATGAGCTTCCGAAAGTGGAAAAGTACCCAAAGTGGAAAGAGTTTGGAGAGAGCAGGATGGAACTTTCTCATATAACCCGTGTGCTTTTTTGGAGATATACTTCTGGTGAATCAGCTTAGGCAGATTCTTCTTGACTCCACTTGCAGACATGCCAACCTCTACACCAGCAGCGATTGCTTCTGCCGTGGTGAAAGAATTACCGAGCAAGTCAAGGAACTCCTTTTTGTCAGGTTCCATACTGTGCGCATCAACTATGTCTAAGATTCTCGTATATGATTCCTCCATGAAAGCATGCATACGCAAAGCACAACGGATGGACTTCTCATCAACAAGCGCGTCTGTTGCTTCTCCACATGCCCAACGGAGCATTTGGAAGATAAGAGCCAAACGTCCGACATTCGTTTCCATCTTAGCAGTGCGACGTACCAAACGGTTTGCTTCTGTATTACCCTGCCGACTGACAGCAAAAGCCTCCTCCTTTAGCTTATTGCGCCAATTATAAAACAGGCACTTGGCATCATATGTCATATCAAGGACTACAGTTGCCAGTTCCTTGCCATCCTCACTGAATGAACATTCCAACTGAATCAGCCGGGTCAGAATACTGTTCCATCGTATATTGCAAGGAGCCTTGACAATACCTACAGGCTTCTCTTTGTCCGTAATACTCCAAAGGGTAGGTCTCACCTCTTTGGGAATGACGAACATGAAACGGTCAATCAATCCGCTATTGACATTCTCATCTGTGAAGAACTCATGAATGCGCTCGGTCTGGGTGGTACCGATGACATTGATGCATGGCTTTCGAATGATGGCTGGTATAGGATTATTGCAGCGAGTCACCTTTACCTGCTTACCCGTATATGCTGTAAGCAACTGGCTCATGAAAGGATTATCGTTGTATCGGCAAACGGAATGGAAGAATCCCATTATCTCGTCAATCAACAGCACAACACCGCGTTGGTTGTCATTATGCAGTCTCCACAGACTTTCTGGAGTTGAGTCAGAAAGGATAGTTTGTATTAAGACTGGTTTTTCCTTACCACTTCCTACATCAGTCTTCCCCTTGTCAGCAGTAGCGTTATACAGCTCCATCTCGTCCTTGTACTTGATGTACATGGCATAGTCGTGGTCTTCTATAGGCTTATAGGCAAAGTCCAAGGGAGGGGTCTTGCCTTGCCCTGGTTCACCAACAAGGATGATGTATAGACTGGGATTGCTCTCCCATGAAGGTTTAAGTCGGATGTGTCGAGTGTTCCCAATCGCGGCTGAAACAGCAGAAAGCATAGCAACAGCTGTGTATTCTACAGGGAAATTGTCCTCTGCTGCGAGGTCAAGAATGATTTCCTGTACCTTGGCAGGAAACACATCCAAGGGTAATCCAGTGTCAGAAACATGTGCGACTTCCGCTCGTACTGCATTGATCGTGGCCAATGCAATACTGTTCATAAGCGTTGTTTGTTCACCCATGGCACTCCTCCTTACATTTATTATCACCACATTCTATAGCGGAAGAGAATATGTCCGTGACCTCTTTCTTGGAATAGAGGTTACGTCGGCTCATCTTGTGTTTCTTGATGACACCCTCGTTCTCCTTTCGCCAGAGAGTCGTGTAAGTGATGTGCAGCATGTCACACACCTCTTCACGGGTTAACCACTCGCCTTCTTCTTCGGAAGGCTTCTCGTTCAGGCCGCGTTTTGCGCAGACCTCTTCTACAATCTCAGTGACAACCTGCCTGAGGTCATCCTTCTGAAGCATTACGAAATTACCTTGCATATAATCGAATTTTAAATTTCATGCTGCAAAGGTATTGAAATGCCATGGGGTGTTTCCTCGGCAAAAAATAGCACGATTTCTGCCGATGATAAATTAACAGATAAAGGGGTTCTTTTAACAGTTTGAGCTAAAAGCAATAAAAAAGGATGCCCGATTTTGAGCATCCTTGAAAGTTTAATCGATATTGGGATTGATGGTCGAAAGTAAGCGGTGTTTGATGTAAGTTGCATACTTTCGTCCCCGTTTGATTTGCTTGTCCGAAATATTGATATTATATTCCAGGTCTTCGGAAATGATTGCATTATAAATGGCTTCAGCCAAATCAAAGCCCTGCTTAATAGAATAGTCAGAGAATTTCTCACGCATAGCGGCATGGAAGGTACGGTAGTTGTAGTCACCATTGGTCAAGCCACCCTTTACCAAAGCTGCAAAGATATATGGCAAGATGATGTCTGCATCGTCCACCCGTTTCCATTCAGAAAGCACTTCTTTAATTGCTCCAATAAGAGTAGTGGCATCCTCTGGAGGCAGCATTTCCTCCAATAGAACATATGTACTCTTCCTTCCTCTGCGCCCTTGCACTTCTATCAGGGCTGCATCTATGACCTGCTTGGCCTCACCTTTCTTCAGCTTTTGGGTTACTTCCTTCCATTGTCCTTTTGTATAGCGGGCCTTGTCGATACTTGCACCGATGAGGGCTTCCACACATCGCATTCCGATAACCTTTTCCCAATAGTGGCTTTCTGGCTTCAAGAAAGTCTGGGATATAAGGTCGGCTGCATGAAGGAATCCGTTATCGAAGATGATCCAATAGTAAAGGCTGAACAGATAGGGGTTCTTGTGTAGTAGTCGCTCACGGATAGCTTCATTGTTGAGAGAAGAATCAAGCATTTCAGACAAACGTCCCTTCAATGGGTTGTCATCGTTCCCCATCAGACTCTGCTGGTAATGCTTATTGCCAGGGAACAGAGAAGCCACGATTTTCATCATGTCTTTCACACCTTTGGTCGAAAACATCTCCATCAGGAAGAAGAAGTTGGTCTGGATGAAAGTCATGTCGCTATCGTAGGCTTTCTGGAACGTAGCCGTAAACTCCTTATATTCTTCAGAATGGTCATAGTGCCAACGCCGAAGGGAAAGGATATTCAGTTCGTCATTCGTTATCTTGGACTCCTCTTGTTTGCTGTTCTGCTCGTAAAAACGTTTATAATCTTCTACGGTATCTAAAATTTCTTGTGTGCCTGGTTCCTCAGACTTTTCCTCGATGGCTTTTGCCAGTCGGTCTGCACCATTATCAAGGAGGAGATAGCAGCATAAACAATATGCGGAAATGTCTCCCTCTTTGACTGCCTTGGAATATAGCTTTTCTACATCAATATCGTCTTTGGATGAAATCGCGGCAAAATTGGCAATGACCGATTGCAGAGTTCCAGCATTGCCATCACCAAGGTCTAATATAGTCTGATGGTACGGCTTCAGCAACTGCTCTTCCAAGTCTTGCTTAAACTTGGAATACACGTCTTTATTTGCTTCCTTCCAATCTAATAGCGCCTTCTCATCCATGAATCCATAATATATTAGATGGCTTCCAATTCTGGTAGTATTACAGGGCCTTCGCGATGCTCGTTATGGAGAAACATACTATAATATATAGGAAGGTAAGTGACACCGTCCTTTCTGAAAATCTCGCGTTCATTCGAAAAGACGATTGCATGATTAATTCCGTAATCTGGCGTTTCTAGGAATTTGGTAAGCGCACTATGATCAGTATAGTCCTTTCCTGATTTTATCTCTAAGGGAAGCACCGTCAAATTATCGTGGTCATCTACAAGAAAATCCACTTCACCTTTTTTCTTGTTATCATAATAATGCAATTTGAAGCCATGTGCAGCAAGTTCCTGAGCAACCACGGACTCATACACTGTACCAAGATTGATACTCCTTATGTCTTGCAGAACAGCATTCACATTCAATCCATACAGAAGATTTGTCAACAGTCCCACGTCATTGAGATAGAGCTTAACCAGCTTCTTTTGATCAGACTCGGCAAGAGGAAAACGAGGATTGCTGATAGCAGACACCTCCAAAGCAACACCAGAGTTGGTTAGATATTCAAACTCATCGGCATAATCAGAGAAAGTTTTCCCTTTCTTATTTTCTATATTTTTATATACAATGCGCTTCTTCTTGTTTTCCAAGATGCTGGGGATAAGGTCATAAATCTTGCGAATCTTAAGCTTGTGTTCCTCATCATATTGTGAAGCGTCAATGCGATAGAGATTGTGTATATCCCTATGTGTCTGCCTGACACGAACCATATTCCGGTCAGCCAGATAATTGTTGATTGCTTCAGGCAGTCCACCAACAAGCAGATAGTATTGGAAACGCTTCAATAGTATGTTATGTGTACTCTCATCCAAGGACTCTTCGTGAGTGAAGTGTTCCCGTATGTTCTCTATCCATTCCTTGCCGACACCTGTGGTCCAAAGGAACTCCTCAAAATCAAGAGGATACATCTGCTCAATAGTCACACTTCCAAGGGGCACAGAGGGTGTTTCCGATAAGGCAACACCTGATTGGAACCCACTTGCAATAAAACGATAGCGCGACTCTCCGTTGAGAAACTTCAGCATCGTCATCAAATGAGGATAGCTTTGTATCTCATCCAAAAAGACCAGCGTATCGGTTTTGTCGCCTAAAGGGGAGGAATAGAAGTTGCTCAACCGCATATAGAGGTCGGTGGTTGTATGAACATCTGTGAAAACCTTATCACCTTCGATGTCTTCTTTGAGGTTGATTTCAACAAAATGTCGAAACAACTTTTGACCAACATAGCGGATAAGGTAAGACTTACCTATCTGTCGTGCACCATTAACGAGCAGGATCTTATTTGGCTCTTCCAAAAGGAAACTTTCTAAAAATGAAGTGAATTTACGTTCAAGCATAACAATGTCTTTAAAATTTCGCTACAAAATTACAATAAAATCTTTATTCAGCAAAGAAAAAATCAACTTATTCCATATTTTTAGCAATAATTTTTCCTACTTATCCCATTTATAACGCCACAAATATACCAACTTATTCCTTTTTTAATACCATAAATGAGTCCACCCGTTCTAAGCTTTATAAGTTGGCGCAATCTCAACATTTTTGCCAGATTGCGCCAAGTTACAAACTATTTCGAAGCCTCCGCCATGAGTGCAGCACGTTCTTCCTCGCTCATGTTTTTTAATAATTCAAGGAGTTCGCCTTTTTTGTCGGTTGCATTCATCTCTTTGTTGTCGCTTTCCTCAATTTCATTGAGTAAGTAGGCATTGTATTCAAGCATTTTCTTTAACGGATAAGCTCCAATGTATTTGGAAGTAATATCCCCGCTACTACTGTGTCCCATACTATCACTGATGTACCTATCGGGTACAATTCCCGTACTATTCAGATTCGTGGCAAAGCTGTGGCGTGCCCAGGTTGAGGTGGGCTTCTGTTCCATATCCAACAGCTTGGCAACCTTTGCCATTTGCTTGCGGATGCTTTTATTATACCTTTGTATCACCCATGTTTCTTTATCTGCTGAAAGGAATTTGCTCATAATCGGGAATACACGTTCACCGAGTTTAGGCTCATTGGCATATCTATCGAGAATCTTTTGTATTTCAGGCGTTACGGGGAAGATGACCTCGCTGGCATCCCTATTACAATCTTTTGTCTTGTGACACAGGAATCTTAACTGTTTTCCATGTGTGGAAAAATACCAACCATCGTATTCCAGACGTAATGTGTCTGCCAGATTCTGACCGTCTCCAAGATACATGAATAGCAACAAGCCAAGGTCACGGAATATTGCATTCTTTTCCTTTGGAATGAAACACTCTTTCCCGTTTTCATCTTTTGCCTCTCCTTTCTCCCAAAAGTCATAAAGTTTACGCCAGGTTGCCACATCCAAGAAATTCTCCTTACGACTTTCCATTAGATTATAAACTGTATCCTTAAACATCTCCTTGGTATCACCTTTAATCAGCTTCCTATCAATGCAGACATTTACAATCGCCCTGAAGGTTCGCAAGGAAATGCCTATAGTGGTAATTTTCAGACCAGCTTTCTTCATTTTGTCCACCCATTTCATGACGAATTCATGGTCAATGTCATTAAATGTAACATTCTTGCCCATGATTCTGGTAAAACGGTTTCGTATGTCTTTGTTGCAACGAGCCGTTCCAGCCTTATCGTTATCACGTTTAGCCTGAATGATTTCATCCCAGATAGAATAGATGGTGACATTTTCCTCAACAATACCATTATATCTATCTTTCATTCGACTCAAAGAAAATATGCCAGCGTCAACCAGCTCATATACCAAGGACTTTATGTTGGCAATATGCTTTTTTAGATTAGATCGTTTTTCGGAGTCGGCTCTCACTCTTGTACTTTGTTCATGTTTACACATTTCAAGCCACTCACTCCATGTGGATTTTTCTCCCACAGGAAGGTAGAGTCGCTTGGATTCTTTTGTGACCCTCAAAACAATGGGCAGCAATTGGGACTGATTGTGTTCTGTGGGAAGACCAGCATCATCACGTTTCGTAACAACCCATTTGCGTGTATCTATGGTTAGCGACACATAGACACCCTTGTAGTTGAAATTGGCTAAATCAGCCGATTCGGTGAACATGAACTTCTTCTTTGGCATAGCTAAATCCTTTATTTATCGATGTTTGTGAAAATTTTTTGGTGAACATGAGGTGAACATAGACCTCTAAATTCGGTGCAACTTTACGACATTTTCAGCAAACTACAAAATTTACAACTCGCTTATTTATCGATATTTAAGATTATTTGTAATTTCATTAAATTACTATGAAAAAGACTCATAATCTGGAGGTCCCTGGTTCAAGCCCAGGCTGGTCCACAACAACCAATCAGCAACTTAGAACTAACATCTAAGTTGCTGATTTTCTTTTATAAGCTCTATCGGAAAATACATTCTT
>ERZ773028.212-NODE-212-length-50685-cov-36.837744_pt1 | contig 50685 bp, 36 predicted proteins | sample MGYA00511123_ERZ773028 | MGnify/ENA primary metagenome ERZ773028 (study PRJEB29015, sample SAMEA2738134) | human oral metagenome | biome: human oral; feature: human-associated habitat; material: saliva | place: China | collected 2206 ... | reverse complement strand
TTGTACCGCCAGGTGCATGGCTGATTGGCTACGTTCGGGAGGGATAACCGCTGAAAGCATCTAAGCGGGAAGCCTGTTTCGAGATGAGATTTCCTGGCACTTTGGTGTGTGAGGCTCCTTATAGATGATGAGGTTGATAGGCCGGGTATGGAAGCGAGGACTGAAGACTCGTGGAGTTGACTGGTACTAATAGGCCGAAGGCTTACTTTTCAAGAGAGTTTTGTTGTTTGCGTTCACTGTATGGTTTTTGGATAACAATCCAATAGGCAATAAAAAGAGCCCGCTTGCGCGGGCTCTTTTGCTTTAACAGCTAAAGCTAAAAAGGGGCAGACCCATGCGGGTCTGCCCCTTTTTTGTGCCCTCAGACCCTTGTCTATGAAGCTTTGTCTACAAGGAAGAATGCTCTTCACAGACACACTGGGATAGAGTAGAACCATGCACTACCCCATGTTTTCCCACGCACCAGAGCCAGTCGATCAGCAGCGCCAACACAACGGTGAAGAACGAACGGCAGCACTCTACGTAGAGAGCACGCTGGAGCCTCACGAAGCCTGGGCGGCACTGACCGAATACATTCACCTCTGGTGGCCCAGGCAGCTCCTACAGAGCGAGGATAGCCATATCGACCTCTCCACTGAGCTACTGCTCGAAGAGACCGCAGACGGGGATATCATTCCTGTCGCACGCATTATCCAATGCGAGAACGAAGACGTCCTCACCATCGCACCCTACCCGGGTACACGCCTGGGGCGGCTCATGGGCGTAGCTGAAGAATCAGAAGAAAGCCTGAGCTTCATCCTGGATGCTCTAGCCCCGGAGACCGCAGAAGGACCGTTATCCCTGCTCGAAATCAGTAGCGGCACCTACACGGGTCATGAAGACGAAGAACTGGGCATCTACGCGGAACAGGAAGAAGCAGCTGCCCTACTCATGGGCGCCTACAGCCGCTTTATCGGAGCTGAACTCCAGCGAGAAGAACTATAGGGGCCTTCGGATAAAAGAGGTTCTCAACCCCTGTAGAGTGGTATGTCATGAGCACACAGGACCAGAACACCCCGCAGCAGAAGGACGCACGCCCCATCTGGACGCGACTGCGTGCTAAAGCCACTGCAGAAGCGGTTCAACCTCAGCATTACACCAGGCCTCAGCATTACTCCAGAGCTGACATGCTGAAACAGAGCAATATCTGGTTCCGTAAACAGGGTGTGCCCCTCATTATTCCTGCCCGTCAACGTGCTCTCGATGCGTTCCCACGCTCCGTGCCGTGGATTCTGTGGGCTGGCATCATGCATATCTGCTATATCTTCCTGCGCGACATTCTCCTCTTCGTAGTAGAGGACGTGAAAGGATCCCTACCGAACTACATCAAAGCTCTCACAAGCGATAGCGCCCTCAGCAACGAAGTACTCCCAGTGCTCGTACTCGGCGGGATTTTCCTCGTGATGCCGGTTATCTCCGGTGTGTTCATTACTCTTGCCCACAAGCTGATGGTTCGCACCCCGCGGTGGGTTCAAATCACCACGGGTATTCTTACCGTACTTTTTGCCGGAATGCTCTTTACCGCCGGTGTCTTTGCATCCAACACCCTCGACGGCCTCGACTTCGTCTACGACGGCGGCCAAGTATTCCCGCTCATCGTTATCGGAATCTACCTCGCCATCTTCCTCGGCGTAGACACCATCCTAGGGTGGTCCCTCAAACACGCCATCCACCAGCTCGCCTCCCTGCCGCCCATGATCGCGAAAGTACTGCCCGTGCTCATGGTGTCCGTACTCTTCATTTTCGTGAACGCAGACCTCTGGAAGCTCGCCAACGGACTCAGCTTCCCGCGCACCTGGGCGGTTCTGGGCCTCATGGGGCTACTCGCCGTGTTCGTGGTCGTCACAACCTCCCTGGAGCGCACAGCGCGCCTGCTGGGGCGCTCCAGAGGCGACAATATCGCAAGCTTTAGCGACAATGACTACGAGCACGCCGCAGCCCTCGAAGGCGGAATCTGGAACACCGCCCAAGACTGGGTCGAAGAGAAGAAAATCCTCGAACACCGACCCCTCAAAATCGCGCCCTGGAGCAACCTCATCATCATCCCCATGATCGGGCAGATTATTCAGGCGACCCTCTTCATGCTGCTTGTCTTCGGATTCTTCATGGGATTCTCATCCATTGCCATTAGCGACACCACCATCGAATCCTGGATGAGCATCAAACCCGAACACCTCAAAATCCTCGGCGTGGACACCAATATCAACGCCGTCGTCATCAAGGTGTCAATGATCGTTGCCGTGTTCTCCGGGCTCAGCTTCGTTGCAACCACCAGTAGCGACGAAAAATACGCCCGAAGCTTCCTCAAGCCCATGATTGAGCGGATCAAGCACATCCTGATCATTCGCGATATCTACCTGGGCCTACTCACCATGCCCAAAAATGAAGTGCTCATACCCCTCGAAGAGGAGAAGAGCACTGAAAAAGAGACTGACAAAGCATAAAGAGCCAAGTCAGGGAGATATAAAAGCTAATGGGTCGACAGGTTCATCGTCAGCAGGTTGAACACCAGGTAAGCCATCAGAAGAGCCGTCGCACCATCCAAAACGCGCCACGCTGAAGGGCGCGCAAAGAGCGGACGCAACAGGCGCGAACCATAGCCCAGCATCAAAAACCAGATCAGGCTACCGCAGCAGCAGCCCAGGTAGTACCACCAACGGCCCGGATCGCCCTGGGCGTTCGCCAGCGAACCCAAAAGAATAGTCGTATCCAACCACGCCAGCGGATTCAAATACGTCACCGCCGCCGTGGTCAGCAGAGCCGCCTTCAACGACTGAGAATCACCCTCCGCATCATCAACCACGATGGAGTGCGGAGTAAACACGCGGCGGCCAGCCTCAAAACCAAACCACGCCAAAAACGCCGCACCCACATAACGGAATACCTCAATAAACCACGGCGCCGCATCCAACAGGGCACCCAGACCCACAACGCCCAAACCAATCATCAGAGCATCCGACAGAATGCAGAAAATAATAATCGGGGTAATATGCCGACCCAAAATACCCTGACGCAGCACAAAAGTTCCCTGGGCGCCAATAGCCGCCACCAAAGAAATCGTGGTGGTAGCACCCAGAAACAGCAGGGACAGGGATGTGGGCATCGTGAAACTTTCTATGTTGATCAAATGGGGTATGAACCCGCGTACGCAGTGGCGGGTAGCGGCTCTCTTACTACCAGCTTGCCAGGCAAAGGCCTGTGATGCAGGGATAAAGCCTGGGTTAGCGGAAGTGTGAAGCGCCAGAGATGAGAATACGGGAAAAAGGACCCTAAATCTATCTAAATATTTTCATACTGCGTAAGATATTCTTATGACACGTTTCAGCACCGACCAGCTCACCACATTCGCCACCGTCATCGAATACGGCACCTTCGACGCAGCGGCAGATATCCTGCGGGTGAGCCCCTCCGCCATCTCCCAGCGCATCAAAGCCATGGAGCAGATCGCCGGAAAGGTCCTGCTACGCCGAAGCAACCCCGTCACCCCCACCGACGCCGGACAAAGCGTACTGCGCATCGCCCGACAAAGCGAATTCCTGCAGCAAGAAATGGAACGCGAACTCATGGGCGCCGGCGGCTTCCAGAGCGTCTCTGTTGCCGTCAACGCCGACTCACTCGCCACCTGGTTCCTCGACGCAGTAGGAACCCTCACCCGCGAAGACAGCATCTTCTGCGACCTGCGACGAGAAGGCGAATTCCACTCCTCCGCCATGCTCCGATCCGGAGAAGTCATGGCAGTCATCACCTCCAAACCCGAAAAGATCCCCGGCTGCTCCGTCGAAACCCTCGGCGTGGCACGCTACTGGTGCGTTGCCACCCCCGACTTTGTGCAGCGGTACCTGCCCGGCTGGCCCAAGAGCATGAGTCGCGAAGAGCTCAACCACGCCCCCGTTGTCGAATACGACCGTAAAGACTTTGTGCAGGATGTGGCACGAGCCCTCATTGAAAAAGAGGTAGGCCTAGAGGCTGAAGAAACCTTCATCCAAAGCCCCACTATCTACATTCCTTCATCTCCGGACTATGCGCGCGCCGTCAGCTCCGGTATCGCCTGGGGCCTCATTCCTGAGGCGCAATGCGCCGAAGAGCTCGAAAGCGGGCACCTCGTGAAGCTCGCCGCAACCCCCGTAGAGTTTTCCCTCTATTGGCAGCGCTGGAACATTAACTCGCCCGTTATGGAGACCGTAACCCACCGCGTCCACGAAGCAGCACGAGGCGATCTGATCTACTAAAGGGGTCCTTGAGTTAAGATTCTGAACTTAACCCAAAATATTTAAAATATGAGTCTGACTAGACTATATGCTTATATAAGAATATAAGAACCGGGTAATAAAACCCTATAGCACCCCACCACACATAGAGAGGCGGCCGCCCCACACGGGACGGCCGCCTCTCTATAAGCTCTAACGCCTAAGTCATAACGCCTAAACTCTAGCGCCAGCGAGTCATCATCAGCATGCTCACCATCATGACGCCCACGCCAACACTCACATTCCACATACCCAAATCAGGAATCGGGAACAGGCCCTGCGTAATGTAGAAAACAATAATCCACAGAATGCCCACCGCCAACAGCGAGAACATAATCACGCGGTACCACAACGGAGTCTGCTCCTTCAGCTGCGTGCCGCTCTCCATCTCACGAGCAATCTCACGCAGACGCAGCTCGCTCGCATCCTCCACCTCAGACTTAGCAGACTTCTGAGACTTCTTCTTGGACGATGCCTTAGCCGAGTTGGTCGACATACTTCCTCCGCTTATTGTTGTATGGGTAACCTAAAAATATATGTTCACACCTATCTTTGCAGACTTACGGGATGATTTCACCTTCTCCGTGCGTTGAAAGATAAGGAACGCCACCCGGCGCCCAAGAACATACACAACCCAGAAGACAAAGGAGAACGCATGAGCCAAGGAACGGCACCCACCGCAGAGCGCCGCCCCCGCACCGTGCTGCACTGGATCATCCAGATTACAGGCGAACTCCTTATCACCGTCGGCCTCCTACTACTGCTCTTCGTCGCATGGCAGCTCTGGTGGACCAACATCGACGCCGACCGCACCCAATCCCAAGCCGTCAGCACCCTTGTTCAGGAATTCGACTCCAACCCCGCCGAACCCCTCCCCGACTGGGACCCCAACACCCCTCCCGCAGGTCTGAGCGAACCCGGTCACGGTGAAGTCTTCGGCGTCGTCTACATCCCCAAGTTCGGATCCGACTACCAGCGTCCCGCCACCCAGGGCACCAGCTCCGACGTGCTCGACTCCCTCGGACTCGGCCACTACGAAGGAAGCGCCATGCCCGGACAGGTCGGCAACTTCTCCCTCGCAGGCCACCGCCAAACCCGCGGTAAAGTCCTCAACGACATCGACCTGCTTACCGAAGGCGACCACATCTACGTGCGCACCAAAGACGGCTACTACACCTACACCGTCTACAGCCACGAAATCGTGCAGCCCGACCAGGTAGAAGTCATCGAACCCGTCCCCGGACAGCCCGGCGTAGCACCCACCGAGCGCCTCCTGACGCTCACCACCTGCCACCCGCGCTACGGCGACACCGAACGATACATTGTCCACGCCCGCCTCGAATCCTGGCGGCCCGCCGCAGCCGGAGCGCCCGCAGAAATTGCCGCCTCCGTAGCAGGATCCTAAATCAGAGAGGAAAAGCAGATGTACGCATGGATTTTCCGCCACCTCCCCGGCCCCCTGTGGGTTCGCATCATCATCGCCATCGTGCTGATACTCGCCGTAGTCTACCTGCTCATGGAATTCGTCTTCCCCCACTTCGCAGAGTACGGCCCCTTCAACCTGAACGTCACCATCAACCATTAGCGCTAAGGACGTGCCATGACCCGCATCCTTGTCATCGACAACTACGACAGCTTCGTCTTCACCCTCGTCGGCTACATCCAGCAGCTCGGCGCTGAAACCACCGTCATCCGTAACGACGAATACGAACTCGACGCCGTCATCAAGCTCGCCGAAGAACACGACGGCGTACTCGTCTCTCCCGGCCCCGGCGCCCCCGCAGAAGCCGGCGTCATCATTGACATCATCCGCTGGGCAGCCGAAGCGAAGAAGCCGCTACTGGGCGTATGCCTCGGCCACCAGGCCATTGCAGAAGCATTCGGCGGAACCGTCACCCACGCCCCCGAACTCATGCACGGCAAGACCTCCCGCCTCGTGCACGAGAACGTCTCCGTGTTCAAGGACGTGCCCAACCCCTTCACCGCGACCCGCTACCACTCCCTGGCAGTTGTACCCGAAACCATGCCCGAGGTCCTGGAAACCACCTCCACCACCGACAACGGCATCATCATGGGCCTGCGCCACCGCGAAGCCCCCATGCACGGCGTGCAGTTCCACCCCGAATCGGTTCTGACCGAAAGCGGATACCTCATGCTCGGCAACTGGCTCGAAGAAACCGGTCTGCAGGGAGCCGCAGAGCGCGCTAAGAGCCTCTCACCCCTCATGGCTTAGTAACTTTAGCTTAGGCCGCCATCAATGGCTTATATCGCCTCCAGAAGCCCCGTAGCAGGCATGCTACAGGGAAACTGGAGGCGATAGCTATATCTGACCCCTAGCTACGAGCAAACCCAGATACACGAACAAGCCCAGATACGCGAAAAGGGGCGGCGCCCCACACCCAACGGTGTGGAGCGCCGCCCCTTTTGCTAACCGCTAGAACCCCTTAGCGGGCGTTAGCGTTTGCGTTGTTCGCATTGGTATTCGCGTTAGTACCCTGAATCGTACGGGTACCCGCAGTAGCGGACGCAGCCGGTGCCGGAGTAGCCGTAGCGGTAGAACGCTGTTGGTTCTGGTTACCAGTAGTAGCGTTCTGGTTACCGGTCGCTGCCGCAGGCTGAGTAGCCTGCTGGTTAGCCGCGGTAGAACGCTGCTGGTTCTGGTTACCAGTAGTAGCGTTCTGGTTACCGGTCGCTGCCGCAGGCTGAGTAGCCGCAGTAGTCGGAGCGGTCGTCTGAGTCGGGGTAGCAGCCACACGGATCGTCACAGTGCTGTTCTGAGCCACCAGAGTACCTGCCGCAGAGCTCTGCGAAATCACAGTGCCCGCAGGACGCTCGTTAGTCTGAACAGTCTCAATGTTGGTGTTCAGCAGAACATCCTGAGCGGTCAGAGCAGCAATCGCCTGATCCTTGGTCAGACCCACCAGCGAGGGGACCTTTACCTTACCGGACGACAGGACAATGTTCACGGTGCTACCAGCCTCAACGGTCTGAGCGCCCTTATCGTCGGTCGAGCCCTTCTCCGGGGACAGCTCCACAACCATACCTGCAGGAACGGAAGCGCTCTCCACGGTGGAGACGCGGCCATCCACCAGACCCAGGTCCTTCAGAGCGTTACGGACATATGCCTCACTCTGACCCTGCAGGTTATCCGGCAGCTTGACCTTCTCCGGACCGTTCGAAACAGTCACAACAACGGTCGAGCCCTTATTGACCTTAGAACCAACACCCGGCTCAACGCTGATAACGTCGCCCTTCTTGACGTTGTCCGAGTAGCCCTGACGGTACTCCAGCACGAAGCCCAGGTTACGCAACTGGTTCTCGGCATCATCGCGGGAAACATTCACCACAGCCGGAACCGGAACCTGCGGAACCTCATTCAGCTTATTCTGGTAGTACAGCACCGAGCCGACACTGAAGAACAGCAGAGCCGCAATCAGAGTACCCACAAGGAAACGAACCCACGCACGCTTACGCGGCGAAGACTCATCGTACTCTGCGTATTCCTCATCGTCGTACAGTTCCTCATCGTCTTCATACTCGAAGAAGCCGTTGAGGCCGCCATCCTCCACCGAAGCCTCAGTAATCGAGGTGGTGTACGGGGCGTAATCCTCACCCAGGGAAGCAGTAGTCGCCGAAGGAACAAAAGCAGTAGTCATCGCTGCATCCTGAACCACGGTCTCTTCACCCGGGCGAACAACCGATACCAGAGCCTGAGCGAACTCAGCCGCGCTCTGATAACGCTCATCCGGGTTCTTCGCCAGACCCTTCAGAATCACAGCATCCAGACCAGCAGGAACCTCAAGCGGGGTGAACTTGCTCGGAGGCTCAGGGGCATCCGAAAGATGCTTAGCCGCCAGATCAACATTCGACTCAGCATCAAACGGAGAACGACCAGCAATCATCTCGTAAATCACGCAAGCAGCAGAGTACAGGTCGCTACGGGCGTCAACTTCCTTGCCGCTCACCTGCTCAGGGGACATGTAGCGTGCGCTACCCATCACCACATTAGCCTTGGTCAGCGCCTCGCCAGCTTCCTCAATGGCACGGGAAATACCGAAATCCATGACCTTGATCTGGCCCGGCTGACCCTTAGCGATATCCTCGCTGGTACGCTCCAGCACCATAATATTCGCCGGCTTAATATCGCGGTGAATGATGCCCATCGAGTGGCTGTACTGCAAAGCACCCAGCAGCTGCTCGGAATAACCCAAAGCATCACGGACCGGCAGATGACCGCCACGGGACAGAATGGAACGCAGAGTATGACCCTCCACATACTCCATCACGATATAAGGAATAGCGGTGCCCTCTTCCGAAGAAGCAGAATCCCCACCATCCTGCGAAGGGTTATACGAACCGGTGTCATAGACAGCAACAATCGCAGGATTGTTCAGAGACGCCACAGCCTCCGCCTCACGCTTAAAGCGTGCGCGGAACGTATCGTCCTGGGCCTGCTCCGGGCGCAGAATCTTAAGCGCAACCTTGCGGCCGAGGCGAGTATCCTCAGCAGCATAAACGGTTGCCATCGCACCGGTACCGATTACCTCGAGTACCTTGTAACGGTTATCAACCGTGTCGGGAACCGACAGGTCCATAAGTTCTCCTGGATCACTAAGACTAAAACTAAATCAAAATGTAGGGGCTAACGCGCCGACGCAGAAGCGGAAGCAGAAGCCGACGCAGACGGTGCAGCAGAAGCGCTCGCACTCGAACCCCTACCCGAACTGGAAGAGGCCACATACATGTCTACATTACTACCAACCGTGACCTTGGTGCCAGATGAGGGGGTAGTACGAAGCACCGTACCGGGGGCCGCAGTGTCCGAATTCTCATAATGCAGAGAAACATTCACACCCAGAGCGGCAACAGCCTTCGACGCCTCATCAACGTTCTTACCCTCAAGGTTCGACGGCAAAGTCACCGACTTCGGACCGGTTGAATAGCGAACAGTTACGCTATTACCCTGCTCCAAAGTACCCGTCGGAGAAACCGAAATCACCGTGTTCTCCGGCTGAGTCGACTCAACACCCTCAGTCTTGGGGGACAGACCAAGGTTCTTCAGCTCGTTCACTGCATCCTGCAGCTCGCGACCCTCATAGTTAATCGCGTTGACGGTCACCTTCTGCTTTGCAGCACGGGCAGAAGCAGACTCGGTCGGTTCCACCGTAGAAACAGTACCCGTGTTCGTCGGAACAGCAGACGAAGAAGCGCTCGGAACCGGATCAGTCGAACCGCCACCATTATTGGAAGAGAGGACCGTCCAAATACCGCCGGCAATCAGCACGATTGCCAGAAGCAGAGCAACCCACATCCACACGTTCGGGCCACGCTTCGCTGCAGGAGCGGGAGTAGACTTCACGCGACCCGATACAGGACGCATCGTCTGCTCACTCGTGCGAGGAATCGGCGCCGTCGTCGGCGCCGGCGAGAAACGACCACCAGAACCAAAACGCGGAGTAGCAGAAGCACTAATCGGCTCAGCCGCAACATCCATAGCGGTCATCGCGACAGTAGCGTCGTCAGCGTTCTCCTCAGCTAAGAACTGAGCTAGAGAAGGAACAGCCTTCACCGCAGCCTTCAGGTCGCGGCGACGAATCGCATCCACCGCAGACGCCAGAGCGGTCGCATCCTTAGGACGCTGAGCTGGGTCCTTCGCCAACAAGCACATGATGAGCGCACGAGCAGGAGCCGGAATAGTCTCCGGAAGCGGCGGCGGCGGATCATTCACCTGAGCCAACGCAATCGCAATCTGCGACTCACCCGTAAACGGACGACGACCCACCAGGCACTCATAACCAATAATGCCCAACGAGTACATATCCGAAGACGCGGTAGCCGCCTGACCGGTTGCCTGCTCCGGCGCCAAATACTGGGCAGTGCCCATCACCTGGCCGGTAGCCGTCAACGGCACCTGATTAGCCAGACGAGCAATACCGAAATCAGTCACCTTCACGCGATCATCCGGGGTGATGATGAGGTTACCCGGCTTCACGTCACGATGCACTAGACCCTGCGAATGAGCCGCAGCCAACGCACGAGCGGTCTGAGCAATGAAGTTCAGAATACGATCGGGCGGCAGGGTAGTCTCGTGCTCGATGATGCTCGAAAGCGGATTACCCGGCACCAGTTCCATGACCAGGTACGCGGAGTTGTCCTCCTCGCCGTAGTCGAAAACGTTCGCTACGCCGGGGTGGTTCAACAGCGCCGTATTACGGGCCTCAGCGCGGAAGCGCTCCAAGAAGCCCGGGTCACCGGTGTACTCCTCCTTGAGGATCTTGACCGCAACGATGCGCCCAAGCACCTTGTCGCGAGCTTTCCACACCTCGCCCATACCGCCAATCGCGATACGTTCGGTTAGGGTGTAGCGCCCGCCCAAAGTGATATCAGCCGCAGGCCTCACTTGTTCAACACCGCCTCAAAGAGTTGCTTACTAGTACTGGTTGCCAACTGGGCACCGGTCGCCGCATCAATATCCTCATAAACCACAGCAATCGCAATCTGAGGATCATCAGCCGGCGCGAAACCGGTAAACCAAGAATTATTCAAACCTGCCGTGGTCTCCGCGGTACCGGTCTTACCCGCCACCTTCACACCGGAGACACCAGCATTACGTGCAATACCATTATCAACCGCATTCACCATCCACTGCTTCACCTGGTTAGCAATTTCAGGGCTAGTGGACGTACGCAGCTTCTCAGGAGAGAACTCCTGCAAAGTGCTCAGGTTGCTGGTCTTCACCGAACGAATCAGGTTCGGCTTCATCTGCACGCCGCCATTTGCAATCGCTGCAGAAGTCATCGCCACCTGCAGCGGAGTGGTCTTCACGTCGTACTGACCAATCGCCGACTGGGCCAGCTGGCTCTGCGTCAGATTCGACGGGAAAGACGACTTAGAAACCGTCAAAGGAATCTTCAAATCCTGGCCGTAACCAAAATTCTCAGCGGTCTTCGCGATACGCTCCTGACCCAAATCCATCGCAATCTGCGCAAACGGCGTATTACAGGACTGAGCCAAAGCCCACTCAATCGTCACCTGAGTGCGGGTCGAACACTGACCGCCCGTATAGTTCGGCAGGCTGATGTTCGTGCCCGGCAGCGGCAACTGCGCGGGGTTCGCAATGACCGAAGATGCGTTGTACTTGCCGGACTCCAGCGCCGCCACCGCATCAATAATCTTGAAGGGCGAACCCGGCGAATAGGTGTTACCCGCAATCGCACGGTTAAACAGGGGGCTGTCCTCATCAGAAGTCAGAGCCTGGTAATTTGCCAACACCGAAGAGCTCGTATGAGACGACAGAAGATTCGGATCATAGGACGGCGAAGAAGCCATCGCCAGAATCTCACCAGTCTTCGGGTTCAACGCCACCACAGCACCCTTACGGCCCTGCAACGCGTTATAGGCAATATCCTGAAGCTTCGAATTAATCGTCAGCTCCACGCTAGCGCCCTGCGCAGAAGAACCACTGAACAGCTGCGCCACACGGTCGTAGAACTGGCTATCGCTCGTGCCGGCAAGCTCCTTATCCATAGCAGCTTCCAAACCGGTCGCGCCATAAATCGTGGAGAAATAACCCGTCAGAGCCGCATACTTAAGCGGGTGGTTATACACACGCTGGTAGTTGTACTCATCATCAGACTTCACCGACGAAGCAATCTCCGTACCATCAACCACGATCGAACCACGTGCCGAACCGTAATTGTCGTAGAGCGCTCGAGAATTCCACTGATTATTCATCAGCGTCTTCGAATCGAAGAACTGAATATAGCTGAGGGTACCCATCAGCAGGACAAACACGCACGCGGCAGACATCCACATGCGGCGAATAGCCCTATCCATTCTTCTCACCTCCAGAATCCTTAGCCGTAATACGCGCCAGAACGCTAGTAGCACCCTCCGGCTCGTAGCTAGTGTCCGCATGGTCAATACCCTGCGGAGCATCATAACCAGCCACCAGGTGAGGTGCGCGGGCACTATGAGAAATAGACAACCACAGCGCCACAATAATCCAGTTAGCCACCAACGAGGAGCCACCGGCAGACATGAAAGGAGTCGTCAGACCAGTCAGCGGAATTAAACGAGTCACGCCGCCAATCACCACGAACAGCTGCAAAACCATGACCGTAGACAGGCCGGCAGCCAACAGCTTGCCGAAACCATCACGAGTACCCAACGCTGCACGGTAACCGCGCGAAACCAGAAGCATGAACATCATCAGGATGGCCCCCAGACCCACCAGGCCCAGCTCCTCACCCAACGAGGAAATAATCATGTCCGAGTTAGCGTACGGGACGAGGTTCGCGCGGCCCTGGCCCCAACCGCGGCCAAAAAGACCGCCGTAAGCCAGACCGAAAACGCCCTGCAGAATCTGACCCGAACCGCCAGGAGACGCCTGGTAAATCTCCGGATCAAAAGCATGCACCCACGCATAAATACGGGCGTGCACGTGCGAGACATAGTGGTACGCGAAATAGCCACCTACAGCCATACCGATACCCGCAACCACCAGCCACGAAATACGACCGGTCGACAGGTACAGCATCGCCATGAACAGGCCAAAGAACATAATTGCCGAACCAAGGTCCTTCTGGAACACCAGAACACCCAGGCTCACAATCCACGCCAAGAACACCGGCGCCAAATCACGCAGACGCGGCAGATTGATAGGGCCGATGCGGCGGCCAGCCACCAGAATCAGGTCACGGTGCGTCGCCAAATAGCCGGCGAAGAAAATCGCCAAAGTAATCTTCGCGACCTCACCCGGCTGGAACGTACGGTTACCGATATGAATCCAAATACGAGCACCATTGAGCTCCATACCCAGACCCGGAACCAGCGGCATGATAAGCAGGATCATCGACAGCACCAGGGAGGTGTACGTGACCTTACGCAGCAGACGGTAATCCCTGAGCACAAACACGATAATCGCGCACAGCACCATAGACACGCCAGTCCACATCAGCTGACCATCACCCACCGGAGCCGCAATCTGCGGATCCAGACGATAAATCATGGTCAAACCAATACCGTTCAGAGCCACCACCAGCGGCAGAATAAACGGATCAGCATAACGGGCGCGGAACTGCATGACTAGGTGAATCAGAAGAGCACCAGCACCCAGCACCACCGTGCACGGCAACCACTGGCTCTTCGACGTATCAAAAGCATGCTCCGGATCAATCAAGTACATGCCGAACGAGCTGATACCCACCGCCAAAACCAGCAGGAAAAGCTCCGTGAAACGGCGTGCACGAGGCGCGTCCGACTCACGACGGAACGAGAACTTAGCCATTGTTCTCACCGCCCTCTGCCGCAGGCGCGGAGGAAACCGTAGCCAGCTCAGGAGCCGGGGATGCCGAATCAGAGCCCGGTGCCTCAGAGCCCGGTGCCTCAGAGCTTGGAGCCTCACTGGGCGCCTCAGAGCTCGGGGAAGCAGATGCCGAGGCAGACGCGGAAGCAGACGCAGCGGCCTGCTCAGCCTTCTCACGAGACTGATCTGCCTGAGTCTTCAAACGAGTCACAATCTGGTGCGCATCATCCAGGTCCTTCGCTGTAATCGCATTACGCAACAAAGAACGAGTATGATCGCTCAGCTCACTCGTAGGAATATCGGTATTCTCCACCACGTGAGAAAGGCGAATCGGACCCAACGCATGCGGAATACCGTTGTACACCGCAACCGTGCCGTCACTCTCACCCACATAGTAGCTACGCTCCACATAGCGCAGACCGGTCCACGCAACCAGCGTCAAAATAGCCGCAACCAGCAGAGTAATGAACAGGCGAATCGACCACGACCGCGGGCGCGAACGCTCAACAGTATCCTCAGCGATCAGCTCCTCCAACTCAGCCGGCAGGGTCGCCTCATCAGACTCAACCGTCAACGGCACACGTTGAGCCACCGTCGCACGATGCTCCAGGGTACGAGAAGTAACCGCCGGAATCATGCCGGTCTCAGTAGCCACCGAAGCGGCACCAACCAGCTGATGCGGGCGGGAACCCAATTCGCTACGCAAAATCGCAGCATTCGTAAGAGCCGCATCCACGGCGTTATCGTACGTACCGATATGGTGACGCACCGCCCCAGAACCACTGTGCAACAGGGTTCCAGAGAAGTCACGCGCACGACGGAAACGGCGCAACGACCGACGATAACGGTCCTCAGGATCCTCATCATGGTGCGCACCCAAAATAGCCTCAGCAGCCTCAGCCGTGGCAGCAACCTCGGGAAGCTTCTGAGTGTTCGTGCTGACCTCCTGCTCCGCCACAATCGAATCAGACAAAGCAGAATCAGGCAGGCTCGAAGGACCCACCGGCTCATCCACCGGCAAAACCTCACGGTCAATCACCTGCAAGGACACAACCGTCACGTTATCCGGAGCGCCACGCTCCAAAGTCATTGCAATCAGGGTGTCAGCAATCTCAGACAGATCATCGGTAGAACGCATCACCTGCTCAATCTCCGACAGGGACACCACAGCATCCAAACCGTCCGAAGAGAGCACCCAGCGCTCGCCGGGAACAGCATCCAGAGTCTTCAACTCCAGCTCGGGGGACGCATCAACATCACCCAGAACGCGCATAATCACGTTCTTATGAGGGTGGTTCTCCGCCTCCTGCGGGGTAATACGACCCTCATTGAGCAAGCGCTGCACAAACGTATGGTCAGTAGAAATCTGCTCAAACTCACCATCAGCGCCCGGACGCAGACGATACGCACGCGAGTCACCAATATGGGCGAACTCAATGCAATCACCATCAATCAGCAGGGCAGTACAGGTCGTGCCCATGCCCGCCAGCTGTGGATCATTCGCCGCCAGCTCATTAATGATCAGGTTCGCGCTCTGAATCTCATCAGCCAGATAGACGCCGCCGGCACCATCCTCAAAGTCAGGATGGTCAAGCGGAGTCAGATTCAGAACCGTCGTAGCCGACGCGACATCGCCGCCCACATGGCCGCCCATACCGTCAGCAACGACAGCAAGGAAACGACCACCGTAGCCGGAGTCATCATTCTTCGAGCGTTTCAGACCCGTATCAGAGCGGGCCTCAAAACGAAAAGCAATCTTCATACACTAGCCCCTCAACTGCATGGTGGTACCGCCAACGCGGAAATCATCACCGGGCTCAATCGGGGTCGCACGAGTCAGACGCTCGCCATTGACGAACGTACCATTAGTAGAATTCAAATCCTCAAGGAACCAACGGGAACCCTGAGGGAACAGGCGCGCATGGCGACCCGAGGCGTAATCATCCTGCAGGGACACCTCAATGTCATTAGCGCGGCCAATAGTAATCGGGTGATCACCCAGCTGCATCATCGCGCCAGCCTGCGCACCGGCAGTAATAACAAGCTGCGAAGGGCGAGTCGGCGGAGGCGCAATATGAGTAGCCTCCGGAACCGCATCAACCGGTGCCGCACGATAGTTCTTACCCAAACCAAGGTCACGGCGAGCCGCCGAAACCACCAGGAAAACAAAGAACCAAATCAGAGCCAGAAAAGCGTAACGAAGGATAGTAACGGTCAATTCAGACGCCATTAACGGACACCTCCGGTCGAACTATGGAAGATGATGCGGGTATTACCCATGCGAAGCAGCGAACCGTTCGCCAGCACCACCGGCGCACGCAGAGGCGCACCATTGATCAACGTGCCGTTGGTAGAACCCATATCGGAGGCGACCACCGCACCACCCTGCATCGAAAGCTGCAGGTGACGGCGAGAAACACCCTTATCGTCCAGACGAAAATCAGCATCAGAACCGCGGCCCAGCACAAACGGCAGGTGGTTCACCGGGTGCATGCGACCCTCAATCTCCAAGAAGAAACGGGGAGCACCCGCCGCAGGAGGCGCTACAGGCATGTTCAGGCGAGCCGCAGGAGCCTGCTGAGGCGCAGGGCTGGGTGCAGGCTGAGCCGGCTGGGCAGCCGGCTTCGTAATGCGGGTCGGCAAAGAAGACTCACGCGGCGGACGCACCGGCGCGTAGTTAGTAGCGCCGCGCAGAGACGGGGACGCCGGAGCCTCCGGTACAGAGAATGGCTCGAAGGTCGCAACAACCTCAAACTCGCCCTCAGAGAGAGAGTCAAGAACGTTGAACGTCACGCGAACCGCGCCAATGAGGGTGTAACCCTGCGCGCGGGCGTGCGAAATCGCCAAATCGCACAGCTCAACAGCGAACGGGTTGCCCCACTCGCGCACGCGAGGGAAATCAACCGGTGCGAAACGGAGAGTATAGACATTAGGAGCCATGGTGCGGCCACTGCCGTCCACGTAGGACTCGTCATCCATCATGATGCGGACGCGGTTAGCGACATCCGCCTTCGCAAAGGTGCCGAAGCCCTTGGAAAGGCCGACAGTGCGACCGATGCCTTGCTCCAGCTTGCCCAGCTTGTCGAAAAACTTCATGCCGCCTCCTTCTCAACGACCATTCCGAGCAACAGACCGCGCAAACGGTCTTTATCCGAAAGGCTCAGTTTAACGAGCGTGTCTGTGCGTTTGCTGTGTGCTCTGTGAATGAACACACCCGATTCTATTTTAGGTGATGCACTTGCCATCGCTCTGGAACCCCGTCATTTAGCGGGGAATTGGTTATGGATATGAAAAAATCCCCGGTTCTTTCGAACCGGGGATCGTTGGTGCGCGAGGGGGGAGTTGAACCCCCACGCCCTCACGGGCACACGGACCTGAACCGTGCGCGTCTGCCTATTCCGCCACTCGCGCATGTGTCTTACGGTGTATCACCGCAGGCAACACATAAAACTATACGGACTGCATGCGGTGCTGTCCAATTGAGAGAGTGTGACCTTCGTTACTTAGTATTGGTGGGGGTGTCAGAAAGAGCCTCCGAGGCGCTATTGGGCACTCCATCGGACGCAGCTGCGGAACCCCGCTCCCGCGCCGTACGCTCGTGTTCAGCACGCTCCCTGTCAATACGTTCCAAACGCGCACGCAACAACCACGCCACCGGACCCGCATACGGCAGGCACAGCACCAGCAGAAGCCACTTCAGCTTCTGCACCTCCGAAAAATGCGGGTTCCGATGAATCGTCACCAAGCACAATAGTGCCAACGCAATACCAGCCAGAAACACGACCGTGACCACCAGTTCCAGTACGGCACGCCAATCCATAAACCCTCCTAATATCCTTCCTAAGCATACAGACCCATTGGGAGCCCGCATGAGGAGATCGCAGACCCTCAGAATAGTCTGAGGAGGCGTTCAGAATCTACCCCGATGGGTAGCCCCATACGCCCCTCAAGCACGCAAAAGGGCCCGCCCCGCACACAGCAGGACGGACCCTCCGCAAAGCCTTACGCAGAAACCTGCGTGTAGCTCACAAACTAGCGGCTAACCTTCTTAGCCTTCTTCGCAGCACGACGCTCAGCAGCCTTCGCATCATACTCAGCCCAGAACTCACGGGTAGTCACCGCATCGGTACCATCCCACGCCGCAAGATTCTTCAACTCAGGCATATCCGAAGCCTTGAAAATAGGCTCCAAACCAGCCTTACGCTGAGCCTCATAGTTCTTCAACACCGCAACAACCTGCGGGGTCATCAACAGAACCGCCGTCAAGTTCACAATCACCATGCCGGCATTCAACATATCCGCGGTAGTCCACACCAGATCCAGCGAAGAAATCGCACCGAAGAACACGAACACCAGAACCAGCGCACGGAAAATATTCATCGGCAGCTTACGCTCAGTCACGAAACGCATATTCGACTCGCCATAGTAGTAGTTACCAATCACAGTCGAGAACGCAAACATAAAAATCGCGATAGTCAGGAAGTGAACCGCCCAATCGCCCAGCTGCATAGCCAACGCCGACTGAGTCAGCGACGCACCACGAGAACGATCACCATAAGTCGGGTTCGACAGCAGAACAATAAACGCAGTCACAGTACACGCCATCATCGTGTCAAAATAAACACCCAAAGTCTGCACGTAACCCTGCTTAGCCGGGTGGGAAATAGTAGCGGTCGCACCAGCGTTCGGAGCAGTACCCATACCCGCCTCGTTAGTCAGCAGGCCACGCTTCATACCCCAAATCACGGCACCCATGGTACCGCCGGTCACAAACTCCTTAATGCCAAAAGCGCCCTGGAAAATCATCAGCAGCATATTCGGAACCTCGGTAATGTTCAGCAGAACAACCAGCAGACCCAGCAGCAGATACAGTACCGCCATAATCGGCACCAGCCACTCAGTCACCGAAGAAATCGCGCGAATACCACCGAAAATAATAGCCGCAGTCAGCGCCACCATAATCAGACCAATAGTGATGCGGAAGCCCATCGAGTTAGTACCCGAAACATCAATGCTGAACGAGTTCGCCGCAGCATCCACCACAGCATTCGTCTGAACCGCCACAAACACAAACGCATAAGTGACCACAATGAACGCCACGAAGATGTAACCCATCCACGGAGCATTCAGGCCGCGCTTCATGTAGTACGCCGGACCACCAATATAGGAATCCTTACCACGCTCCTTATACAGCTGACCCAGAAGGGACTCCGCAAAAGCAGAAGCCGCACCAACAGCAGCAATAACCCACATCCAGAACACAGCACCCGGGCCGCCCATAGCAATAGCCAAAGCAACACCCGCAACAGTACCGGTACCCACACGAGAAGCCGCCGAAACAGTAAACGCACGGAACGAAGAAATGCTCTTCTTACCGTCAGCCTCACGAGCAACCGGGTCACCCAGGACACGGACCATTTCCTTAATGGAACGCCACTGCACACCGCGAGTACGGATCGTAATGTACAGACCAGCCGCGATCAGGGCGTAGTAGAGGAAATTACTCCACATCCAGTTCTGCACGGCATCCACAGATGAAGTCAGTTCCGCAGTCTGCGTATTAATGTCCCCGATGATATTCAGAAGAAAATCCACTCGGCACTCCAATCTTGAAAGCAAAAAGCCCGCACGCTCAAAGCCGAAAGACGGACAACGTGTGGGCTACATTGCTGGGTGGCGCGGACTCAAAGCCGCGTAACGGAGGCACATACGCTCCGTATGATTAGTCACCTCATTGTGTCGGGTACGTCCCCCGCTCGGCAACTTAAAAAAGGGGCCCAAGCCAAAATGTAACGAATACTTAATATATGGGCAGAGTAAATATAGACTCCGTGGAGGTGTTACCGGCACCGGCAGGGCGGGCGCAAAAAGCCCGGTACAAGGCACAAAACCTCGCACCGGGCTTAGTGGAGAAGCGGGGGCATCGGATGGGCTATGAACGCTCAGGCTTCACAAACGGGAACGACAACACCCCACGAATCTGCGTCTGAGCCAACAGCATCACCAAACGGTCCACGCCCAGACCCAACCCACCCGTCGGCGGCATACCCGTCTCCAAGGCGTAAAGGAAATCCTCATCCACCTCCATCGCCTCCAGATCACCCGAAGCCGCCTTCAACGACTGCTCCGTCAGGCGCTCACGCTGCACCAGTGGATCCGCCAGCTCCGAGTAGGCACAGCCCATCTCCATGCCGTTAATCACCAAATCCCAACGCTCCGCCAAACCCGGAACACTACGATGCGGCGCCGCAAGCGGACTCGTCTCGGCAGGGAAATCCGTATAGAACGTCGGCTCCACCGTATGCGCCTCAACCAGCTCACCATACAGCTCCTCAACGACGGCACCCGGGCCCATGCCCTCATGAACACGCACACCGTGCTGCTGCGCCAAAGCCAGCAACTCCTCAAAATCCGTCTGCACATCCACGCGGCGACCCAGCGCCTCCGACAGAGCATCACACACCGACACCACACGCCACGGACCCGACACATCAGATACCGTGCGCTCACTCGAAGCCTTACGGCCCAGCGGCAAAGACACCGAACCAAACACCGCCCGGGCGGCATCCTTAATTAGACGCTCCGTCAACTCGCGCATCTGCACATAATCCGCATACGGACGATACGCCTCAAGCACCGTAAACTCCGGATTATGGGTCGCATCAGCACCCTCATTACGGAAATCACGACCCAACTCATACACCGGACCGCTACCGCCCACCACCAGACGCTTCAGGTACAGCTCCGGCGCAATACGCAACGTCAAATCCTCACCGTACGCATTGATATACGTGCGGAACGGACGCGCGCTCGCGCCACCGTGCACCGTATGCAGAATCGGGGTCTCCACCTCAAGGAAGCCCTCCGCATCCAGTCGGGCACGCAGCGCCTTAATGACCGCGGTACGCAGGCGCAGATTCTGCATCTGATCCGGATGCACCAACAGGTCCGTGGAACGGCGACGCAGGCGCGCCTCCGGGTCAGTAAAGGAGTCGAAGGGGATGGGGTGCAGGCTCTTCGACGCCATGTGCCAGGAGGCGGCAATCAGCGACGGGGTGCCGTTACGGCTCACCCCGTAGGTGCCCTGCACGGTGATGATGTCACCGGTATCCAGGTTGCGGGAGGCAAGGCTCAGCGGGCGCTCGCCCACCAGGCTGCGTTCCATGACGACCTGCAGGGTTTCACCCCCTTCAATCAGAGTTGCAAAGAGGACTCCACCATGGTTGCGAAGCGCGCGAATACGCCCCGAAACCATAAATTCCGAATCTGGAATATTTTCAGAAGAGAATATACGCAGGGCATCCTTCACACCTAGCACAGAGGTACCAGCACCGCCCAAAACGCCACCCAGCGGGTACGGCTCCATACCCGCCGAACGCAGCGCCTCCAAATGGCGCAGACGATGCTGAGTCTGATCACTGCGCGACACCTCAGGAAGCTCTTCCACAGCAGATACCTGCAACTGGCGAAGAGCCTCCAACTCATCTGCAGAAAGAACCTGCTCCTGATCCTGCAAACGGCGAGCCGACAGATTCGGCAAAAAGCCCTCCGCCATACCCGCAGCAACCACCACATTCGCCATCGCCAACGTCGGTTCCGTCGCCAAGAAGCGAGGAACCCACAGCGGGGCAAACTTCAGATTGAAACGATACAGACGGCGCAACTGCAGGAAACGATCCAGCACGCCCAAAGAGCGGGACGCAAAACGGTTCCATGCCGAAGCGCCCACCTGATCGGCAGCCTCAAAAATATGGCCAAACATCGCAAAATTCAGCGACACCCGACGCACACCCAGCGACGCCGCCTGCTCCATCAGCGACGCCACCATAAACTCCACCACGCCATTAGGTGCCTCCGGGGAGCGGCGCATAACATCCAGCGACAGGCCGGTCGGACCCCACGGCACGAACGACAGCAGAGCCACCATCTGACCCGCCTCATCATGAGCCGAAACTAGCAGAGACGACGAATCCGCCGGATCATTCACACGGTTCAAAGCCATCGAAAAACCGCGCTCCACGCGGCCATGACGCCACGCCGAAATATTCTCCGCCACCTGCTGACGCTGCTGCTCATCCAGCTCCGCAAAGCGACGCATCTGCGCCGTGTACCCGCCACGGCGCACACGCTGAACCGCCTGACGCACCGGCAGCATCGACGTGTCATTGAGCGTGAAACGGTCCGCCTCCAGGACCGCCTCCTCACCCATCTGAATAATCGACAGACCCGCACGGTTGTAGGCGCGCGCGCCCGCCTCGCTCACGCTCAGCGCCGCAGGAACCCAGCCGTAACTGCGCGCCTGCAACATCCACTGCTCAATCGCGGCATCCCACGAATCCGGGTCACCCACCGGGTCACTCGACGCCAAGCACACCGAACCGACCGAACGGTACGTAATCGCCGCCCTCTGATCCGGCGAGAAAATAACCTGCTTATCACGACGCGTTGCGAAGTAAGAGAGCGAATCATTGGCGCCGTACTGCTGCAGCAGGGCGCGAATCTTCAACTCCTTCTCGCCGGTCCACGCATCCGGGGCACGGTAACCGCGCGCCAACAGGTACAGCGCCGCAACCAGCGAAGCACCGTAACCGAATGACGCCAAGAAAGCCACCACATCCGCAGACCACACGCCAGGATGGGTACGCTCAATACCCATGCCGTGCATGAGCAACTCCCACGGGGTGATCGAACGCAGCGGCTCCCACACGCCAATACGGCACAGGTACCAGAGCACCAGGGTAGTTAGCAGAATACCGCCAGCCGCCGTTGCAGCCGCACCCGCCCACGAGAGGCGGCCAATACGCGCCGGGAACGCCGAACGAATCGAGAAAAGGAAGGGCACCAGCACGCACGCAAACACGATGGAGAGCGTATCGACCGTCGAGGAGAAAATACGGTCCTTATGCATGATTCCCTCAGGGAACACCAGCGTGAAGGCGCTATGGGTCGCAAGCAGCACACCCAGCATCTGAAAAACAATGGCGGCAATGAGGGCGGCACGCTTGCGCACAATCAGCCCGGAAACCATCACAATCATCGTGATGGCGCTGGGCAGAGTGTGCGTGGAAGGAATATTTAGCAAGTCGGCGGTGACTTCCCACCAGGTGAAGCCGCGACCGTGCCGCAGAGGAGAGATAATCCACGCGAACGTGGTCAGCAGCGCGGCAAAAGAATACACCCCGATCACCACGCGTGCTGATATCTCTGCATACCTTGAGGGAGGCGCGGGCGCCTGCTCTGCTCGTGCTGGACGGCGACGTGAGGTAGTGCGGTGAGACATCATTATCAGCGGGGGTCGGGGTGTAAGGGAAGGTGCTAGACCTTAGGAGTTCTTGCTAGGCTTCAGCCTTCGGGTCACGGTAGGTGCCCTCGAAGACGTCGGGGATGCCGTTGTCGTCAGCGTCCACGCTTTCCTTCTCAGCCAGGGCACGGTAGTGCTTGTTACGGCGAGACAGGATAGCCGCACCCACAGCGGCAGCCAGAACAGAGCCGACGAGAATCGCAATCTTTGCGTCCTCAGTGTGCGGGGAGCCGTGCGGGAAGGACAGCTCGGCGACCAGCAGGGACACGGTGAAGCCGATACCGCCGGTTGCAGCCAGACCGACCACGTCAATCCAGGCGACGTCCGGGTCGAGGTTAGCGTTCTTGAATCGGGTCACGAGCCAGGTAGTACCGAAAATACCGATGGTCTTACCTGCAACCAGCGCAACCATGATGCCGACCGCCACGGAGTCGGTGAGGGCACGTCCGAGGCCTTCAAAGCCGCCTACAGCCACACCCGCGCTGAAGAACGCGAAGATGGGCACGCAGATGCCGGTAGAGAGGGGGCGGAAGCGGTGCTCCAGCACCTCTGCCAGGCCGTGTTCTGCGTGTGCCGCCTCGGAGCGTGCGGTCATCTTCACGGGCACCAGGAAGCCCAGAACCACACCGGAAATGGTGGCGTGAATACCGGACTCGAGGAAGAGTGCCCAAGTGATAATGCCCAGGGGCAGCAGCAGAACCCATGCGGCGAGCGGCTTCAGGTGCAGCATGGTCTCACCGCGGTACGCGATGAAAGCAAACAGGGCGAGGGGAATCAGCGCGAAGAGCAGGTACTCGCCGTGGAAGTTATTGGTGTAGAAAATCGCGATAATGCAGATTGCGATGAGGTCGTCGACCACAGCCAGGGTCAGCAGGAAGACGCGCATCGCCGAGGGGAGGAAAGTACCCACGGCGGCGAGAACGGACACCGCAAACGCAATATCGGTTGCGGTGGGGATAGCCCAGCCGTGCAGTGCGGTGGGGCTGGTGAAGTTCAGTGCCGTGTAGATAATTGCGGGCACTGCAACACCACCGAAAGCAGCCGCAATCGGCACAATTGCGGTGGAGGGTGACTTGAGGTCACCAATCACGAATTCCTTCTTCAGCTCCAGGCCGGTGAGGAAGAAGAAAACGACGAGCAGACCGTCTGCCGCCCAGGTGCCGATGCTCATCTGCAGGTGGTTGAAACCGGGGATGACCGGGCCAACAACGGTGTCTCGCAGACCAAAGTAGAAGCTGGATGCGGGGGTGTTGGCGAGTACTACTGCCAGCACCGTCGCAATCAGAAGTACGGTACCGCCGACTGATTCTGCACGCAGAATGTCGGCTACGCGGCGTGAGTTGCTATATGAGCCGCGGCTGAGGGTATCTGGGTTGGTGTGAGTCATTCTCTCCTCTTTCTGCCGCGATATTATGCGGCATCTAAGGCTTTTAAGTTTACTCTGCACTGTATGAGTATTCGAGTACCGGCTGGCGGCTTTTAGCTCCTGGACGGTGCACCGCGGTGTGCTTTTATGGCGTATATGCATAAACGTTCCGCCCTCGCCGCGTGGTGCGGTGAGGGCGGAACGTTTTAGTATTTCTGCAGGTATTCTGCGTGTTTGACTAGCGCTCTAGTCGTGCGAATGCGAGATTATGCGCCTGCGATAGCGGGTGCGCCGGACTCCTGGCCGTGGTCGTGTGCCAGCTCGCGTGCAACGTAGTTCTCCAGGTCGAAGAGGTTGCCGTTTGCGCGCTTCACGATGGTCACCAGGGTCTCCATGGTTGCAACTTCCTCAACCTGTTCCTTCAGGAACCAGAGGATGAACTGCTCGCCCAGTGCGTAGTTCTCAGCGCGTGCTGCGGAGAACAGAGCCTCGATCTGACCGGTGACAACCTTCTCCTGTGCCAGGGACATGTCAACGATTTCCTGAACGTTCGCGAAGTCGTTCTTCACAGCGGGAACAGCGGGGATCTCGACCTTGTGGCCGCGGTCCAGCTTGTACTGAACCATCATGAGTGCGTGCTCGCGCTCTTCGAGGGACTGCTGGTAGAAGAACTTAGCCAGCTGGGGCAGGTCCTCACCGTCGAGCCAGATAGCCATGGACAGGTACTGGTGAGATGCTGCGAACTCGTGGCCAATCTGCTCGTTCAGAAGGTCGTAGAAAGACTTAGACATATGGTTTCTCCTTATATGGTGGTTGCTTTTAGGTGCCGGGATGGCGCGGTGCAACCTGTTGATATTTATCGTAAGGGGTAGGGTGCGTCATGTACAGAGAGAAAAGGCTAATCGGTGAATCAGATAAGGTACCCCTGACATATTGTCACCACAACCCTTAGTGTGGATGCCCTGAATACTTTCTTTGGGTTGAGTGGTATTAGGTGTGTTTCCTTGAGATTTCACGGTTTAAAGCGGCATTAGACACCCCAACATCCCGCGTACATGCATGATGCCCCGGCGCCCGATAGCTGGTCATCCGACATTTCAAAGCGGTACGTGATACCGCAAAAATTTTTTAAAATTCTTCGCATGTATCGATGCTCGGGGCAACTTTAGGCGGTTTTAAGGTTCGTGCGTACCGCAGTGCTCGCGGCTGCAAGAGCCTATTTAAGAAATCTGTTAAAGAGATAAGGCACGTTCCCGGTGGGGAATGTGCCTTATCTCTGATTCTCTCAACTCTCACCCGGGGCGAATCTTACCCGAAGGCGGAGGAGGTTATTGTGTGGGGTAGTCCCCACGCTGCAGTGCATCAATCGAGATGACGTTTGAGGGGGTGTTGCCGAGGACTGCCTCGCCGATTTCTGCAAGATGTTCAACCTGTTCGGTGGTCAGGTGGTCGAAAATCTGGCGGCGTACTTCGCTCACGTGGCCGGGTGCGACCTCCTGCACCTTCTGCTCGCCTGCGGGGAGCAAGTGGCAGATGCTGACGCGGCGGTCTTCTGCGCTGAGGGAGCGGCGGACGTAGCCGTCCTTCTCCAGGCGTGCCACAACGCGGGAGAGGCGTGCCGGGAGGGTGTTGGTAGTAACTGCCAGCTCGGTCATGGTGAGGGAATGATCCTTGGACTCAGAGAGCATCGCGAGCACCATGTATTCAACGAAGCTAATGCCGGCTTCGGTCTGCAGCTGGTTTTCCAGCTTGCGGGTGAGGTTGAAAATGATGGAGCTGATAAAGAGCCAGCCTTCTCGCTCCTGGGGGGAGAGCCACTGGATGGATTCGCTGTGTGCGGTATTTTCGGACCGCTGCGCAGACGTGGTTGGTGTGGACACGGGATTGGTTCCTCTTTTATCGGATATGGAGCTCCCTTATTAAGGGGAGATGCGGTGTGTTGGCACCCATTGTAGCGAAAGGTCTTACTCGCAACCTGAAATTGGTACGGTCAAGTAATGGTTGACACTTTGGTGCTAATTTTTTAGAGGGTGCTAGGGTCATCTTTTTGCACGCAGTGACTGTAAAAACCTTGGGTAGGTAGGTGATACACGACATATTTAAAAAGATTTCCGGTACAAGTATAGATGAGAACGTACCAAGAAGCACACTCGTGCATCGAGCCGAATTCCGCGGAATATCAAGGGTTTTAGGGGTGTGAATGAAAATTCTGAGGGGTGCAAAGAGGTTGCCAGGGGTGAAAAATAACGAAACGATAACAAAAATTTTAAGAAAATCACGGTTTTGGCTTTGCAACCGTAATGAAACCGTGTACACTAATTACATAACGGGGTCGAAGGAAGCCTCCGAGGCGAGACCGGAAGCTCGCTTCGATAGGTTCGACTCTCTATTTATCGGTGATTGTCGTCGGTGTACGAGTAACTCGTATTTCTACCGACGGATGTGCGGTGCGGGTGCAGTTCGTGGTTGGGCTGCATTCCGTACCGTATCTTTTTAACTCGAATATCTATCAACTCACTCTAAGAGCATCCAATGATCGGGTGCTCTTTTCTTTTGCCCTCATGTAGGTGCGCCGACAAGGGAGCTGCGGGAGCCGGGGGAGGGGCGTATGAGGTGGTGTGCCCATCTGTACCGTGCGGCTGCAGTATTGCTGTGCCGCATCGTGCCGAAATGGTTATCCACAGAGGTTTTCCACAGTGTGGAGAACTTACACGCGTGTGATTTTATGGAGGCGGTATCGAGCTTGCTGAGCGTTAAAAATGAGGGTGCAGCAGGGAAATTCTTGTAATTACAGGCTTCTACGGGCGTTAAAACCGAGAGGCAGTTCTTAAACAGAAGGGGTTTTCACCTTTAAATCCGCGGAACCCGAGAATTTCCACACCTGTGGATAACCCTGTGCACTTAATCCACCGCCTCCGGTGCAAGGAGGTGTGTAAGGCTGTTCAGAACCCCTTTGGGGACTCAATATTTTGGCTAGTAGAGGGAAAAAGCACCCCGAACGGAAGCAAAAATTCTGTAGTTTATCCCCTGCACATCCCCAAAAAGAGATGTTATCCACAGTAGTTATCCACAGTGTGGAGAACTTACAGCACTGTTATTCACATGAGTGCATAGCCCGGTATTTCAAGGCAGAATAGGGTATCGAGCTTGAAAAACCTGTTGATACACAGGGTTATCCACAGGTTTGGGGAAAAGTTCCCGGCTAAAATCCACAGGCCCGTGCGGGTTGGTACGCAAATGTGACGCTCCCCAATTCGTGAAAAGTAAAGTAAACGCTACGCTGGTAATCTTTAATACGAGCCAAGTTTTCTAATGAAAGGCATCATCATGGCTGAAAAGTACACTCTCCCCGAGCTCCCCTACGACTACGCGGCGCTCGAGCCCCACATCTCCGCAAAGATCATGGAGCTGCACCACGACAAGCACCACGCAGCATACGTTGCAGGCGCTAACGCAGCTCTTGAGCAGCTCGAAGAGGTACGCGAGAACGGTGCATACGGCAACGTCTCCAAGCTCTCCAAGGACCTGGCATTCAACCTGGGTGGCCACACCAACCACTCCATCTTCTGGAACAACCTGTCCCCCGAGGGTGGCGACAAGCCCACCGGCGAGCTGGCAGCAGCAATCGACGAGTTCTTCGGCTCCTTCGACAAGTTCCGCGAGCACTTCACCAACGTTGCACTGACCATTCAGGGCTCTGGCTGGGCAATCCTCGCATGGGACACCGTCGGCAAGCGCCTCATCATCGAGCAGCTCTACGATCAGCAGGGCAACATCTCCGTTGCGCTGATCCCCGTTCTGCAGCTGGATATGTGGGAGCACGCATTCTACCTGGACTACCAGAACGTTAAGGGCGAGTACGTCAAGGCATTCTGGAACATTGTGAACTGGGCTGACGTTCAGGCTCGCTTCGAGCGCGCAGTGTCCCAGACCAAGGGCCTGGTCCTCTAATCTAAGTTTTCGCCAGCGCGGTGACGTAGCCGCGGTGAGATAACTGAAACGGGTGCCCGGCGCCTCCTAATGTGGAGGTGCCGGGCACCCGTTTGTTGTATTCAGAAGTTGCCCCGCGGGGTTGGGCGCGGAACCCTAGAGCGCCAGCGTGCGGTACACCAAACCGCGGCGTCCCGAACGCGCTTTTTGCTCTACCAAGCCTCGCTGGATTAGCTTGGGTAACGCGTAACGTACCTGCCGTGTACTCAACTCGGTGTTTTCCGCGATATCAGCGACGGTAGCGGGCCCTCGGGTCAAAGCAACGTACACCTGGGATTCCGTGGGGGATAGATTTTCCGGTATCTCAGCACGTTGAGGAGGCGAGGATACCTCCATTATGCTCGTAGGCTGCGTGTTATCGGCAGGGCGGTAGATAATGACGCGTACCTGGATACCCTCGTCGATAATATGCGCCTTACGCAATCCAGCATCAACCAGGGCCTGTTGTGCAGCTAGGATACCGCCGCCTTCGCCTTCGATTAGTCGGTGACCGTCACTGAGACGAATGTTCTGGCAGATAGCATAGAGCGCCTCGTTTACAGCCGCGGGGCGATGCACGAGCCCTACTTGGCTCGGCAGGATACCCCAAAAACCGCCGGGGCTGATGATTTCAATACGGCCGCGTTTGATAAAAATCTGTATAAATTTTCCGGATGCATCCCGTTCATAGCTCCGGTGGACGAGTGCGTTAGCCACGAACTCACGGAGAGCGACCAGGGGGATTTCTGGCTGATCGATGAGCCCCGCACCATTGGGAGCTGTGACGGTGCGGTTCTTGATGTTGCGCATAAGCCATGCAAGGGTATCTTCAAGCATGGCGGGAACAGGGCCTTCACTTCGAAAACGGTCATCATTGCGGGCGTTGCCGCTTACAGAAACTATGCCGATAATGCTTGCCCCAGCATAGAATTGTTGCGGGTAATCACCCAGGGCGCATAGCCCGGCTAAGGTCAACTCGTCATGGGCATCAATGACGTTGCGTTTGCGTAGGATCTCCGCGTCGGAGTCATTACGTAGACGCGCTGAGGAAAGACGCACCTGGTGTAGGAAATCCTCGGTGTAGGATTTGTCCAAATCTTCACTGGATGTGTTGGGAATTGATTGTAGGTCATTGTGTGGTTTGTGGCGCTGCGCGTACATTAGACTGAGCGCGTAGCCATCCATTGGGTAGTCGCCGTCTCCGAGTCGCTGGTAGGCTATATTACCTTTGAAACAGGGACGTTCCTGCACCGGCAGACCCGGAACGGTTACGATGAGCAGCTGATGGCCATCCAAAGTTATATCGTCGGTTTCCACTACGATTTTTGGCTTAAGATTTTGAGCAGCATCAATAATCTTTGCCCGCAAATCTTCAACATCATAAACACCTACAGGTGCAAACTCCTGAGATTCGTCGACACCGCATATGATCGTGCCTCCGTCGGGAAGGTTAGCAAAGCTGCAGATAGTTTCCGCCACGGAAGAGGGGTAACCCATGTGGGCTGATTTAACCTCTACTGTCAGGCTGTCTCTGCCTAGAAGCCGTAGCTCGTTGAGTGTTTGTGTTAGTTCTTCAGGCGTATACATGTACATATTGTAATTCCTGGAGTGACATTTTGAGCCTCATGCGGGACATTAATTACAAATAAGATGGATTTTAGTGACAAATATGTAACTATCGAGGATGATTTGTTACATAAATAGTAGGCGGTCTGCGAAGTTGGGTGAATGTGTTCCGGCTGCTGCCATGGTGGGTGCCCGGCGCCTCCACATTCGGAGGTGCCGGGCACCCGTTCGTTGTATTCAGATGTTGCTCCGCGGGGTTCAGGGCTGAGCCCTAGAGCGCCAGCGTGCGGTCAATACGGATGCGGCGGCAGAAATCCTCATCGTGGCTCACCACGATGAGCGCGCCGGTGTATGCTTCGAGTGCTTGCACCAGCCAATCCACCGAGGAAATATCGAGGTTATTCGTCGGCTCATCCAGCATGAGTAGCTGCGGCACCGGATCTGCCAGAAGCACCTGCGCCACCGCGGCACGGAAGCGCTCACCGCCGGAGAGCTCACCGGTCTTATGGTGCACGCTCTCGCGGCGGAAAAGTAGCCGCGCCAATTGGTCACGCAGATGCTGTTCGCTCACGCCGGGGTTTGCCCGCTGCACGCTCTGCAGGAGAGTGAGCTGCGGGTCGAGGGTGATGCGCTGCGGAATGTACGCCCCGTCGAGGCAATAGCCGACCCGGTAGGCGGGCTGCACAGGGGAGCGGTACTCCGGGTCTTTTGCATGGGCAATTGCCTCAAGGAGGGTGGTCTTGCCGCTACCGTTCGCACCGGTGATGCGCAGATGCTCGGGGCCGCTGAGAATCAGGTGTTCGGGGTGCTCCGCAGGGGTTCCCTGCCGGCTCTCGCCATCTGCCTCAACGGGTGAAATATGCGGAGAATCAACCTTAGTGGGTTGCTGAGTGGTAAATGTTTCACGTGAAACCTGCTGAGGGTTAGTCCCACGAGAATCAACCCTGTGCAGCTCCAGTACCTTGCGCCCCGCGGGTAGGGGCTGCTGGCTCAGCTCGGCATAGATTTTCTCCTGCACGCGCACCTCATCCTGGGCGTTCTGGTATTCCTCCTGAGCCTGCTCCTGCTTGCCGATGCGCAGAACTCGAAGCTTTGCCGCCGCCTGACGTGAGGCGTCCTTGGCGAGGTCGAGAATCGTGTCCGGCTGGTCGTCCTTCCAGACCTGCGCCATGTTCTTCGAGATAATCTCCTGCGCCTGCACCCACTCGCGATGCGCCGAACGCACCCGGTTCTTCGCCTCGGTCACGCGACGCTGAGCCGCCTGCTGCTCGGTGTCCAGCGCCTGCCGGTAGGTGCTGTAGTTACCCTCGAAGAGGCGCAGATGCGCCAGCCCCTGGCGGTCGGCGTGAAGCTCCGCAATCACGTTCACGCGCTCCAGCAGGTCGCGGTCGTGGCTAATAATGAGCGCCGGGCAGGGTAGTGCTTCCAACGCGGTGAAGAGCTGAGCCTTCGCTGAGGAGTCCAGGTTGTTCGTCGGCTCATCCAGCAGAATGAACTCGGGGTCAGAAATCATCAGCGAGGCAAGCGCGGCAATGACTGCCTCTCCACCGGAGAAACTGCGCATGCTGCGGGCAAAGAGCGCGCGAACCGCCTCCGGGTTGTCTCGATCAATCAGTGCCGCCGGGGTGAAACCGTAGGTTGCAAGAGCCGCCAGGGTGCGCTCCTCAACATCCCAGTTATCCCCGATGGTCTCGTAGAGTTCGGGGGAGTACTCGCCGGATTCCACCGCCTGTAGCGCCCGCAGAATCTCGGAGATTCCGCAGAGCTCGGCGAGGGTCTGCTCCCGGTCCAGGCCCAAATCTTGAGGTAGATACGCCATGTGTTCCGGCGCCGCCAAAGAACCGGAATCCGGGGTCAAATCGCCCAAAATCAACCTCATAAGGGTTGTTTTTCCACAACCATTATCGCCAATGAGCCCGGTCAGAGGTGCCGAAAATACTGCCGACAGATCCGCAAACAGTGAAGGTTGGCTCGGGTGCGCAAAGTGCAGATGAGCGATACTAACGTGCGCCGCTGCATGGGAAACCATGTGGGAAGTGGCGTGCGAGCGGGCATCGCGGGAAGAAGCGGAACGGGGAAAGGTCGCCTGCGGCTGAAGTACGTGTGTCATACGAGCTCCTTGAGGTATGGATGCTCGGGTGCTCTCAAACTCCGATGGTGCTGCGTTGCGGCAGTGTGTCAGCGGTTTGGCTACCTGCGCTGAGTGCGCGGCGGTAAGAGGGTCGCCTTCGAAAAAAGGGCGCGAAAAAACCCGAGCGTAACGGTGGATGTACCTGTGCCCGGGTGCGTGCGCGCTGATTGGAACACACAGGAAACGTGTCCGTAGAGCTGCTGCGTGAGCGCGCGAAAAATTCTTCTGAGTCCGGGCTTATGCTCGGTGGGTCATTTCTTTGATGCCTCCTAGATTCCGAATACCGCCCCGGTCGCGCCTTGGGTGGCTTCGGTCAAACGATACGTTCAGCTTCGCCAGCTACCCCTGCGGCGGGGTAACACGGATAGAGAGCTGATGGCTCCAGTATAGGGAGCGTGCGGGTGCTGAGTCAAGCACCCTCCCACAAAACCGCCTGACAAGTGCCGATATCCCCTAGAGAACGCAAAAGGAGGGGCGACACCGCACGGTGCCGCCCCTCCTTTTAGGCATTAAATCTGCGCGCGTACAACGCGCGAAACGCTATTACGCCTCGTGGCGCTCACGGTACATGCCCAGCGGGCCCGCATCCGCGTACGCCTGAGCGTCGTTGTAACGGTACAGGCGCGGCGGGCGGTGACGGGTGCCCTCCACGCGGCGGCCGGTGTCAATAATCGACTTCGACGCCGCAATCTGGCGGCGGAAGTTCGCCGGATCCAGGGTGCGACCCAGAATCGCCTCGTACACCTCACGCAGCTGCGCCAGGGTGAACTCCTCACCCAAGAAAGAGTGCGCAATACGCGAGTACTCCACCTTGTTCTGCAGGCGGTAGAGCGCGTACTCAATGATTTCGTTGTGGTCGAAGGCGAGCTCGGGCAGCTCATCCACCGGGAACCAGCGGATGTTCTCGTGCACGCGAGTGTTCGCGACCTCGGTGGCGGGAATCGATGCCCAGTACACCACGGAAACCACGCGCTCGTGATCAGTGCCGGGTGCCGGGTCGGGCTCGCCCACAACGCGGGCGGCACGCGCCTCGGGGGTGCGCAGAACGTCGCCGAATGCGTAGAGCTGCTCCAGGTAGCCGGGCTGCAGGTTGGTTGCGCGCTTCAGGGTCGAAGCGGCTGCCTCTTCGAGGGAAAGATTCGGGTTAAGCGGACCGCCAGGAAGCGCCCACTGGCCCTTATAGGGCTCGCGGAGGCGGCGAACCAGCGGCAGCCACAGGGTAGGGTGGGTTTCGTTTTCCTTGGGGCGCAGTGCCAGAATAACGGTCGAGACGGCGAGGGATACAGAGGTGTGGTCCACGTCGTTGTGCTCTTCAGCGGCGACTGCGCCGGGAAGAGGCTGGGATGCGATGCTCATTCAGACCTCCTGTGCGAATGGGTATCGATAGGTGTGCATACTCTACCCATTTTAAGGGGTTAATAGGGTAAAAATGCACGCAAGGCACCCGCTGAGTCGAAAACCGGTACCATCCGCGTCGTGTCAAGGGGAAAAGTTCAGGTACCGGACACGCCAAAGCACCCCTCCTGCCTGTCCAATAGAACAGGCAGGAGAGGCGCTTTAGCGTCTACTTATGCAACATCTAACTATGCAGTTTTAGGTGCATATCAGGGGTGCAGGCTAGTCAATCTGCAGCTCGCCCATAGCGTCCCAGTCGTCGCCGTCGATCAGGCGAGAAATAATCTTCGGGGTTGCAGTCAGCAGCGGACGCATGTCCTTCATCGCCTGCTGGAAGTGGTCAGAGTTCACGTGCGGGCCAGCTGCGTCGTCGTTGAAAGCCTCGAGCAGAACGAACTCGTTCGGGTCCTCAACACTGCGGGACCACTCGAAGAACTTGTTGCCTTCCTCGGCGCGGGTTGCCTCGGTGAAAGCGCGGGTCTTCTCAATCCACTGGTCAGCGTATTCGGGCTTGACGGGGAACTTTACAGCAATGAAAATCATTGGAACTCCTTGATTGAAGAGTAGATACGTACCCTTCCAGTTTAAGCCCCGGGTGCTCGCCGGCGCTGAAGAATAGGGTGTGAGGCAGCGGTTTTAGCTTGTGGCTTTAACCGCTGTGTCGACTGGCTTTTGTGGTTTAACGAGTCGCCGCCTTGAGAACCTGCAGGGCGCGTTCCAGCGCCGTTCGGTCTGCCGCGATGGCTGCAGCCCTCTGCGGGCTGGCGGAGTCGCCTCCGAACGCCGCGTTGTAGTACATGCCGTCACCCAGAAGCAGCACGGTGCGGGCAATCTGCTCATCACCCAGCTCGGCGAGGATGAGCGCATGCCAGCCATCCTGTACGCGGCTCATGGTCTGCTGGGCGAGCTCATTGTTGTTCTGCGCCAGGCGGCTGAGGGCAATGAGGGCACGGTCGAACGGGGTGTTATCCGGCGTGGAGGAATTGATGTAGTAGGCGCTTGCCCCCTCGGGTGCCTGCTTCATCGCCGCGAAGTCCTCTTCAGCCAGGGTGAGGGTGCGTTCTGCGAGCGCCTCAAGCAGCGCCTTCTTGGAGGAGAAGTGGTAGAGTAGCCCGCCCTTGGAGACCTTGGCGGCGGTGGCGACGGCGTCGAGGGTTGCGGCGCGTTCTCCCGAGCGAATCAGCAGGTCGACGTAGGTGTCGAGGATGTGTTCGCGGGAGTTGTTGGCGCGCTGTTTGCGGTGGTTGGGGGTGGTCATGGGTACCAGTCTAACCGCTTGAAACTATACCGTCCAGTTGGTATAGTTAATCTTCGTTTATGGACCCATCCGGATCCCTAAAACCTCCGGGTAAGCCCCGAAAACCTCACTAAAAGACCTAGTCCAAAAGACAGACCGAGCTGATGCCGCCGCGTCCGCCGCATCAGCCGACACCTTATAGACGCACGAAAACAACCCATGACGAATCACAATCCGCACACCACGGCTCTGCCCATTCACGCCCCCGACCAGAAGACCAAACGCTGGGCGGCACTCGGCGTGCTCATGCTCCCGGTGCTCCTGGTCTCCATCGACAACACGGTGCTCGCCTTCGCGGTGCCCGCAATCGCTAAGGCGCTGAGCCCCTCCTCCGCGGAACAGCTGTGGATCGTTGACTCCTACCCGCTGGTGCTCTCCGCCCTGCTCGTGCCCATGGGCGCTATCGGTGACCGCATCGGCCGCCGTAAGTTGCTGCTCATCGGTTCGACCGGCTTCGCTGCGATTTCTGCGCTCGCGGCATTCGCGCCCTCCGCGCTGATGCTTGTGGTTGCCCGTGCCCTGCTCGGTATTTTTGGTGCCATGCTCATGCCGGCAACCCTGTCGATTATTCGCAATATCTTTGTGGATGCGACCGAGCGCCGCGTCGCTATTGCCGTGTGGGCTTCGGGCTTCTCCGCCGGTGCGGCGCTGGGTCCGATTGTGGGTGGCTTCCTGCTGGAGCACTTCGACTGGGGTTCGGTGTTCCTGCTCGCTGTGCCGATTCTGATTCCTCTGCTGATTCTTGCCCCGATTATGGTGCCCGAGTCTAAGGACCCGAATCCCAGCCCGGTGGATCCGCTGAGCATCCTATTGATTATGACCGGCATGACCGGCATTACCTTCGGCCTGACTCACACCTCCGAAACCGGGTTCGATGCGGTGGCTATTAGCACCATCCTTGCCGGCCTGTGCTTCATTGTCTTGTTCGTGCTGCGTCAGCTCAACCGCGAGAAGAACGATATTCAGCCCATGCTGGACGTGCGCCTCTTCCGCAACACCGTGTTCACCGGCGCGATTACCGCAAACCTCATCTCGATGATGGTGGACGTTGGCTTCATCTACTTCGCCTCCCAGCACCTGCAGTTGGTCTCCGGTCTGCCGCCCATGTACGCCGGTATGCTGCTGATTCCCGGTACCCTGGCAACCATTATCGCCGGGCTGGTGATTGCGCGTGTGGCGGTGCACTTCCACCCGGCGCAGGTGGTGTCTTTCGGTCTGGCGCTCAACGCTGCCGCGTTTGCGGTGCTCGCCTTCCTGGGTGCGCATCATGACGTGGTCATTATCCTGATTTTCATTGTGCTCGGTACCGGTATCGGTATTGCGCAGACCATTTCGAATGACCTGATGCTCTCCAGCGTGCCGCCGCGTAAGGCTGGTGCGGCATCCGCGATTTCGGAGACCTCCTACGAGACGGGTGCGGTGCTCGGCACCGTCATCATTGGTGGTATGCTCACCGCCGTCTACCGCGCAAATGTGGTTGTACCCGACGGCCTGGATGAGACTCTCGCCGACCACGCCCACGAAACCCTCGGCGGTGCCGTGTCCGTTGCCAGCCATGTAGGTGGCGAGCAGGCGAACCAGCTGCTCTCCTCCGCATTCGCTGCCTTCGACTCGGGCGTGGTGCTGAGCTCCGCATTCAGCGCCGTGCTCATGGGTGTTATGGCTGTCATCAGCTACCTCATGATTCGTAAGGCACCGCGCGAAATGAAGCCCGCAGAACACTAATTCGGAATACATAAACCCCGCCTCCTGACGCTACCGCAGCATCGGGAGGCGAGGCTATTTTTACGCACCCACCTGCGCATTTAAAGGTTCAGCACAGGTGCCGGTGGTACGGTAAAAACAGCGGGCTCGCGCCCGCAAAGGACGCCCTAAAAAGACGTCCTGAAAAGACGCGCTGAAAAGACCGCGGAACCAGCGGCTCCACACAACTCAAGGAGGAACGCCACCATGGGACTCAAAGACTGGATAGCACCCTTCATTACGCTATTGATTGGTGCCAGCACCATCTTCATCTCCTACAAGAACTACCAGGCGCAGGCGGCGGCAAAACCCTCCGAACTGGCACGCCTAGAGCTGTGGAGCAAGCTACTGACCGAAGCTGGCATGGACATCAGTGCGCTACCCGACCCGGAGAGCCTCACCTCCGACCAGCGCGTCGTCCTCGAAAACTACCGGGTCTTCCTCAAACGTGCCTCCCTCGAATCGAAGCTGCGTAAAGTCGGCATCGACAGCAACCGCGTGTTCAGCCTGCTCATGAAGCGTGCGCACTCCTCCGTGAAGCCCACGCCCATCCCCATTGGTGACTCGGTACGCTACTACCGCCTGATTCTGCGTGGCCTGCTGTACATCTGGACGCCGCTCGCCGCGGTGTTCATCGGTGTGCCGATTATCGTGGCAACCATTGCCTATCTGGTGCGTATCTTCACCGGCCAGCCGGTGGACTGGACCAGCTACAGCCTGCCGCCCATCGCAGTGGTTCTGCTGCTGGTAGGTGCCGGTGCGGTGGGTGCCCTCGTGTACCTGCAGGACCGCATTATCTGCGCGATTATCGCGAACAACGTGTACTTCTACTTCTGGGATATTTACGGCTCTAAGAAGGGTGCCCGCGATTCGAAGCACGCCTACAGCGAGCGCCTGGCGGCTAAAACCTACGCCGACCAGCTGTTCTTGGGTCAGCAGGAGTTCGCCCAGCAGTTCCGCGAAAATATGTACATGGCGGGTATCCAGGAGATTGACGAGTACCCGCGCGTGCTCAGTGATAGCGTGATGCTGCCGCGTAACTATCGTGTTGTGGAAACCACCGAGGGTGAGGACCGCATCGACCGGACGGTGAACTGGGTGCGTTCCAAGATCGGTTTTGAGCGTCTGGAACCGCGCATCATCTACACGCTCGAACATAAGGACGCGCACAAGGAAGGGCAGAAAGATGCACAGAAGGATGCGCAGAAGGGTTCTGCGCACGGTGAGCCGGTAGCTACTGAGCAGGGTGTTTCTGGGCAGCCTGTAGAGACTCCGGCTAAGGATAAGCAGGAGGATGCGCAGAAGGCTCCGGAGGCGTCTGTTTCGGAGGAACCCATCGTTGCGGAGGTGCCCGTTGAGGTACCTGCCAATAATCCTACTGACGTGCTTGCCGGGGATCTAGCTGATGCACCCACCGAGCCCGTCACCGGAAGCGCCACCGAACCCTCTGCCGTATCTGGGGTATCTGCCGCATTCGGAGAGGATGATCCCACGGAGGTGTTCAACCCCATCACACAGAACGCCGCTATCGGCGAGAAGGCTGACGGTGAGAAGCCCAAAAACTAAATAGCCCGCCCGAGGGCGCCAAATTCCGGGCATGAGAAAAGGGTCGCAGCCTACGAATCGCCATTGAATCGTAAGCGTGCGACCCTTTTCCTTTCCCTTCAAGGAGGAGCAGAATCGGAGGTACCGCCCGACCAAGAAGAGCCAAATGATGCGCCCCTCCACCAGTAGAGGTTGCCTGGCAGAAGAACCCGCAAGAGCGGGTCGGCAGAGCGCCCGGCAGAGGGTGCATCACGCTTGAGGAACCGCCCCAGAGCCCACCGGAGAGGGGGCTGAGGGAACAGAAAACCCCGAGCTGGCGCATCTCTACATCTTCAGATTTCTTACATCATCAGAAAATAACTACATCTCGGGGTAGGGGAGGACGATTCGCGCTCCGGGTGGGACCTACCCACTCCCACCCGGAGGCGAATCGTGGGGATGTTCGCAGTGTATTGAATACATCCCACCGAAATCCCTAACGAACGTTCGGGGTTTCAGTATCAGCGGTATATGAGCCTACCGCAGTCTATGCCGCAACCTCGGGGTCGCGGGAGATAACAACCTTCACCACGTTGTGCTCAGCAGCGTGGCTGAACAGGTCGTAGGCTTCCTCGAACTGGTCGAACGTGAAGCGGTGGGTTGCCATCGCCTTAGCGTTCAGACGACCCGAGCGGACCATGTTCAGCAGGTTACCGACGGTGTTGCAGTTGACCAGACCCATGTTGATGCTCACGTTAGAAATCCACATGGTGTTCAGCGGCAGCTCAACGGGCTTGCCGTGCACGCCGGCATTCGCGATGTTGCCGTAGGGGCGAACAATCTTGGTGCAGGTCTCGAAAGTCTGCGGAACGCCCACAGCCTCAATTGCCACGTCCACGCCCAGGCCGTCGGGGGAGAGTGCCTTAATCTTCTCGATGAAGTCCGGGTCGCCCGCGTTGACCTTATCGGTTGCGCCCAGCTCCAGCGCCTTGTTCATGCGGTTATCGTCAAAATCGACGGTGATGACGCGGCCGGCACCGCAGAGGTTAGCGGTCATGATAGCGCCCAGACCCACGGGGCCTGCACCCACCACAGCGACGGTGTCTCCGGGCTTGGTGTGACCGTTCAGAATACCAATCTCAAAACCGGTGGGCAGAGCGTCGGTGAGGAAGAGGACGTCCTCATCGCTCAGACCCTCCGGAACCAGGTGAACCGAAGTCTCAGCGTAAGGAACACGCACGTACTCCGCCTGGGTACCGTCAATCATGTAACCGAAAATCCAGCCGACACCACCAACGGTCTGGCAGTGCGAAGGCTGGTTCGCCTTACAGTAGGAGCACTTACCGCAGCTGGTCACGGCGGGAATAATGATGCGGTCGCCGACCTTCAGGTCAGTCACCGCGGAGCCAACCTCGGTAATGGTACCGACAGCCTCGTGGCCCAGGATGCGTCCGTGGTCCACCTCGGGGCAGTCGCCCTTCAGGATGTGCAGGTCAGTACCGCAAATGGTGGTGGTGTCGACACGGGCGATAACGTCCGTGGGCTCAAGAATGGTGGGGTTCGGGACTTCCTCCCAGGCGCCCTTCTGATCGGGACCGTGGTACACATATGCCTTCATGGTGACTCCTTCGTTGAAGCTCTGATGAGGGTGCAGTGACTGCTTTATCACTACATGTATCAACCTATAAGGAATATTTGATAGGTTGTATTTTCATTAAACCCGACGTGTTGAATTAAGCGCTTTTATTACGCGGAGTGTATCTTTTAGTTCTTTAAACATAAACATGATTCACTTTGGGTATTTAATACCTGTAAATAACGCACGAGGCGCACCCCTGAAAACAGGGATGCGCCTCGTGCGTTATATGTAGAAAAGTTGGGTTGAGCTGGGGTTAGTCCTTCAACTGGGTTTAGCTCTTCAGCTGGGCGCGCGCTCGAGAACGAACCGCCGTCACCGCCCACACCAGCACAAAAGCCGCCACCATCGACAGCACAATCGTGCCACCGGTCGGCAGGTTAAACGCCCACGACAGGTACAGACCAACAATCGAACAGATACCGCCAAACACCGGCGAGAACACCATCATCGACCCCAGTCGGCGGCACGCCAGGCGGGCAGCCGACGCCGGAATCACCAGAAGCGCCAGCACCAGCACATTACCGAGGGTCTGCAAGCCCAGCACCACGGAAATGGTCACCAGAACGTACAGCACAATGTCCAGGGCGAGCACCGGCAGGCCCATCGCGCGGGCACTCTCGCGGTCCAGGCTGACCGTCACAATCTGCCGGTGGAACAGCCACAGCACCAGCAGAATCACGGCGCCCATGATTGCGGCGTTGGTGATGTCCTCATTCGAAACACCCACAATCGAGCCGAACAAGAAATCCTGCACCGACCCCGAATAGCCCGGCGCCAAGGAAATAATCACAATACCCAACGCAAAAGAGGCGGCGAAGAAAATACCGATGACCGAATCCTCGCGCAGCCGCTGATTCTGGCTAAAAATAGCCACCAGAATAGCCGTTACCACGCCCGCGGTCAGGCCGCCCACCATCAGGTTGCCGCCCAGCACGAACGCCACCGCAAGGCCCGGGAACACCGAGTGCGCCACCGCATCGCCGATGAAGACCATGCCGCGCATCATCACGTGGCAACCCACCACACCCGTCACTACCGAGGCCAGCAGCACCGCAGCCAGGGCGCGCGGAAGGAACGCCAGGGACGGGTTGAACAGATCGGCCAGAAAATCGAGAGGAGTAATCAACGGGAACCCCCGGTAGAAGTAGCAGTATCAGCGTGGGCGGGGGAAGAAGCGCAGGAATCCGGCAGTTCGTGGCCGTACTCATCCAACGCACCACCGGCACAGGTGAAGCCTGTGCGGGCGTGACCCTGCGCCTCCTCAATGTCGTGGCCGTGCAGCCACGTGTGCAGCTGTTCCAGGCTGAAGGAGGCCGCCGGACCGTCCAGGTGAATATTGCCGCGCACACCGCACAGACGCGAGCAGGACTCGCGCGCCGCCAGCATGTCGTGCGTGGACATCAAAATCGTGATGCCCTCGTCCGCCAGCTCGCGGTACAGGCGGGTCAGCGTGGTCTGGGTGGGTGCATCCACGCCCGTGAACGGTTCGTCCAGCAGCAGTAGGGAGGGGCCGGCCGCCAGAGCGCGCGCCAAAAGAACCCTCTGGCGCTGACCACCGGAAAGCTCCGCAATGGAAGCATCCTGCAGGTGCAGAACATCGGTGCGTTCCATCGCCGAAAAGACCTGCACCCAATCTTTCTTCGCCGGGCGGCGGAAGAACCCAATCTCACGCACGCGGCCGGTCATCACCGTATCCTTAACGGTCAGCGGAAAATCCCACTGGAACTGATGCTTCTGCGGCACGTAACCGATGTGCGCACGCGCCGCGCGGGGCGACTCACCCAGCACCCGAACCTGCCCGGAGGCGGGGCGAATCAGGCCCAAAATGGTGCGCAGCAGCGTGGTCTTACCGGCACCGTTGGCGCCAATCAGACCCGCAAACTCGCCGCGCTCCAGGGTCAGGGACAGATCCTTGAGGATGGAACGGCGCGCGTAGCCTGCGTACAGGTTTGAAATTTCGAGGACGGGCTCAGTACCCGCTGTTACCGATGCGCTCACGAACGGTCACCGCGCACTTCATCCAGTGCCTCACGCTGTGCGGAGGAGCGGCGGCGGCGGGAGGCGATGAACGCGCCCACGCCCACCACGACCACGATGCCAGCGACAATAGGACTCCAGGAAATCGTGAACTCGGCACGGAAACCGCTCTGGTCGCTCACTGCGGCGGCAGAAGAGGAGCCGGTGGCCTGGGTGGCGGAGCTAGACGAAGCGTCCGAAGATGCAGAAGAAGCCGAACCCGAGGAACCGCGCGCCTGCGCCTCCATCGCGTACAGGGTATCGGCGCTCGCGGAGTCACCCACCGCAAACTTCAGGTAGCGGGTATCGGACACGGTCGAGCCGTCGGAGAGCTCGGCGCTCGCGGTGACCTTCAGCAGGTACTCGCCCGGGGCGGTGAATACCCAGTTCGCGTGGGTGTGAGTGTTCTTCTCAACCCACAGCTTCTGCGGCTCGCTCTTGGTCGAGGACCACAGCACCTGCGGCGCCGAGAAGTTGCCGTTCTCCAGGTACAGGCTGAATGTGCCGGGGCCGCTCACCTGCTCCAGGGTCAGGTTCACGCCGCGGTTCAGCTTGGACACCAGCTGCGGATCCTGAGTGTTCCAACCGGGCCAAATCACGCCCTTGGTTTCAGTCTGCGGAATCACGTACACCTTCGAGCCGGCGGGCGCGCCCACGAAGGAGTAGCGCGGGTCGTTCGGCACCTCCAGGATGGCCTTATCGCTGCCGCGGTAGATGACCTCGTCCAGGCTGCGCCAGACGGGGGTTTCGCCGTGGTCGTCGTGGAGCATGAGCTCAAACTTACCGTTGTTGAAACGAGGACCCATGTCCACGTGGCCGGCGGAGATTTCGGTGCGGCCGGATGCGACCGGCTGCTCCGCAGACAGGGTCTGGGTGAGGGCGCGCTCGCCGCGGCTGAGGTTGCTGTCGCTCGGCTGAGTCGAGGCGCTCTCAGCGGTTGCCGGGGTGGTCTCCGCGTGTGCCACACCCAGGGGCGCGAGCATGAGGCTGGCGCCCAGAGCCAGGGCGGGCAGGGCGCGGCTACGTGAGGAGCGGGAGGGGGTGGTTGAGTTCATCATGAGGACTTCCTTGGATCATGACCGAAACGGTGTGTGAAAGATTATCTATATGCTTATATGGATATATAAGCTTGTAGGTAGCTTAAAACCGGGTTACGAGGTGCTCGCCTCCGAGCAGCTGGCACCCGAAGAGTCGCCGCCGGAACTAGCCCCAGAGCACAGCGCAATCGTGTGAGCATTCGCCAGCATCATCTGCGCGTAGTGAGGAGCCTGCGCATCCAGAGTGTCCGAATAGAGCACCCCGGTACGCACCTGCGCCTCCCGAGCCAACTCCGTCAGAACCGGTGAACGCATCGCCGTGGACTTATCCAGATAAATCGCCGGAACCTTCAAGTCCTCGACCGTGCGACGCAGGCGCTGACGCTGCTGAATGCTCGGCTCGCCGCTGGCACTGGCACTCACGAAACCGGCAATGTGCAACCCGTAGGTACTCGCCAGGTAGCGGTAGCCGTCGTGCGTGGTGACCAGGTTGCGTGCCGACTCCGGCAGGCCCCCGTAGACCTGACGCAGCTGAGTGTCCAGGGCGTCAAGCTCCTTCATAACCTGCTCGGTGCGGGTCGCGTACTCGCTCGCACCCTCCGGGTCGGCGGAGGTGAGTGCGTCACGGATGACCTGCACGCTCGCCTTCGCGTTCGGCACCGAATGCCAAATGTGCGGGTCGATTTCGCCGTGCACGTGCTTGCCCAGAACGGCCTGCGCGAGCAGGTACACCTGACCGCGATGCTCCGAAGCACCCGACCGCAGGAAGCGGTAGCTGCCGCCTGCGGGCACCTCCTGCAGAGTGCGGGAGGGGACCGCCACCACGGTGCGGTTCAGTTCGTACTCTACGGCGCCCTGGGAGGAATCCGCGCGAAGCACGAGCCTGCCGTCACCGGTGCGTGCCGTAATATCGGCGTGACCTGCGGAAAGAACCTTGATGTCCGAGGCAGAAACGTTCTGTTCCTTCGCCAGACGGTCCACCAGCTGTTGCGGGTCACGACCAACCGCGCAGTACAGGGTGCCGCGCGAAGAATGCACGGACTCCGGGGCCTTGACCGCGGTGGCGCTCAGCTCAATCGCGTACTCGCCGGCATCGCTAAACGCCCACGACAGGTGCGTATGCGCCTGCAGGGGTAGCTCCAGCGAACCCATATCGCCGGTACGGATCGCGGTGTCCCCCTCGCGGGTGAGGTTCACGCCGCGCGCATGCGAATCGCACAGCATCTCCACCGCGCCGAAGGTCTGCGTAATGAACGCCGCCAGCTGCGCATTCGAGGAATCGGTGGCGGTGCGCGCCCGCACGCTCTGCACCTCAAAACGCATGCCGGCCTCCGAAGAGTCGGCGGGGGCGGACTCGTTCTGCCCGCCCTCCTCAACGCGCAAACCCAGCCAGATGGAGTCCAGGGAGGCATCCTCCACGATGGCTTCCAGCTTGCCGCCGTACTGCTCAATCTTCTCCGCAACCGCCACGGACGCAACCCCGGCGGGCAGGTTCGCCTCAACCATTTTGCTGAGCTTACGCTGCTCCAGCAGCAGACCGTTCGTCAGGGCGCAACGGGCGTAGGCGACATCGCGGATATCGCGCAGGCTCGGCTCATACGAGTGCGGGTCAGCACCGGCAGGCACGAGAGAGTGCACGCTGGCGCGCTCTCCCGCAATCTGCTGCGCCAAGTCCGCCAGAATCGGGGTTGTGGCGACCACGCGCATCCGGTCTGAGGAGGCGTTCTCGGCGGTGGCGCATCCGCTCAGCGCGAGGGCACCTGCACCCGCCGCGGCACGGGAGGCGAGGGTGAGGGCGGCGCGTCGCGTATAGGCGTGCGAACCCTCGCCGGCGGTATGCCCGCTATGCGGTGCCACCGCGGCGTCCCTTCCGGCGTGCCGAACGCAGAATCATGGCACCGAGTGCCAGCGCCAGAATGGAGGTGCTGACCATGAATGGGTCGATGACCACACCGGTGTTCGGCAGCTTACCCGCCGCGGCCGCCTTCTGGGCGGTGGCGAGCTCCTGGCTGGTCAAGGCGCAATCCTCGCCGGAGGCGGTCTTACCGACGATGCGCACCTTGGATCCGTCGGGCTTGGTGACGATGCCGGTGGCTTCGTCGACGGTACCGTTGAGCGGGTTCTTGGCGGTGCTCTTCTCGCCGCCGTTGTTGGCGCCGTTAGCGTTGCCGCCGTCCTGCTTGGTGCCCGCCGCACCCTGCGCGTTGTTGCTGGCCGGGGCGTTATCGGGGTTGCCGACGGTGAAGTGTAGTACCGATTCGCTGCTGACCTGCTGACCGTTCTTCAGGCGCGCAGTCCAGCCGATAGTCACGGTGTAGCGTCCCTCGGCGGTGAACACCCAGTTGCTGTGCTGGTGGGTGTTTGCGGGCACCTGGAAGGAGCCGCCGCTACGCGAATCGAAGACCTTCTGACCGGCGGAACCGAAGTTGCCGGAGAGGAAGGTGGATAGGGTGCCGGGGCCCTCAAAGCCGTTGAGGCTCATGGTGACGGGGCCGTCGAGCTGCTTGAGCAGTTCGGGGTCCTGGGTGCTCCAGCCGAGCCAGGGCACGCCCTGCTGCTGGGTTGCACCAATCATGTACACGGGGGTGCCCGCCGGGGCGATGTCTTCCATGCCTGCGGGCAGGTTGAGCTTCGCGGCGTCATTGAGTACGAACTCGAGGGCGCCGGGGGAGACGTGGCGGGCGGGGCTGGTGCGGTCGTCCTTCACGCTGCTGGTGAGGGTGCCGCCGTTGAGGACCGGGCCTACGTCGAAGTGGCCGTGGGTGACTTCTTCGCGGCCGCTGTGCTCGGCGGTGTTGACCACGGCGAGGGTGGGGATGCCAGTCGGCGCCTGGGCCGCCTGGGCGTTCTGCTTGCTGTCCTTCGCGCCCTTGGAATCCTGAGAATCTTTGGCGTCTTCAGCGGGAACCTCGGTGGCGATGCACTGCTGGTTCAGGCTGCCGGGCAGGCCGGAGGAGAGGATACCGCCGCCGCTGTTGCTGGGTGCGCTGACGTTCTGGGCGTTGGAGCCCTTCACGCTGGATCCCTTCCCACTGGATCCCTTCATGCTGGGGGAGTTGCCACCCTTGCTTTCGCCCTTGTCAGAGCCGTTATTGGTGGTGTTGTCGGCGCCGCTGATAGCGGTAACACCGGATCCACCCTGGCCCGCCTGTTCACCGTTCGCCGCTGCTTTCGCGCCGTTCGGGTCGGTCACCTGCGCGGCGTTCTGACCGTTCACGGATCCATCCACGCGGCGAATACCGGTGGATGCGCTCGCCTCGGCAGAGGCGCCGGCCTCAGCACTTGAGGAAGTAGATGCGCTGGCGCTGCTGGTGGCGCTCTCGGTGGCGGTGGAGGTCGCCTCGGGGGTAGTAGTCGCCTCGCTCGTGGCGCCCTTGGTTGCTTCCTTTGCGGCGTTCTGCGCGTTCAGGAGCTTGAAGCCGTCCTCGGCGTCGGTGCCCACGGCGATGGTGTAGGTCGCCTCGGAGCTGACCGGGGTGCCGTCGGCAAGGGTTGCGGTGGCGCGGAACGTCAGCTGGTAGATGCCCGCGCGGGTGAATGCCCAGCTGAGGTGCTCGTGGCCGCCAGCGGTGATGGTGTGCGGTGCGAGCTGGTCGTTGGTGCTGAAGACGCGCGGGTTGTCGCGGCCGGATTCGGTGAAGACTTCGGCGCGGCCGCCTTCGGGTACGCTGCTGCGCACGAGTTTAAGGTTGATGGTGTTGTCCTTGAGCGCGCCGGGGCGGATTCCTTCCGCACCGAGGCCGGGGTAGAGCAGGCCGCGGGTGCGGGTGGAGGGAATGTAGAAGATGTCGGTGCCTTCGGGGGCAATGTAGTCGTAGCCTGCTACGACTTTGGTGTGTGCGTCCTCGACGTCGGGCAGGTGGAAGACGGTGCGGGCAGGGTTGAATCGTCCCTGCTGGCCGGGGGCGGTGTCTGCGAGGGTGCCGAGGGTGAACTGGTTGCCGTCGAGGAATGTGTTGAGCATTTCGGTGTGTACACCGGCGATGACGTAGTCACCTTCGTAGTTGACGTAACCGCGCGACTCGGTGCCTGCCTGGGTACCGGTCTGGTTTTCCTGCGCCTGATTTTCCTGTGCCTGTGCGGCGGTGAAGGCGCCGACCTGGGGCAGGGCGAGGGGTGCCCCGAGTGCGAGAGTGCATCCGAGGGTGGTTGCGCTGAGTAGGCTCAGGGGTTTGGTGCGTCCTTGCATGGTGGCTCCTTGGATGACTGCTCGTTGGCTGGCGCACTGCCCGGTGCTTTCGGGGCTTGCCCGGTGCTGGGCCCGGCGGCCTGTTGCCGGTTTCTCCCCTGCGTCCGGGGTGCGCTCTGCCGTGTTTTTCTCTTTGTGGATGTACGTGGTGTGCGTTTTTGGGCGCGCCTCAGCGCACACGTATTTCTGAGAATCACTATACTCAGTTAGGTTCTAAATGACAATTATTTGCAAAAGAGCTACCCTAGAGGATAGAAAAATGAGAAAGGTTGTCATGAGCTCTCAGAAGCAGACCCAGCGTCGGGTCACCACACACACCCCCGCACTCTTCATCCCCGGCGGCAAGCCCGCCCTCCGCCGCGCAGCCGCGTTCCTCTCCGCCGCAGCACTGCTCGCGCTCGCAGGCGCAGCCCCCTCCCTGCCCGCCGCAGCAGGCCCCGACGACGGCAAAATCGTCACCACCAAGGGCCACGTTGACGCCCCCAAGGCATACTGGGACGAGCAGAACGGCACCTTCGTCCTCATGAACGAGGCGAACCCCTACAAGACCGGCGCAGACACCTACGAACTGGACAAGACCGTCAACTGGGTCGGCAAGGGCTACAGCACTAGGGACGGCAAGTCGCAGTACACCATGACCCTGGGCGACTCGCCCTCCCTGGCGTTCCTCGGCGAACCCGGCCAGACCCTCTACATGGCACCGCACCTGACCTACGGCAACCAGGACCCCATCTGGGCTGGCCTGGGCGCCTCCACGAAGGTACCCACCGAGCGTTTCCGTGACGGCGTGTTCGCTACCGACATTCTCTCCGTTGAGGGCCCCGGCCGCATGGAGCTCTTCCGCTACAACCCGGATGACGCCCCCGCCGACGTGTACCGCATGCTCTCCAGCAGCTCCACCGGCTGGCACTCCTGGCTGCTCGACAAGGGTAGCCACACCCACAACACCACGACCTTCACCCGCCCCGGCCGCTACGTGGTCACCTACCGCACCGTGGCGCGCTCCACCGACGGCCGCATCATCAGCTCCAAGCCGTCGAAGCTGGTCTGGCAGGTTGGCGGCATGCAGCCCGTGCTCGGTGACGGCACCCCCACCGCCGTGCCCACCGTTGACCGCTACAATGCGGCACCCGTCGGTGACCTGGACGCCGCAAAGTACGTGCTGTCCGTGGCGCCGCACCGTCTGGATGCCGACCCGGCAAAGAACAAGGATGCCGACGACAAGCTCAGCGACATCACCTTCACCGCCGCGAACAAGAACCTCAAGGGCACCCTGACCCTGTACAACAACGGTTACTTCCTGACCGACCTGCCGGTCGTGAACGGTACCGCCACCTGGTCTGAAATGCTCGGTAGCGAGGGTTCTCAGCTGCAGGCGGTCTTCACCCCCGACACCTCTGACGCAAATAGCGCCGAGGCGTCCCGCTGGATTTCGCACAAGCTCACCTACGAGCCCGGCCGCGCCGAGAGCGTCTACAGCGATGACGGCAACGGCTCCTGGCCCGAGGAGATCCCGGATGAGGCGAACACCGTGCTCAGCACCCAGCAGTACACGCCGAGCAGCATGGATTACGACGTGACCGTCACCCCGAACGGCAACGGCTTCAGCACCGTTGAGGTCCGCTTCAAGGACCCGAAGGTGCGCGGCTTCATGCGCGGCGGCTTCTACGCCCAGGATGACCCGGTCTACCCGTACCTCGACCTGGAAGGCTCCGTTGAGGATGGTGTGGCGCGCTTTACCTTCCGTGATGAGTCGTTCTACAAGGGCACGGCTCTGCGCGTGAAGATGCTGACCCACCCGGATATGAACGCTTCCGCCTCCACCACTGAGGTTGCGGCGAACTACGAGCCGGGCACCAAGTACACTGCGCACGGTGCGCTGGCTCCCGATAGCGCACCCATTGGCGATGCGCCGAAGCCTGCTCCGGTGGCTCCGTCGCCGAGCGCTGAGCCTACCGTCGCACCCTCTGCCGAGCCTTCTGCTGAGCCGAGCGAGGCTCCTTCCGAGGCACCCAGCGAGGCTCCTTCCGCTGAGCCGAGCACCGTTCCGTCGGTGTCCCCCAGCGAGGTTCCGAGCGTGCCCGCAGTGCCCAGCGAGCCGGCGCCGACTCCTGCCCCGAGCAGCCCCGCACCGGCAAACCCGACCCCGAGCGCACCTGATCCGACTAGCCCGGCGCCGTCTGCGCAGCCGTCCACCCCCGGAACCCCCGGCCACCAGTGCGTGCCCGGCAAGATTGACGGCCGCACCAAGATTTCACACGGCCACCTGGACATTCAGGCAACCCTGAAGGACCGCCAGCTGTCCGTGGGTCTGCGCGACGACAGCGGCATCATTGACGCTGATTCGACCGTGCGCCCGCTCGATTCGGTCGTGTGGACGGTTAGCGAGAACGCCCGCCGTGTACGCACCGAACGTATGGCTGATGAGAAGCTGAACTTCATGGGCCCGGTCGGTACCGCCTTCTACGGCCTGCCGCAGACCCAGCAGAGCGGCCTGCCCTGGCCCGGCTACAACACGCAGGACATTGACTACTCGCAGCTGCGCGGCCCGGTGCGCCTGCACGTGGTGCCGAAGGTCATGCCTGAGGGTGCGCGCTTCGGCATGTTCACCGAGTCGCTGAATGGTGCGGATGTGCTGCTGGACTCGACGACCGGCAAGACTACGATCGACATTGATTACGCGACGCACGCGCACGCGAACTGGGTGTTCTCTGAGCCCGGCCAGTACATGTTTGACGTGCACTATTCCGCGACTCTGGCTGATGGTACTGAGGTGAACAGCCCGGTGCAGCAGCTTGCGGTTGCTGTGGGTAAGAAGGCGTCGGATGCGTGCTCGTTTGAGACTGCCGTGCCGAAGGACCCGAACGCTGCGTCGGATGACTTTAGCGGTGTGCGCCGTGTGGATTCGGCAACCACGGGTGGTACCGCTGGTGCTAACCAGCCCGGCTCCGCGCAGTCTGGTGCCGCGCAGTCTGGTCAGTCCGGTCAGGCTGGTGCTTCCGGTGCTGCCGGTGATGTGAACGCGCAGGGCTCCTCTGAGGGTTCAGCTGATGGTTCTGCTGGCGGCGTGTACCCGGGTGGTATTTCCGGTGGTGGCACTGGCGGCGGCTCCCTGGGTCAGTCTGGTGTGTCTGCTTCTTCTGGCGGTGCTAGCTCCCAGCAGGGCGGCCTGGCGCGTACTGGTTTTGGTGCGGTGTCTGTGGCTGTGGGCGGCGCACTGGTGCTCGGTGCCGGCACTGTGATGGTGCTGCGTTCCCGCCGCCGCACTTCGTAGCGCTCGCCGCGTGAGGACACGCTGATACGACGAAGCCCCCGCGGCTGAGAGGATGACTCTGAACTGCGCCCCGAAACTTGGACGCATTAAATACTAGCCGCTACGCGGCCTCCTGCAGGGCCTGATCCCGGTACTCTACCGGGGTCAGGCCCCTAAGCTTTACCTGACGTCTTGTCGTATTCCAATGCGTGATGTAGGCGTCAAGATCAGCTTTGAAACCCTCAAAGGTTGACCAGTCCTGGCCGCGAAAAAACTCGTCCTTCAGATGCCCGAAAACCTGCTCAGTAGCGCCATTATCGATACAGTTACCTTTACGCGACATGCTCTGGATAAAACCATTATCAGCGAGCATACTGACATAGGTCTCATGCTGATACTGCCAACCCATATCCGAATGCACAATCGGCTTAGCTCCCTCGGGTTTGGCATCCATGAGTACCTGAAGCATCTCTTGCTGCTGGGCAAGATTAGGGCACATCGAGATGGAGTGGGCAACAATCTCCTTGCTGGCAAAGTCATAAACCGGAGCGAGATAGGCCTTACCGAAGGAGAGCTTAAACTCGGTAACATCGGTACCCAACTTCTGCCAAGGACCAGTCGCCGTGAAGTTGCGACCAATGATATTGGCGAACCTTTGCCCCACAT
>ERZ773028.210-NODE-210-length-50838-cov-7.389599_pt1 | contig 50838 bp, 40 predicted proteins | sample MGYA00511123_ERZ773028 | MGnify/ENA primary metagenome ERZ773028 (study PRJEB29015, sample SAMEA2738134) | human oral metagenome | biome: human oral; feature: human-associated habitat; material: saliva | place: China | collected 2206 ... | reverse complement strand
TCTGTTTCCCAATGTTGTTTCTTATAACCGTTTAGTAGAATTGGAAAGGGAGGTAGCCGTACCCTTAACCTTGTTTATCAAGAAGGTCCTCTTGGGCAAATGCACGGGCATAAGCTTTGTTGACAGTACACCATTGCGTGTCTGCAAGAACCAGAGAATACATATTCACAAAGTTTTCAAAGGCATAGCCCAAAGAGGGAAATGCTCTATGGGTTGGTTTTTCGGTTTCAAATTGCATTTGATTTGCAATGAGAAAGGAGAGTTTGCTTTCTTTTCTGTGGTGTTTAGTAACCTGTTTTATATCCGTTCTTAAATGAGATATAGTTCACATGTCTTCTCTCCCTGTGCATTCTGGTATTTCAGGACCCATATATCTAAAACCAGTGGCTTACTCGGCGAGGCATAGTCATTCGAACATGCATCATGTTTTTTAAGGAGCGTTTCGGGCAATTGATTACCATTGGGAAGTTTTGTCATTTGTATTATTTTATTATGGAAATAAGCTAAACAGATTGTTGCTGGCTTTTTCTCCTTGTTGCGCATTCCCGGGATGTATTTAAGTGCGTTCCTGTTCAAGTGGTTCATTAAGATATACTTTTCCAGATAATCTACTGCAATCCGTTTCCTCTCTACTTTCACAGGTTCCTGTGTTTCTTCCCCCTGTTTGGCAAAGTGCCATTTTGTCCCATCTGTAAATTGAATCTCCATTCCTGTAGAATCAACTTCTGAAGGTATTTCTGAAGGTCTCCCCGTATCCTTTGCTATTTTCTTGAATTCTGCAAAAGCATTTGTATTGCCTTTTTTTGAAGCATTGCGGAGATAGCAATATGCATCGCCCATGTACCCTTTCTTTTTGGCAATCATCCCATTCCAATAGTCTGCCTGTCCATTCGAATCATGATATTCAAAGTAAGGCGATAATTGGGCAAACTTTCTTTCTGCAGCATCCATTCTTCCTAAATGATAGTAGGCGGATAACTGTTTTTCGTATATGGAATTGATGTTGACGCTGCTGTCCTTGCTTATATCAATATATGAATCAATGTCTTGCTTTTCAGTAGAGTAGGGCTGGAGTAGTCTTTCGTAATCACGGAGAGCATTTTCATACTTGCCGACTTTCATCTCACAATCAGCCCGCATATATAAGAACTCTGTAGATGGGTCGTCTTCTATTGCTTTGTCTAAATAGCTTATAGCCAACTCATCATCACCACTTAGAATAGCGTTGTTGATTTTGCTTCTATAATCAGTATGACAACTATATAGAAAGAAGGTCAGTAAAATAAAGTATAACACATTTTTCATCATTTCATGCTGCTTATGTGTATGTGATATGTTAATCTTTATATTGCTTTTATAGCCCTGTCTTATCTTATTCCCGCTCGTAAGTTACAATCGTATTAACATACTTCTCAACCTTTGTAATGCGTAATTTTTCAGGGAGTTTGGGGGCTTCTATACCTTTGTCGACCGTGAAAGGTGCAGTCTCTATGCGTATCTCATCCCATAGTCCTGCGTCAAGGAAACTCTGTAAGGTCTTTGCACCGCCTTCGACGACGAGACTCTGTTTCTTCTCTTCATAGAGGTGTGCCAGTGCTTCGGCAGGCGTAGCATATTCCCCCTCTCTTGTCGGATGGCTTGTCAGCACCAGTTTCTCGGGATTCGGACCGCTCCATTCCCTTACCGTCAGCTGTGGATGTTCCAGTTCTTCCGTTGTTTTGCCAACGAGTATTGCGTCGTTCTCTGCTCTCAGCTTATGTACCAGCATCTTTGTGAAGGGCGTAGAGATGATCAGCGGATGATAGTCCTTACCCGGCAAGTTGCCAATGTAAGCCACAGAAGTTTTTTTCTCACGAGCCGTTATTTTATCCTGGCTGCCATTTATAATACTCAGATCATCAGGGGAATCTCGGTGTTCACTCCCCTCCCTATGGGGGAGGGGTGAGAGGGAGGGGCTGGCTGGTGTGTTGGATAGTGTGTTAGTTGTTACTCTTTTTGTCTGCGCCCACTTCAGTATCACGTACGGTCGGTGATGCGTGTTATAAGTGATGAACCGCTTGTTCAGCTCCAGGCATTCCTTTTCCAATACACCTACCGTCACGTCAATGCCGGCCTCACGGAGCCTCTTCACGCCACGCCCCTGTACCTTGGAAAAAGGGTCGATGCAGCCGCAGACTACACGCCGCACGCCTTTGCTGATAATCAGGTCGGCACAGGGAGGTGTCTTGCCGTAATGGGAACAAGGCTCGAGGCTGACATACACCGTTGCTTCACGTAGCAAAGCCTCGTCCTCTTTCCTCACAGATGCAAAAGCGTTCACCTCTGCGTGTCCTTTGCCACAGCGTACGTGGTAGCCCTCACCGATAATCCTACCTTCCTTGCTCACAATGACCGCTCCGACCATTGGGTTAGGCTTGGCAAGCAGCTGTCCGTTACGAGCTAATTGTAAGCAGCGACGCATATATTTTTTGTCGTTTTTTTCTTGTTTCATTTCATTAAAATTCCTATCTTTGCAGCTATGACATACCAAGATTTATGGCACAGACTCACTCCTTTATATGATGAAGGTGAGGCACAAGCTATCGTTCGGCTTGTGTTAGAGGTGCAGTTTGGCATTACGCTGACCGATATTTATACGGGCAAAGTTAATGAATTATCACGAGACGAAGCTGACGGATTGGAGAAAATCATGTCACGACTGGAACGTGCAGAGCCGGTGCAGTATGTTCTCGGGTATGCAATGTTCTGCGGGCGGCCTTTTCATGTTGCGTCCGGAGTACTGATTCCACGTCCGGAGACGGAAGTACTGTGCCGGTGGATAGAAGAAGATTACAACCGCTCTTACTGTGCCCTGCAGCCTCCTGTGCCGCTTCAGGTGCTGGACGTGGGGACTGGTAGCGGATGCGTAGCTGTCAGTCTGGCACTGGACCTTTACAATTCCGCCCTTACAGCGTGGGATGTATCGGGTGATGCTTTGTTGATTGCACGTGAGAATATCCACCGATGGGATGCCCGTGTTGAATTGAAGATGGAAGACGCACTCCATCCCTCTCCTGCTGCCATGGAGCAGCAATGGGACATCATCGTCAGCAATCCGCCCTATATCTGCAACAGGGAGAGGGCGGCAATGGCGGCGAACGTGCTGGAATACGAGCCGGAGACTGCCCTTTTCGTACCGGATGACGACCCGCTGCAGTTCTATCGGGCTGTTGCGGAGTATGGCGTGCAGACGCTGTCGGATGAAGGTGTACTCTACTTCGAGACCAACCCATTATATATAAATAAGGTGAAGGAGATGCTGGACGAGTCAGGTTATAAGCAGGTCATGCTTAGGGAAGACCAGTTCGGCAAGTTACGCTTCACGAAAGCCCTCCGACCATGATACAGAAACGACCTATGCCGGAGCCGCAGGCTCTGAAGAAACTTGCCGATCTGTGTGCGAAAGGCGAACATTGCTCGGGTGAAATGCTGGAGAAAATGCGCAGGTGGGGACTGGCGGAAGATGCCCAGGCACGCATTATGGAGAAACTCTTAAGGCTGCATTATGTGGACGACAGCCGTTATACGGAGTCTTTCGTCTACGATAAAATCCGTTACAACAAGTGGGGACGCCGGAAGATAGAGCAGGCTCTGTGGATGAAGAAGGTGGACAGTGCCGTTTCGTCGCCCATCCTGGATGCTGTCGGGGATGAAGAGTATCTCGCCGTCCTGCGCCCGCTGCTGGCAGGCAAGTACCGCACCGTCAAGGCTGACAATGACTATGAACGCTCGATGAAGCTCATTAGATTTGCCATGGGACGCGGGTTCACGATAGATCTGATCAGAAAGTGTATTGACGAAGGGATTGCCGCAGCGGATGGCAACATAGACTTTGCTGATGACGATGACGAGACCGATTAGTGTGCTTGCCCGTCTGATAGACACCCTTGCTCCTCGGTCGTGTACCATCTGCGGAGGGCGTCTGACCGTTACGGAAGAGGTGATGTGTGCCTGCTGCAACCAGAACCTTCCCCGTACAGGCTATGCCCGTAATGCCTGTGACAACAGGCTTGTGCGGCTCTTCTGGGGAAGAATTCCCATTGAGAGAGGGGCATCCCTCTTCTTCTACAAGGCTCACTCGGACACCAGCCGCCTGTTGTATCAGCTCAAGTATGGCGGACATCCCGAGACAGGGGATCTGCTTGGCCGCCTTGTTGCCGACGAGTTTGCAGCGGAGGGCTTCTTCGACGGCATCACCGCGCTGGTCCCTGTGCCGCTTGCCCGGCAGCGTGAACGGGAGAGAGGATACAACCAGAGCGTGGAGATAGCCCGGGGCATCAGCACTGCAACCGGGATTCCTGTAGTCGGCAACGTCCTTGAACGTATCTCTTTCCATGGCAGCCAGACGCAGAAGAGCCGTTGGGAGCGTAACGAGAATGTGGAAAAGGCATTCCGGCTGACGGATGCCTCTGCCGTGCGCAACCGGCATGTCCTGCTTGTTGATGATGTCATCACTACCGGGGCAACTCTTGTCGCTGCAGCCCGTGAGATTCTCAAAGCCGGCAATGTCAGGGTCAGCGTTCTCTCTCTGGGGTTTGCGAATAATGAATAGATGCGTGGCTTCCCGCTCCGGCAGCCGTATCCTTGTAAAGGGATTGATTCCTTGCCTGACCGTCTGTCGGGGCAGAACGTTCCAGATGTAATTGCAGATGAAGTTTTTATTGGAATCCATGTGGCAGACGGTATGAAAAAGCCATGGATATCCTTGACTGCACATGACTGGGATCGTCACGGCCATTGAACAACACAAACTACTTCTATTCGAATTATTACAATACTTAACGTGATTCGTACTAAGCCTTAACACAAATTATCTACTGATTCCATATTTTACGGAAACTCTGGAAGAAAGGAGGGCTTTTTCTTTGTCTAATTCAATTTTTTTCTTACTTTTGCCGGGTATAAACTGAGAACCGACAAGAACCGAATACAAAACCTAATGTAAGACAGTAAACCTGAATGAAAAGTTCCGCCTATGGAAGAGGATGCGTCCAGGCCGCCCTCAATATAAGCGGACGGATTCTATCATATTACCTTTTGAAAAATATTAACCTAATTAACAATAAAGCTGAATGAATAACAAGAAAAATGGTCTGTACCTGACCGCATTCCTGTTATGTCTGAATCTGAGCACGGAAGCTCACGGCGTTGCGTTCAACAAGACGGATGCGATGCGGGAGAGTTCCATGACTGCATTGAGACAAAGGGGTGGAAATGCCGTTTCTATTCCGTCAACACAGGTTCCGCAGAAGCCGCAGAACGCTGGCGAGAAGAAGAAAGTCGTAGGAGTTGTAAAGGAGGAGAACGGAGAACCGGTCATCGGTGCTACTGTCCGTCTGAAAGGTACCCAGGGTGGTGCTGTCACAGATATTGACGGACGGTTTACGCTGATGGCGGAGGAGGGTTCTGAACTTGAAATCTCCTATATCGGCTACACCACCAAGACAGTGCGTGTCGGTAAGGCTGATACATACGACATCAGTCTTTCCATGGGAAGTGCCAAGGAGCTGAACGAAGTGGTTGTCACGGCCCTCGGTATCAAGCGTGAACAGAAGGCGTTGAGCTACAATGTACAGCAGGTGAGCGGTGAATCTTTGGGGACTAACAAGGATGCCAACTTCATCAATTCGCTCAGCGGTAAGGTAGCCGGTGTGAACATCAATGCCAGTTCGTCCGGTGCCGGTGGTGCTTCAAAGGTCGTGATGCGTGGTACACGCAGCATTGAGCAGTCGAGCAACGTTCTGTATGTCATCGATGGCGTGCCGATGTTCAACCTCGGCGGCAGCGGTGATGCGATCTTCGGATCGAACGGTACGACAGAGGCCATCGCAGATATCAATCCGGAGGATATTGAGAGTATGTCTGTCTTGACGGGTGCTGCAGCAGCTGCACTTTATGGTAACCGTGCTTCCAACGGTGCCATCGTCATCACAACGAAGAAGGGAAAGGTGGGACATACGGAGTTTACCGTCAGTCAGAGCACGGAGTTCTCCACGGCTTTCCGTCTGCCGGAGTTCCAGAACCGTTACGGGACAGGCAGCAGTCTGCGTGATGCCGGCGGTAATAGCTACAGTTGGGGACGCCTGCTGAATGATGCCAACTATATGGGGTATGACCCAAAGAAGGACTATCTCAAGACAGGCATCATGACCACAGAGGCTTTCACTGTTTCGACAGGTTCGGAGAAGAACCAGAGTTACTTCTCTGCCAGTGCGTTGAATTCGGGCGGTATCATTCCCAACAACCGTTACAACCGTTACAACTTTACGTTCCGGAACACATCCAGTATGCTGGGCGACAGGTTGCTGCTGGATGTCGGTGCAAGCTATATCATCCAGAACGACCGTAACATGACCAACCAGGGTGTGTATGCCAATCCGCTGGTTTCGGCTTACCTCTATCCGCGTGGCAACGACTACAACGATATGGCGATGTTTGAACATTTCGATACGACGCGTAATATCTACACGCAGAACTGGGACAACCTGCTCAGCGAGTTTGTCGGTCAGAACCCTTACTGGATCAACTACCGTAACCTTCGTACCAACAAGAAGTACCGCTACATGATGAATGCCGGACTTACTTATAAGGTGACAGACTGGTTGAACGTCGTGGGACGTATCCGTATTGACAATGCTACGAATACTTTCGAGAAGAAGTACTATGCCAGCACGAATACAACCATCGCCGGTGCCAACGGCCAGTATGCCAAGGTAAAGACCGACGACAAGCAGGTGTACGGCGATGTGATGCTGAATGTCAACAAGCACTTCCTGCAGAACAAGCTGTCACTGGTGGCTAATATCGGTGCTTCTCTCTCTGACATCAAGCAGGACCAGACAGGTCTTGACGGTCCGATAGCCGACAACCTGATTCCCAATGTCTTCAATGAGTATCAGGTAGATGCGGCACGTGAGAAACGGCTGCCGGCAGGCTATCACGAGCAGACGAAGTCGCTTCTCGGAAGTCTGGAACTGGGATGGAAGAGCCAGCTGTACCTTACGGTCACGGGACGTAACGACTGGCCTTCTATGTTGGCCGGACCTCATTCCAACAAGCATTCTTTCTTCTATCCGTCAGTGGGCGGCTCGTGGATTGTCTCTGAGTCTGTCAAGCTGCCACAGGCCATTGACTATCTGAAAGTACGCGGTTCGTTCGCTTCTGTCGGTATTCCGTTCCTCCGCAACATTGCCAATCCGAAGTACGAGTGGGACAATACGACGAAGCAGTGGAAGAGCCAGATGGTCTATCCGATCTACGACCTGAAACCGGAGACGACGAACTCGTGGGAAATCGGTCTGCAGGCCCGCTTCCTCAAGCACTTCAGTCTGGATGCGACACTCTATTGGACAAAGACTTTCAACCAGACTTTCAATCCTGACATCTCTGTATCATCAGGTTATTCTGCTCTTTATATCCAGACAGGTAATGTTTCAAACAATGGAATCGAGTTAGCTCTGAGTTACAGCAATAACTGGGCTGGTTTCGGATGGTCAAGCAACTATACTTTGAGTTCCAACCGCAACCGTATCAACGAGCTGGTGCGTAACTACGTTCATCCCGAGACAGGGGCTGTCATCAACAAGGATCGTCTGGATGTCGGAGGACTGGGCAATGCACACTTCATTCTCAAGGAGGGCGGTACGTTAGGCGACCTTTACTCCCTGACGGATGTGAAGCGTGACGACAAGGGACGTATCTATGTCGACAAGAACGGCAAGGTTTATCGTAACAATAACGTCGGTGACGTGAAGCTGGGTTCTGTATTCCCCAAGGCGAACATGGCATGGCGCAATAATTTCTCTTATAAGGGTTTCAACCTCAGTGTGATGGTCAGTGCACGTTTCGGCGGCATCGTTTACTCGGCGACACAGGCTGCGCTCGACCTCTATGGAGTATCAGAAGCAAGTGCAAAGGCACGTGACAGGGGATATGTAGAGGTGAACGGCAATGACCGCCTCAACCCCGAATCATGGTATTCGACCATCGGTGGCAGTGACGGTATTCCGCAGTTCTACACTTACAGTGCAACGAATGTCCGCTTACAGGAAGCAAGTCTCAGCTATACCTTCAAGAAGAATCACTTCTTCGGTCTGGGCGACCTGACGCTTTCCGTGACAGGCCGCAACCTGTTGATGTTCTACTGTAAGGCTCCTTTCGATCCTGAGACAACAGCTACAACCGGCAACTACTATCAGGGTATAGACAAGTTCATGACGCCCAGTACGAGAAATATCGGGTTCAACATCAAGCTTAAATTCTAAATCAAAGTTATGAAACACTTAAGAAATATCATATTGTCAACGGTATCGGCCGGTCTGGTTGTGAGTCTGGCGGGCTGTACCAACAGCTACGAGGACTATAACCAGGATCCCTACGGCGTGTCGAAGAAGGAGACGGAACGTGATGCTTATTCATTGGGCGCAGCCATGGTGAACCTGCAGAGCTGGGTGATTCCTACGGATGTCAATACCAATCAGTTCACAGAATGTCTGTGCGGTGGCTCGTATGGTGGTTACCTCTCTGATTCCAATGCCGGCTTTGCAGGCAAGAACTTTGCGCAGTTCAGTCCGGAGAACGGCTGGAGCCGTGTGTTGTTCAGGGACTTCCTGCCTAAGCTCTCCATCTATTTCAACGAAGTGAAGAGTGCTACGGATGAGCCTGTTCCATTGGCTGTCGCACAGATCATAAAGGTTGCCGGTATCCATCGTGTTACCGATGCCTATGGTCCGATACCTTATTCCAAGGTGGGACAGAATGGTGAAATCACTGCACCTTACGATTCCCAGCAGGAGGTGTATAAGCTCATGTTCAAGCAGCTGGATGAGGCCATTGCTACACTGACGGCCAATCGTACGCTCAACTTCTCGCCTAAGGCGGACAAGGTGTATGGCGGGAATGTGGAGAAGTGGATCAAGTTTGGTAATTCTCTTCGGCTTCGTCTGGCTGTTCGCATATCAAAGGCTGACCCGACGCTGGCCAAACAGGAGGCAGAGGCTTCGGTGAACAATGAGGTCGGTGTGATGACTTCCAATGATGACAACGCTTTCATGACCTTGTCGAATACCAATCCTTTCGAGGTTGTCATGTATGAGTATAACGGTGGCGACTCGCGTATCGGCGCCGATATCACCACTTACATGAACGGTTACAAGGACCCGCGTCGTGAAGCTATGTTCACAAAGTCCACTTTCTCAAGAGGAACCAATGGCTACTATGGCTTGCGTTCCGGCATCCAGATCCCGGGTGCAGAGATTGCCCATGCTTACAGCAACTACAATGTAAAGACCGACACCAGGCTCTTGTGGATGAATGCAGCGGAGGTTGCTTTCCTACGTGCTGAAGGCGCTTTGAAGAACTGGAACATGGGAGGTACAGCTGGCAGTTTCTATAAGAAAGGTGTTGAGCTGTCCTTTGAGCAGTGGGGCGTAAAGGGTGCTGCGGCTTATCTGGCTGATAATACCAGTACACCTGCTGTCTATACAGATCCCGCCGGACTTAATTCCTATTCAGGACCGGTTTCATCCATCACGGTTGCCTGGGACGACAGCAATCCCGTTGAGCAGCAGTTGGAACGTATCATCACCCAGAAGTGGCTGGCTATGTTCCCACTTGGCTTGGAGGCGTGGTCAGACTATCGCCGTACAGGTTACCCGAAGCTGATGCCGGTGAAGGTGAACAACAGTGGCGGCGTGGTAAGCAACGAGCGGGGTGCCCGTCGTCTGGCTTATCCACAGGAAGAACGCAGCAACAACCTTGACAACTACAATGCAGCCGTCGGCATGCTCGGCGGCGCCGACAACATGGCTACAGATGTCTGGTGGGCAAAATAATGATTACCGATTAAATAGAAAGAAAAATGAAACATATCATTCAATATATAGCATATTCAACGGTCTGTGCGGCGGCTTTGCTTATGTCCAGCTGTGATACAGACGTTGAACCTGTAGACATCAACCAGCCCGGTATAGAGCGTCAGAATCCTGAACTCTATCAGAACTATCTTGCAGGCATCCGTGCTTACAAGGCAAGCAGTCATAAGATCATGATGGCGTGGTTCGATAACAGCCAGGCTGTTCCATTCACACAGGCGCAGCATATCAACGCTGTTCCTGACAGTGTGGATTACGTTGTGCTGACGAACCCGGGAACGGTTACCGGACAGATGATGCAGGAAATCGAGGAAGTAAGAAGTCAGAAAGGTATGAAAGTCGTGTTTCTGGTAAGTTGTGATGCCATTAAGACCGTTTATGAAGCACGGAAGAAAGCCTTTATGGCAAAGCCTGAGAATGCTGGTAAGCACTTCCGTGACTTCAATGGTTTCCTGGTTGATTCAGTCAATACACAGTTGCGTCTTGCCGACAAGTATAACTATGATGGTGTGATCATGGGATTCAATGCGAAGCTCACACATTATCTCAATGAACAGGAAAAGGCTGAGGCTATGGCCTTGGAGAACGTTTTCTTAGGTATAACCAAGGACTGGAAAGAACGCCATAAGGACAAGGAACTGATAATAATGGGTCGTCCGCAGCATGTAACTGACAAGAGTCTGTTTGCACAGGCGCGCTATCTCATTATCCCAACACAGGATGAGAAGTCCATATCGGGTGTTGATTATCTGGTCCGTAAGGCTGCGGTAGAAGGTGTGCCGACTGACAAGTTCATTCTGTTGGCAAACAATAAGTCTATCGACGAAACCGATACCAAGACTGGTTATTGGGGTAAGACATTGGCAATGCATGGTATTGCAAAGTTCGTTGCTTCGGACCATACCGGCTATACCTGTGCTGGAATGGGCTTGCTGAACGCCAATGTTGATTACTACAATGCCTCGTTCACCTATCCGAACCTGCGTAAGGTCATCTCAACTATCAATCCAACCGTTAAAGAGTAAAAGGAAATGAAGAAGCTGTTTAAATATGTTCCTGTCCTGGCGGCAGCCCTGTTGATGGCAGCCTGCCAGAACAATGATGAAGCCGACTTCGCAAGCAAGGCGTTCATAGATGGAAAGACATTCACCAGTGAGACCATCATCAAAGATGCAAGTACCCTGGTGAAGACGTTGAAACTCTCGACCTCACGTCCTGCTGAAAAAGACCTGAAAGCAACTTTCGCACCAGCTCCCCAGCTGCTTGAGACCTATAACAAGGCTTATTACAGCAATGCTGTATTGCTGCCGGACACCTGTTACAAGGTGATCGTGGGCGAGGTGAAGATCAATCAGGGCAGTGTGAAGAGCAATGAGGCGCGGTTTGAATTTTCCAAGCTCGGCGGCCTGGACCGTTCGACAACCTACGTCCTGCCCGTAACGGTTGACTGCAAGGATATTGAAGTCCTGCAGTCGGCCAAGAACTATTACTTTGTGTTCCGTGCAGGTGCGCTCATCAATGTTGTAGCTGACATGAGCGAGAACTATTTGCAGGTAGACTGGAAGACCCCGGACCTGGTCACTGACATGCACCAGATTACGATGGAGGCACTCATCTACCCGCGTGAATTCGGCAAGCTCATCTCTACCATCATGGGTGTTGAGGGCAACTTCCTTATGCGTATCGGTGATGCAGGTTTCCCTGACAATCAGATTCAGATAGCGACCCGCAGCGGAAACTTCCCAGACTACGACTCCAACAAGGGGCTGCTGACCAAGCGCTGGCAGCATGTGGCCATGACCTACAATGCTGATACACGTGAGGTGAAAGTATATGTCAACGGCATGCTGCAGTCGCAGGGCACGCTTCGTATGGGAACGGTAACCATCAAGGGCGATTCTCCTGACCGTATGTTCCTCATCGGCAAGTCTTATGATGATGCCCGCTGGTTCGAGGGCAATATGTCCGAAGTACGTGTCTGGAATGTTGTCCGTACGCAGGAAGAGATTGCCGGACACATCTACAGCGTTGACCCGAAGACTCCCGGTCTCGTGGGCTATTGGAAGATGGACGACAGTTCCAGTCCCAACATCGTAAAGGATGCTACGGGCAACGGTAATGATGCCAAGGCTGACAAACCGCTGCCATGGCATAATGTTTCATTGCCAGAGAAATAATCTGTTAAACGTTTTAATCAAAATGACATTTATGAATATCAACAATATTAAAACACTCGCACTCTCAATGCTCGGCATGGCTCTGGCTGTATCCTGCTCGGAGAGTATCGATGTGCCTCTTGTTCCGGAAGGCGGTTACAAGCCATTGGAGAACAGTCTTGCTTTCCTCACGGACAAGTACGGATGCAGCAGTCAGGATTCCCTTGTCTTCAATGAGAAGGGTTCGACGGACTTTTACGTGAACCTCACCCAGGCAGCCAAGGCGAATGAAGACTATACGCTGGTGTATGATGCCAAGGCACTTGAGAATTATAACAAGACGCATGGCACAGCCTTCGAGGCACTGCCCGAATCACTCGTTACGGTGAGCGGTGGTGCTACGGTAAATACCGGCGCGACGAAATCTTCCAAGGTGACAGTCAGCTATGTCACGGCTGCGGATCTGAAGGAAAATGGTGTTTACGCCATTCCTCTGATCGTGAAAGGTGCAAGCCAGACATCAAAGGACAAGGGTGAGTTTGTTCTCTTTGTACGTGACATTACCAAGATGCCGAACTGCCATAAGGACAACGGCTTGCAGGTCATCAGCTGTATGGAGGTGAACGATGCCAATCCGCTGCACAACCTGTGTTACACACTGAAGGAGTCGAAGAAGTATGTCTTCGACCAGGTTGTTCTTTTCTCCGGTAACATCAACTACAATGCTGAGAGCGGTGAGGTGTATAACTATAATAATGAGAACGTGCAGCACCTGCTCGATTACAAGGAAAAGTACCTGAAGCCGTTGCAGGAGAAGGGTATGAAGGTGATTCTCGGCATTCTCGGAAACCATGACCGTTCGGGTGTTGCCAACCTCTCCAAGGAGGGTGCGATTAAGTTTGCACAGGAGTTGAAAGCCGTTGTTGATGCCTACGGACTCGACGGTGTGTTCTTCGACGATGAATATTCCAACTATGGCGATTACCCCGGTTTCGTCTCACCTTCCATAGAAGCGGCATCCCGCCTCTGCTACGAGTGCAAGCGGATCATGCCCGACAAGCTCATAGAAGTCTATGTCTACAGCCGCACGGGAAGCCTGGAGACTGTTGACGGTCATAAGCCGGGCGAGTTCATCGACTATGCCCTGCAGGATTATGGACGCTACGGCGACCTTTCCAACAATTATGAAGGCTTGTCGCCTAAGGGTATGATACAGGGTTCATCAGAGTTCGGACAAGGTCGTATCATCTCTTTGAATACGGCAAAATCTATCAAGACTGACGGTTATGGTGGTACGATGGTCTTCGGTCTGACCCCTCAGAACGGTTATGTGACCCGTCTGAACAACATCACACGTGCTTTCTATGGAGAGGAAACCGTGCGGACGGGTAGTTATGCAAAAGATTGGTAACCTGCTAAACACTTGAAACAATGAAACTGAGATATTTCTATTCAGCCGTAATGACGGCATTTTTTGCCTTGGGTTTTACAGCCTGCAGCAACGATGAAGACACACCGGAAGTGAAGCCGGAACCCAAGGTTGAGACTGCCCTCACGTTCGATTCCGATACCGTGAGTGTCGGAGTGGGTGAAACGGCCACGTTCAACATCACTGCCGGTGGCGGCGAATACAGGGCTTTCTGTGAGAATCCTGATGTCGCAACGTTGACAATCAAGGGGAATACGATTACTGTGGCCGCTGTAAAAAGCGGACTTACAGGCATCGTTGTCTCCGATGCTGCCGACAATTACAGGCGTGTGCTTGTAAAGGCAATGTACAAGAAGATTCTTCTTGACAAAGAGGAGGTCGGCGTGCAGATAAAGGCCGGACACACCGAGAGTTCTGCCACGCTGACTGTCACCGGTGGGAACGGCGGCTATGAAGCGGTCAGCGACCATGAAGACATTGCCGAGGTCTATTCCGTCGTAGACAACGTCATCACCATCCGGGGGTGCAGCAACGGAACGGCTACGCTTACCATTACCGACAAGATGGGCGTCAGCAAGACGGTAAAGGTAACGGTTACGACGACCGATATTCCTTTCACCGATGAGGAGAAAGCTGCCATCATGGCATCCACACAGGAGAACTTCGTCTTCGACGACAGTCATGCACAGTCGTATGGCAGTTTTTCCATCGGAGCCAAGGACGGCAAGCAGCTTGCGCAATGGAACTATAGTGATTATATTTATCTGAAGTGCTGGTTCAGCGGCGACCTTTCCGTAGGCAGGAAAACCGGTGGAAAGGTTGAAATCAAGACCGATTATTGGAGCAGTGACGTAACTGTATACGAAGATGTAAACGTCGAAGTCCTCAAGGTTTCCGATACGCAGGTGTGGGGAATCATGTGGATTCTGAAAGACAATTATCTCCATTATGGCTACTTTGTCTTGCCGAAGGCTGAGGCTGATGATTGAGTGCTGGCCGATGAAGTCTTGATGGACGGATAAAATTTTCCCGTTGTCTAACGGGACTTTATACCACAAAAGGGATGTACCTGTTGACGGGTGCATCCCTTTTTGAGGTTCTTCCGTTAAATACGTGGATGAGGCTGTCGTGCGGATTGCATAGCTTTAATATGAAAAACAAGCCCCCTGCCAGACAAGTTCTTCCGGCACAGCTCTTTTCTAGCTGCAAGCTGGCTTCCGTCCCGGTAAATATATGGCAGGGAGCGGGCCGTCAACACGGCTGGTGTCTGCCGTCAACACGATAAGTGCCGGGCATCAACACATCTGCGGGGAAGGCCTGTTCATTCCTGTCGTTATCATATACGGTATGCCGATGGCTGACCTGCACGGCAGGGGTCCGTCAGGCAGCACTGATGTTTGTCGGGGTTCGGTTATTACAGATATATAATGCCGGCATCTGCCGGATATTGTAGGTCTCTGTTTTCTTTCCTATCTGTGGATTTAATGGAAGCCCCTGATTTTCAGAATATGCTTTAAGTATAATAAAGGTACTATGTTTTCTTCTGAAAACGTCAGTTCCAGTAACCTTTCCACCTGCTTCTATTGTGATTATAGTTTTTAATTGTTATCTTTGCAGAGGATAGGCGACACTCGGCAATCTGAAAGCAGGTTTTCATTGTACCCGTTTGCACTATCCTTGCAAAAGATACACCATTGTCAAAAAGATACATTATAAAATGACACAAGAAGAAAAGACAAAGATAGAAGAAAGAATCGTTGACGTGCTGAAGACCGTCTACGACCCGGAAATTCCTGTCAACATCTATGATCTCGGTATGATTTACAAGATTGATGTAGATGAGAAAGGGAATCTTGACATGGATATGACTTTCACCGCGCCTTCCTGTCCTGCAGCCGACTTCATTCTCGAAGATGTACGCACGAAAGTGGAAAGTGTGGATGGTGTAAAGTCTGCCAACATCAACCTCGTCTTCGATCCGGCCTGGGACCAGAGCATGATGTCCGAAGAAGCGCGCGTCGAACTGGGTTTCGACTGAGTTCCGGCTTGCCGGCCTGCTCGTTTCGTTCTTGCCAGCTCTGATGATCCGTGCGGTCCCCCCCCTGTTCATCCGGACTGTCTCTTCGTCCGGGGCTGTGAAGCATAAATCCGTTATCACCCACTACTCCAAACATAAAGGCATGAAGAATATTTATTTCCTTTCCGACGCACACCTCGGTTCGCTCGCCATAGAGCACCGACGTACACAGGAACGCCGCCTTGTCCGTTTCCTGGACAGCATCAAGAACAAGGCTGCCGCAGTCTATCTGCTCGGTGATATGTTCGACTTCTGGGATGAATACAAGTATGTTGTTCCCAAAGGGTTCACCCGCTTTCTGGGCAAGCTGTCAGAACTGACGGACATGGGGGTAGACGTCCATTTCTTCACGGGAAACCACGACATCTGGACTTACGGCTATCTGGAGGAGGAATGCGGCGTGATTCTCCACCGCAAACCCGTCACGACGGAGATTTATGACAAAGTATTCTACCTTGCGCACGGTGACGGACTGGGCGACCCTGACCCTATGTTCCAGTTTCTCCGCAGGGTGTTCCATGACCGTGGCTGCCAGCGGCTGCTCAACTTTTTCCATCCCTGGTGGGGAATGCAGTTAGGTTTGAACTGGGCAAAGAAAAGCCGGCTGAAACGTGCGGACGGAAAAGAAGTTCCCTATATGGGAGAAGACAAGGAGTACCTCGTGCGTTACACGAAAGAGTATATGCGCACGCACAAAGACATTGACTACTACATTTACGGTCATCGCCACATAGAGCTCGACCTCACTCTGTCGGGGAAAGCGCGCCTCCTGATACTCGGCGACTGGATATGGCAGTTTACTTACGCCGTATTCGATGGCGAGCATATGTTCCTTGAGGAATATGTAGAAGGTGAAAGCAAACCTTAACAAAGTTGAAAATGCAGGCTTCACAAGAATAAAAAATGTTTTTTTAGAGACGAAAACTCAAATATATCAAAAAGTATTTGGAGGTTACAAAACAAACTCGTAACTTTGCATTGTCCTTGAGATAGATGACAGATAATTTTTTATTGAAAGGATTTGCGAGACTTTTCTTGCTAATAAGAAGATTAAAAGACATTCATAATATAAAATTAAAACTCAGGTTTGTAGATTAAGTTTAGTCAAAAAGAAAGGTAGTTGTCGTGAGACAACTACCTTTCGCGTTTTTAGGAGAGTGTGGAGCATCGCCTGTCTTTTCCTCTGGCTTCTTACTTCTTCAGATTCTTGACAAGCTCCTGCGTGTCACGTGCAATGACAATCTCTTCGTCAGTAGGAACAAGGACGACCTTGACCTTTGAGTCGTCGGCAGAGAGAATCTTCTCTACACCACGGCATTCGTTGCGCTCTTTGTCGAGCTTGATACCAAGATATTCCATGTCCTTGCAGGCATCCCAGCGAAGTCCGGTCTGGTTCTCACCGACACCTGCTGTCCACACGATGATGTCCACGCCATTCATGGCTGCCGCATAGGCACCGATGTATTTTTTGATGCGATAGGTGTACATCTGCAGTGCCAGATGCGCCATCTTGTTGCCTTCGTTATCGGCATTCTCTATATCACGCATATCCGAACTGATACCCGTAATACCCAGCACACCGCTCTCCTTGTTCAGGAAGTCCGCCATCTCCTGCGGCTGCTTGCCGAGCTTCTCCATCAGATAGGTAACGGCAGAAGGGTCGATGTCGCCGGAGCGGGAGCCCATCATCAGGCCGGCCAGCGGTGTCAGACCCATAGAGGTGTCGATGACCTTGCCGCCCTTGATGGCCGCTACTGATGCACCATTGCCGATGTGGCAGGTAATGATTCTCTGCGTCTTGATATCGACACCCAGCATCTCGCAGACACGGTGTGACACGTAGCGGTGACTTGTTCCGTGGAAGCCGTAGCGACGGACGTGGTACTTCTTGTAGAAGTCGTATGGAACAGCATAAAGATAAGCATAGTCGGGCATCGTGCTGTGGAAGGCATTGTCGAATACCGTTACCTGAGGCGTATGCGGCATCAGCTCATCGACGGCACGCAGACCACGCAGGTGACCGGCATTGTGGACGGGTGCGAGATCAATAAGGCTCTCGATGCCGTCTTCAACTTCCTTGGTGACGATGCAGCTCTTCTCGAAGAGGTCGCCACCCTGCACGATACGGTGGCCGACTGCATCAATCTCGTCGAGGCTCTTCAATGCTCCGATTTCCGGGTCAAGCAGTACCTTGAAGACGAGTGCCACACCTTCCTTGTGGGTCGGGAGGTCGGCCATTATCTGCCGCTTCTCGCCGTTGTTCAGTTTCACCTTGATGAACGCCTCGTCAAGTCCGATACGTTCAACACCACCTTGAGCCAGCACCGACTCATCTGCCATGTCGTACAACTTGTACTTAATGGAACTGCTACCACAGTTCAGTACTAATATCTTCATATTGTATTTTTGGAGTTGTTACTTTCTTTTCGCATCCTGTGCCTGGCACGCCGTGATGGCTACCATATAATAGATGTCATCCACGCAGCAGCCGCGGGAAAGGTCGTTGACCGGGCGGGCAATACCCTGGAGAATCGGTCCGATGGCTTTTGCACCGCCGAGACGCTCAATGAGCTTATAGCCGATGTTGCCGACCTCAAGGTTCGGAACGATAAGCACATTCGCCTTTCCGGCAACGGCAGAGCCCGGTGCTTTCTTGGCGGCAACGGCAGGGACAAGGGCAGCATCGGCCTGCAGCTCGCCGTCCACATCCAGTTCCGGAAACTTCTCTTTGGCAATCTTCGTCGCCTCAACCACCTTGTCGATGATATAAACGCTTTTCCCTGTCTCCTTGTCTCTGGCATCCTTGGCAGAGCCTTTGGTAGAGAAGCTCAGCATGGCAATGTGCGGATTCTGGAATCCCGCAACGCTCTTTGCGGTCTCTGCCGTAGTATAGGCAATCTGTGCCAGCTGGTCGGCGGTAGGATTCGGCGTGACAGCAACGTCGCCCATCACGACGATACCTTTCTCACCATACTGCTGCTCGTGCGTGAGGATCAGCATGGCACCGCTGACGCAGGTTATGCCCGGTGCGCATTTGATGATCTGCAAAGCAGGACGGAGCGTATCACCCGTGGTCGAAAGGGCACCTGAGATCTGTCCGTCTGCCCCTTCCGTTTTGATGATCATGCAGCCGAGGTAGAGATTGTTCTTCGTAACCAGTTCGCGGGCCTGGTCCAGCGTCATTCCTTTCTTCTTGCGAAGTTCGGCCAGTTTTTCAGCATACTCCTCACGCTTCGGGTTGTTCTCCGGGTCGACGATGGCAGCCTTGTCAATGTTCTTAAGCCCCCACTCTGCAGCGAGCTTATGGATATTGGCGGGGTTTCCAATGAGGATCAGATCGGCGATGTCGTCAGCCAGTACTCTGTCGGCTGCTTTAAGGGTACGCTCCTCTTCTGCCTCGGGGAGCACGATGCGTTGCTTGTCGGCTTTCGCACGTGCAACGATTTGCTCTAATAAGTCCATATTTCTCTGTTGAATTGTAATGATTGTATTTCGGTCTTTGCCATGCAAAGATAGCAAAATTAAGTCAGACAGCCAAACATGTTCATTGTTTTCTCCTAATAAAACAGAACCAGTCCTTGGAAGTTCCAGCTTTTCTGCATATCTTTGTATTCCTAACCAAGCAGAAAAGTTATGATCAGATTTCATGATGTGAAGACGACCGACCGTGAATTGATACAGAGCTATACGCTGTGTGGCGACCGCCAGAACTGCGACCTCAGCTTTGCCAACATCATCTCATGGCGTTTCCTTTACAATACCCAGATAGCCGAAGTCGACGGCTTTCTCGTGTTCCGTTTTTACACCGGGCATCACCTTGCCTATATGGCACCGGTATGGAAATGTCACTGGGAAGAGTCTATGCGTGAGCGTTTCGCCGCCGTCGTACGGCAGATGCGTGACGACTCCATCACGCTGGGCCATCCTTTTCTCATGTTGGGTGTCTGCTCCTATATGGTGGGTATTCTGGAGACCGTCTTCCCCGACACTTTCTTCATCAAGCCCGACCGCGACCATTTTGATTACATCTACACCCGGGAGAAGCTGGCGACGCTCTCCGGAAAGAAGCTGCAGGGCAAACGCAACCACTGCAACAAATTCCGCAAAGCCTATCCGGACTATGAATACCGTCCGCTCACCAAGGATATGATTCCGGAATGCATCGCCGTAGAAGAGAACTGGCGGACTGTCACGAAGGACGATACCGAAGAGACGGAAGAACTCTCCGAGGAACTTCGCTCCATGACACGTGTCTTCGACCTCTGGGATGAAATCGGTGCCACAGGCGGTACGATATGGGTAGGGGGGAAGCTGATCGCCTTCACCTTCGGCTGTCCTGTCACGGACAAGGTCTTCGATGTCTGCGTTGAAAAGGCCGATACAGCCTATGAAGGGGCGTTCTCCATCATCAACCAGGAGTTCGCACGGCATCTTCCCGAGCAGTATGAGTACATGAACCGGGAGGAAGACCTCGGTCTGGAGGGGCTGCGCTATGCCAAGCTGTCCTATAAGCCAGACATCCTTCTGGAGAAGAGTGTGGTCATGGAGAAATACCCGCTGGCACAGGAGGAGACGCAGGAAAGGGTCAGGGAGGAGACGATTGCCTTGTGGCGAGAGACCTTCCATGATGACGAGGCGTTCATACAATTATATTTTTCACGTGTCTTCAAGCCCGAATACAATATTATCTGCCAGATGAACCAGCGCACGGTAGCCGCCCTGCAGACGCTTCCCTACACTCTGAAATATTACGACAAGGAGGTGCGGACTGCCTACATCAGCGGAGTAAGCGTATGCGAAGAATACCGCAAACAGAACGTGGGCAACAATCTCATGTCGCAGGCTCACTTCCGTCTTTACCACAAGGATGTCGTCTTCGCCACGCTGATTCCTGCAGAGAAATGGCTCTACGACTGGTACGGCCGCTGTGGCTACACCCGGCATATCACCTGCACGCCGCCTCCTCCCGGGGTAGACAGCATGGACTTTGCCGCCTTCAACGACTGGCAGCAGACAAGAGACTGTGTGCTTCTGCACGATGAAGAAGGATTTGACATCATCAAGGAAGACTACCGCATTGCTCTTTCCATCGACCCGAATGCCAGGCGGCAGACTGCGGACATCCCGGCCATGATACGCATCATCAATGCCGAGAAAGCCCTTCAGCTCTATGCCGCCCGGCATCCTGACTGCACGGAAAACATCCGTGTCTACAACGATTCGGATATCCCGATGAACAACACCTACTTCCAGATCCGCAACGGACACGTCAGCCACACGGACCGTCCGTTACCTGGCACACGTCCGCTGACAATCGCAGAGCTGGCCGACTATATCTTCAAGGACGATCGTCTTGAAATGAACCTGATGCTGAACTGAGACAGGCGGGATAGCAGGCGGTGATGGGCGGTGATAAGCAGTGATAGGCAGACATAATCTTCCATCAACGCTTATCACCGCCCATCACTGCCTATCACCGACCGCCTAATCAGGAATCATCTCCTTTGTCAGGATGCTCTCCAGCTGCTCGGCAGAGAGCCTCAGCTGGAATTCGCCGTGCAGGGCAACACTGATACGTCCGGTCTCTTCCGAGACAATGATGGCCAGTGCATCGGAATCCTGCGAGATACCCATTGCTGCACGGTGGCGCAAGCCGAGCTCCTTGGGGATGTCCTGCTTGTGGCTGACAGGCAGAATGCAGCCGGCTGCCTTGATGCGTCGCTTGGAGATGATCATTGCTCCGTCGTGCAGCGGCGAGTTCTTGAAGAAAATGTTTTCGATAAGCCGCTGGTTGATACGTGCGTCTATCAGGTCGCCTGTCTCAACGATGTCCTCCAGCATCACGCCACGTTCGATGACAATCAATGCCCCTACTTTGCCACGGCTCATACTCATGCAGGCCATGACAATGGGCATGATTGTCTCCTTGTCGACTTCTTCTTTGCTGGACTTCGTAAAGAGTTTCACCAGATTCTTCACTTTCCTGTGTGCGCCGAGGCTGTAAAGGAAGTGTCGTATCTCCTCCTGAAAAAGGACGATGAGCCCGATGACACCGACCGAGACAAGCTTGTCCATAATGCTGCCCAGCAGGCGCATCTCCAGCACCTGACTTACAATGAGCCACACGATGACAAATACCATGATACCGATGAAGACATTCAGCGAACGCGACTCTTTCATCAGCCGGTAAAGATAGTAGAGCATCAGTGCCACCAGCACGATGTCTATCACGTCTTTTATTCCAAATGGGAAAAACATAATATCAAGCTAACACTCTCCCCGGTTCTCGTTGTCTCCTCCAGAAGGAGAAAAGCAAGATGCGGCGTCTGGTGTGGAACGAGCGTTTATCTTATTGGTTAATACTTGGCGGCCCCAGTCGCATTAGTCTTCCGTATACTGTCGCATGGCTTCAACGATCCTGACGGCTTCGACGGCTGGACGCACGTCGTGGACACGGAGGATGCCGGCACCTTTCAGCAGGGCGATGGTGTTCAAAACCGTAGTCCCATTCAGGCTCTCGGCGGCTGTTATGCCCAAGAGCTGGTGGATCATACGCTTGCGGCTGATGCCGACAAGCAGCGGAAGCCCCATGACCTGCAACCGCTCCATCACCCCCAGCAGCGCATAGTTGCCGTCTACCGCTCCCTTGCCGAAACCGAAGCCCGGGTCGAGGATGATGTCCTTCTGTCCCAAGGCACGCAGCTCCTGTACTTCACGGGAGAAGTTGACGAGCATATCGTGCAGGCTGGCAGCCGTAGACATTAATATATAAGGTGTACCCAGCTCTGCCACTGTGCGGAACATCTCTGGATCCCGGCCTTCCTCCACGTCATTGATGATGTCTACACCGAATTCCTCCACCGTCCTCCGGGCTATTGATGCACGGAACGTGTCAATCGAGAGGATGGCATCCGGTTCTGCCTCCCGGATGACCGGAAGGGCGAAAGCCAGGCGGCGCATCTCCTCTTCCTCGCCGGCTACCTCACCGCCGGGGCGTGTCGAGCAGGCTCCCACGTCGATGATTCCTGCACCTTCAGCCACCATCTGGTGGGCACGCTGGCGGATAGCTTCCTCCGTCTGCACCCGACTGCCGGCGAAGAAAGAGTCGGGCGTTACGTTCATGATTCCCATGACGAGCGGCCTGCTCAGGTCGACGAGCCGTCCCCTCGCGTTGATTGTATAGTCTGCGGGCTTCGTGTCAGCCCCAGGGTTTCCTTTTTCCATATCCGCAAAGGTAATGTAAAACCAGCACAAAAGTGAATTTTACATCAGAAATTTTAATCCTGTACGCATATCAGGACAGAATGGGGGAACAGGAGGACGGAGAATGAAAAAAAGATGTTCCAATCTTTCATGTTGTGTAAAAGCAAAGCCGGGAACAGCCCGGTGTCTTTTCCGGAAGGATAGTCCCGTCTTTCCTGGATTCCGACCGTTTCCGCCACACCGTCCGTCACAGCAAGAAAAAGCGTAGAAATCTCCGTTCTTTCTCAGAAAAACAGTAATTTTGCCGTCATGAAGAAAACTTTTCTCGTGTTTCTGGTGCTGGCTTTCTGTACGTTGTCTGTGAAGGCACAACAGCAGAAAAAGACCAGGAAGCCCCGTCCCCGGGTGGGGCTGGTCCTTGGTGGCGGCGGTGCGAAAGGCGCTGCTGCCATAGGCGTGCTGAAGGAAATAGAACGTGCCCACATTCCGGTCGACTATATTGCAGGAACGAGTATCGGTGCAATCATCGGCGGTCTGTATGCCCAGGGGTACCGTGCCGCCGACCTTGAAAAACTCTTCCGTTCGCAGAACTGGCTGGCACTTCTGGCCGACAGGGACACAACGCTTATGGGGAAAGTGTTCAAGGAAGAAGAGGGAGTCTGTTATCTCTTCGGCTTTCCTGTGCGCAGGAAGGCTGGCACAGAGCGCAGAAAGGGCTTCGGAATGCTGCACGGCGACCACATCTACCACTTCCTCGACTCTCTCGTCAGCCATTCCCCTGTGCGCCGGGGCACCGTAAGGAGGCCCATTCCTTTCTCGTGCGTGGCCTTCGATGTTCGCAGACGGAAGGAGATTGTGCTTGACAAGGGACCGCTGGCACGTAACATTCGTGCCAGCATGGCGATTCCAGGAGCATACAAACCTGTAAAGATTGACACGCTGATACTCGTAGACGGCGGCATGATCAACAATCTCCCTGTGGATATTGTACGGAAGATGGGGGCTGACATCGTCATAGCTGTTGACCTTCAGCAGCGCAAACACGACGATTACCGCTCGCCCTTCGCCTTTCTGAAAGGATTAGGCGGCGTGATCGACTGGCTGGCAGAGCGTCCTGACATAAGGAAGTATAACATCAACCGGACGAAGGCCGACCTGTACATCAATCCGGATTTAGGATCGTACGGGGTCAAGGACTTCAGGCCGAAAGCAATTGCGGCGATGCTTCGGATAGGTGAAGAAACCGGCATCATGTATCGAAAGCAGCTGGCGACTTTTATGAAAGACCGGTCACGGTAAGGGAAGAAAAAGGGGGTAGATATGGATGACAGAGAACAGGACGGTGTGTGAAATATATTTACACGGAATGCGGCAGCCTCCGTGTCAAGACCGGGTTGAAACTCTTTCGGGAAGAGGCTACAACCATCAGACAATCAATCTATTATAAATCATAAAAGAAAAGGTGCTTAGTTGGATGCCGATTAAGCCTTGACTGGGTCGCAAGAAAGCACCTTTTGAACCTCAGTTAAGGCTTAATCGGCATCCAACCAAGCACCAATGGAAATCAGGAAGAGAAAAAACAGGACAAAAAGGATGGGGACACCACCCAGCAGCCCCTCCCGCTTTCTTTTTCTCCAGACAGGGAGGAAAGGGGAGGGGCTGTCCTTTTTTACTTTTTCCCACAGCTGTTTTTTATGCGCTCGTAGAACTGTCCGAGGATATTGAGCATATCACCGGGCAGATAGCCGATGGCCTTTTCAATCATCCATTCCGGCACCTGGTAGTAGGCTTCCGCCACGGAGCCGGCGATACAGGCTTTCGTGTCTGTGTCGCCGTCGCACAGTACGGCGAGACGGAGGGTCTCCTCAAAGCTGTTGGCATCCATGAAGCAGCGCAGGGCCATGGGTACGGTCTCCTGACACGTTCCGTCGAAATGTCCCTCGGAACCGATCTTTCTTATGTCCCGCATGGAGGGCAGCTCGTAGCCGAAGAACTTGCGGACTTTCTTCTCTACCGACGACTTTGGGAAACGCATCAGCCGCAGCCAGCAGATCGTCTCTGCAATACACTGCGCTCCTTTCACGCCCTCGGGATGGTTATGGCTTACGATGGCACTCTTCTTTGCTTCCTCAAGCACATCCTCCCATTCGTCGAACAGCCATCCGATAGGACTGACACGCATGGCCGCCCCATTGCCGAACGAGTCCATGGGCTGTGGATGCTCCGAATGGATCCAGCGGTTGAAACGGTTGCCGTAGCCCCCCATCGGATCAGGATAGCGGCGGCACCAGTCGAGCAGGCTCTCCTGATAGCTACGTCCGTTGAGCACCGCATCGGCTACAGCAACCGTGCAGACGGTGTCGTCCGTGTAAGAACAATCGGGTGTGAAAAGTTCAAATCCTTCCTGTGGAGCTGCTCCGAACTCAAAGCGTGAGCCGACAATGTCTCCGATAATTGCACCAATCATAATGTCTTCCTTGCCCCCATCCTGTCCGAGAACCCTATCGGAATTTCCTCACCAGGGAAGGGAAACCGATGTGTGGAAAGGATATGGGAAATTTGTATGAAAGTATCCGTCAGATTGTAACTGGCTGATTCTGTTGTTTAAATCTGCTGCTGATCTGTTGTGGAATGCAGAACTGTATCAGTTGTCAAATCTATGGTTAGCAGGGATTTTTTCTGTTAAGAAATCCAGTGGTCCGGCTCTTACCTGCGCCGTCTTCCATTCCTTCCTCCTTGGGGGGAGATGAAAGCGGCTGTCTATTGTACTCCGACCGGGAATCGAACCCGGATCAAAGGTTTAGGAAACCTCCGTTCTATCCATTGAACTATCAGAGCCTTTTTTGTACGTCCTGCCGCATCTGAAAGATGAGGGGGGGGCGCAACTCTGTGTGCAAAGGTAGGAAAAAAAACTTATAATCGCTTGCCAAACGACAGCTTTTTTACTTTTTACTTGCCGTTGCATCCTTGATGCATATATGAAAAGAAGGCTGTATCAAGGGACATTCGTGCCCGCTGATACAGCCTTGTCCATCTTTTTCATTTGTCTGGCGGCAGCTGCCCTTACGCTCCGTGGAAGAGATATTCCTGCTGGATATCCTGTGTCATCAGCGTGAAGAGCCGCTCCTGCAGACGGTCGGCAAGCGTGAGCGCACTGTTGAGAATCCTGTCGGAGAACGCCTGCAGCAGGTCCTGTGCGTGCAGCGGCTGTGTCTTGTAGATACGGAGATACTCCTCTTCCATCTCACGCTGCCGCTGGTCGGTCTCGGCCTCGAACTTCGCATACGCCTCCTTGATGACCGGGGCATACTTGTTGTAGTTGGTCATGCCCAGCACCATCACCTTGCGGAATTTCCAATAGGCAGAGTCGGCACTCGACTCGCCGGTACCCTTGGTATACGCTTCCGGGTAGGAGGTGATGCCCTGGTAGAGCGGAAGGAACACGCCGAGATCGGCCATTCCCATTGCGACGTAATTGATGCAGCCGATGGCCTGCGGCAGCTCCGGGCGTACCTGCAGGAGGTGGGTCTGCGTGGTGCGGAAGATGGAGACCGGTCGGTAAGGCTCTTTCGGGTTGCTGTGGAGATAGGGGTCGTGCTCCGTATTGTCGTAGTGGAAGCGGAATGCCGTGCGGAGCTCGGTCAGCGTAATCTTATGTGCAGCCCGGGCAAAGACAGGGAAGGTGTTCTTCGTGACATCGTTCTTGATGTCTGGAGAGAAGAGCCGCTGCAGCCCCCACACACGTGGATAGTTATAGGTGGTATCGAGTTCCACGTCGCGCGCATAGGCCTTGTGGAAGTCGAAGGCTCCCTGTGAAGGATCATAGAGTCCGTGCTTCTCGGCGAACTCAATCAGGTCGGCGGAAGCAAGGTAGTTGTCCTTGTCGTCAGGGTCATAGGTGCGGAAGCGGCTTTGGTTGCCGGTTACGAAGTACTGGTCCTTCGGCATACGGCATGCCAGCCAGCGATGGCCGCAGGCTGTCTCCAGATACCATATCTCCTTGTTGTCCACAAAGCCGATGCCGAATCCTTCGGCAATGCCGTGCTCCTCAATGAGCATCCCCAGACGCTCTACGCCCTCACGTGCGGTACGGACATAAGGTAACGTGATGTTGAAGACGGAGTTCTCCGCTACGCCGTTCTCCACCAACGGGTCGTATTTCAGCACCTCGTCGCTGCTGAAGATGCTCTCCGTTGCACTCATGCCCACACCTGCAGAGTTGAACCCCGCACTGCCCCAGTGGCGGTGCAGGCTGTAAGGTGAGAGGGCGGTGTAGCCCAGCGCCTTGCCGGGAAGCTCGCAGCGGAAAGGACTGTCCCGGGCGACGAATTCGCAGAGACCGTTCTCTGTGTCCTCGAAAATCTCATAGTTCTTGGCCTCCATGGCGTCCCAGTCTTCTGAACGCGACACGATCATGGAGCCGTCTGCGGTCTGTTCCTGTCCGATGATGATGGTTGTACACTCTGACGGGAGGTTGTGCTGTTTCTGCACACGGGTCTTTTCCATAAGCTTGAAAGTCTTTGTTGGTTGTTAATTCATGCTGACAAAAATAGCAAATATTTGCGAAAGGACACGGATGTGAAAAGACAAAAAAGTATAAATGCCGCTTTTCCGACCGTCTGGAATATATGGAACGTGCGGTATTTCCACGTTTTTCCCGTCGTTTCGCTTGCTTTTCTCGGAAACAAAGACTAAATTTGCCACAATAATACTTTGAGACATCGACAGAATGAAGAAGCTATTACTGATCTTCCTCCTTGGACTTGCCAGTCTTACTATGACCGCACAGCAGTCCTTGGAATGGGAAGAACTGCTTGACGAACTCTATGCCACCGGTGAAGAGCACACGGTCACCAGGGAAGAGAACCTCGAGACTCTGGCCGACCTTGCCGCACATCCCGTCAATCTCAACACGGCTACCCGGGAGGACCTGGAGCGCATACCGTTCTTGACAGCCGGACAGATAGAGGAGCTGCAGGCCTACGTCTACCAGTATCACGGTATGCAGAGCCTGGGCGAGCTGGCCATGATAGAATCCCTGGATGCTGTCCGCCGGCAGCTTCTTCCCTATTTCGTGTGTGTCGCCCCCATAGAGAAGGAGAGGCCCTTCCCTGCACTGAAACAGATTCTGGCTGGTGCGAAACACACGCTGCTCTTCACCTCCCGCATTCCGTTCTACCGTCGGGAGGGCGACCGCAACGGCTACCTCGGCTATCCGTATGCCCACTCCTTCCGTTATACTTTCCGTTACGGCGATTACGTCCAGGCCGGACTGGTGGGGGCACAGGATGCCGGAGAGCCTTTCTTCGCACATGGGAACAGTCTGGGTTATGACCATTACAGCTTCTATGTCCTGCTGAGAAAGGCGGGGCGGCTGAAGACGCTGGTGGCAGGGCGGTACAGGGTGAACTTCGGACAGGGCCTCGTCATCAACAATTCCTTCGGATTCGGAAAGTCTTCCCTGCTCTCAACACTCGGAAGACAGCCTGCAGGACTTCATGCCCACTCCTCCCGGTCGGCCGCCGATTATCTGCAGGGAGCGGCTGCCACAGTGGAGGTCGCGAGGCATCTTGACCTTACCGCCTTCCTTTCCTACCGCACCATTGACGCCACGCGTTCGGACAGCGGCACCATCTCGACGGTCCTCAAGACCGGCTACCACCGCACCGAACGTGAGATGAGCCGCAAGGACGCTTCCGCACAGTCTGTTGCCGGGACGCACCTGGGCTGGTCGTGCGGTGCTTTCCGTATGGGACTGACAGGCATCTACTCCCGGTTCAGCAGCGACCTGACCCCCGACACTACGCTGTATTACCGCCGTTATGCTCCGTCAGGCAACGGTTTCTGGAACATCAGTGTGGATTACAGCTGCCTGCATCACCGCTGGTCTGTAACCGGAGAGACCGCAACAGACAGCCGGGGAAGTCTCGCAACGGTGAACAACATTTCCTTCCAGGCCGCTTCCGGCCTTTCGCTGCTTGCCGTCCAGCGTTATTATGGCTACAGGTACACGGCACTCTTCGCCCGCAGCACCGGTGACAACACGACCGTGCAGAACGAGAGCGGTCTTCTCGTGGGGGCAGACTGGAACATTGTACACGGCCTGTCGCTCATGGCCTACGCCGACCTTGCCTACTTCTCCCATCCCCGCTTCGGCGCACATACTGCCAGCAAGGCATGGGACAACCTGATGACGCTTGCCTATATATACAGAAGGTGGTCGCTGCGGATACGCTATCGGTTTCGCATCCGGGAGAAGGACAATGCCGGCAAGACAGCTCTCATGCACGAACAGACACAGCGCGGGCGGATTGCCCTGACTTACACAGCTGCCTCCTGGAGCTGCAGAAGCCAAATAGACCTTGCCGTGAGCAGCTATCTCAAGCGCAGTTCCGGTTATATGCTCACGGAGACAGGAACGTGGTCGCCGGCAGCATGGATCAGCCTCACGGCCACCGCAGGCTATTTCCACACTTCAGACTTTGCCTCCCGCATCTATGTCTACGAACGCGGACCGCTTTATGCTTTCAGCTTTCCCTCTTTCTATGGCAGGGGAATGCGATGCGGCCTGTTCGCCCGGGCCGACCTCTCCTGCCGTCTGATGTTCATCCTCCGCTGCTCCGCCACCCGTTATTTCGACCGGAGCACCATCTCCTCCGGGCTTCAGCAAATCCATTCGTCCATGATGAGCGACCTTGACATACAGCTACGCTGGAAGTTCTGACCCGGCTGCGCCACAGGCAGCATTATCCATGGGAAACGTCTCCCGACAAGGCGGGCGCCATTAAGGAATTACTCAAAGACAGCCGCCCCGTCCTTCTCTCCGACTTGCCTGACTGCCGGTTTTTCATTACCTTTGCACCATGAAGTTCCATCCTCTCACTACAGGACATCCCCTGCCTGCCCGGTTCAATAATCCTTTCGATTACGAACCGGACAGCCTTTGCCGTGCTGCGGCCGAAAGGCTGCAGAAGGAGCTGCCACCTGACCCGCCCGAAGGGAAGATGTACGGCATCCTGATAGTGGAACGAGAGGGGCAGACAGGATATCTCCAGGCTTATTCGGGACAGATAGACAAGGAGGGGGACGATTTCGTCCCGGCGGTCTTCGACTACCTGCAGCCCGGCGGCTACTTCAAAATCCACGAGGAGGAGATAACACGGCTGAACAACCGCATAGCACAGATGGAAACCTCGTCTGCCTACAGCGGAGCAAAAGAAAAACTGAAGACGGTACGGATGGAGGCTGAGAACGCCGTCGAAGAGGTACGTAAAATCGTGCAGGGAGCAAAGTTCCTGCGTGACCGACGCCGCAGGGAGGCTTTCATTTCAGAAGAGGAACACAATGAGATGATACGCCAGAGCCAGTTTCTCAAGGCCGAACTGCACCGCACGAAGACCGCTTGCGCCAGACGGATTGCCGAAGCGCAGACTGAGCTTGAGACCTGTCAGGAAAAGATAACAGCCTGGAAACGGGAGCGGAAACTGAAGTCGGACCGACTGCAACGCTGGCTCTTCTCCCAGTTCTCACTGCTCAATGCAAGGGGCGAATGCAAGAATCTGACCGACATCTTCCGTAACTATTACCTGCAGAACAGCCCTGCACGAAGCAAGGCTGCACGCCGGACTCTGCAGGATACAGCCCTGGAGACTGCTGACGGCAGTCTCGCCCCCTCGTTGCTGCCACCCTCCGGTGCAGGCGAATGCTGCGAACCGAAACTGCTGCAGTACGCCTTCCGGCACGGCTACAGACCCGTCAGTATGGCGATGTTCTGGTGGGGGCCGCCGCCGAAAGCGGAAATAAGACAGCATGGAAACTATTATCCGGCCTGCAACGGGAAATGCAAGCCCATCCTGACATGGATGCTGCAAGGGCTGGATGTCGCACCTGCCCGTCACAGGGAAGCCGGACATGAAGCACTGACGGCTGCCACGGCAGGAGTAGACAGTCTTTATGAAGACGACAGCCTTGCCGTTGTGGCAAAGCCGCCGGGGCTGCTCTCGGTCCCGGGGAGAGACGGTCTGCCATCGGTCTACAGCATCCTGAAGGAACGGTGGAAAGGCCGGTACGAACCGTTCATGGTACACCGGCTGGACATGGCGACGAGCGGACTGCTCGTCGTGGCCCGTTCCCCGGAGGCGCACAGGGCTCTCCAGGCGCAGTTCACGAACCATACCGTCAGGAAACAGTACACGGCCTTGCTGTCCCTCAGCTTCCTCGACAAGCATCTTCCGCCGGAAGGACGCATCGAACTGCCTCTCAGTCCACTGCCCGACGACCGGCCCCGGCAGTGCGTCGACTATGTGAACGGAAAGACGGCCGTCACGGAATACCGTGTCGCCGGCAAGACTACATACGGCAAAACCGGACAGGAAGCCGTGAAAGTGATTCTTTATCCGCTGACAGGCCGTACTCATCAGCTGCGCATCCACTGTGCTCATCCCGACGGACTGGGTACCCCCATCATCGGCGACAGCCTCTACGGACAGCATGCCGGACGGCTCTGGCTGCACGCCGGACACCTTGAATTCACGCATCCGGTGACCGGAAAGAAGATGGTCTTCGATGTTCCGTTGCAGCATCTTGAGTGCATCTGACGGTCAGAACAGCCTGTAACAGGCCGGAGTCCCAACCGGTCGGGAACGGATTTCCCAGCCGTCGGGAAGAGGGGTCCCAGCCGTTGGGAACAGAAGTCCCAACCGGTCGGGAACAGGGCAGACCCACATGAGTCGGGATGGACAGCTACCTGTCTCCGGGGCTGCAAGAGAACTGGCGTGCAAGGTCTTTGTAGAGATGCGGTTTTGCCGGAGAAAGCATTTTTAACCTATAAAACTTTGCCGTTTCAATTTTAAAGGCTACCTTTGCAGAAAGTAAGGAGGTTCAGACATTTAAGGAAATGGGATTCCGGCATTCATTTAGAACGATGTTGGAATTCTGTCTTTTTTATGTCTATTGAAAAACGATTAACTTTAACGAATAAGATATGGCTTATATGTCACAGGAAGGTTACGACAAGCTCGTAGCCGATTTGCAGTATTTAGAGTCTGTTGAACGGCCGAAGGCATCGGCTGCCATTGCCGAGGCTGCCGACAAGGGCGACCTGAGTGAAAATTCGGAATATGATGCTGCCAAGGAGGCACAGCGTCATCTTGAAGCGCGCATTGCCGAGATGAAGATGACCGTGGCACAGGCGAAGATCGTGGATCTGTCACGCCTGAGCACCGAGGCAGTACAGATCATGTCTACCGTTGAAATGACCGACGTGAAGACAAAAGCGAAGATGAAGTACACCATCGTCAGCGAGACGGAGGCGAATCTGAAACAGAACAAGATTTCCATCAAGACACCTATCGCCCAGGGCTTGCTGAACAAGAAGGTGGGTGATGAGGTCGAAATCACGATTCCCCGCGGCACCATCAAGCTGCGCATAGACAAAATCACCATCGAAGGTTAATGACAGAACAAGGAGGTACGTATGACAATATTCAGTAAAATTGCTGCCGGAGAAATCCCCAGTTACAAGTGTGCAGAAAGCGACCGGTTTTACGCTTTTCTTGACATCGACCCTGTAACAAAAGGGCATACACTGGTAATCCCCCGAAAAGAGGTGGACTATATCTTCGACATGGAGGATGAGGAACTCGCAGCCTTCGAGGTTTTTGCAAAGAAGGTGGCACGTGCCATCAAGGCGGTCTTCCCATGCCGGAAGGTGGCACAGGTCGTGTTGGGCCTAGAGGTGAACCACGCACATATCCATCTTCTGCCCATGAACAGCGAGGCGGATGTCGACTTCAAACATCACGTACAGGTTGATGCCGGGGAGCAGAAGAAGATTGCCGCAAAAATATTCAAGGCTTTCCAGGAGCTGGAATAGGCTGCATTCAGGAAAACATACACGACAGGGAGGTGTCAGGAAGGCAGAGACACACGGATTGTGTGTCCGTCAGCAGGCTTTATACAGGACGAAAGAACCCGTATATTGCTACTGACAGCCCTTTTGACACCTCCCTTTGTTTTCCGTCGGGTGATCTTTTTTGAAAGGTACGGAACGTGAAGACCTGACATTTGCCGGGCAGGGAGAAATCTCCGTACAGTCTGTTCTCATGACTGTTTCCCTACGGCTTATGCACTGTCTGGAAGTGAAAGACAGATTTTTCCTTCCTCCTCGTCCAGATATATTGTTTGCTGGAAAAACGGAGCTGACAACAACGTCAATTTTTTTCGGGAAATCGTTTGCAAATATAGAAAATACTGTCTATATTTGCAGTATGACTATTATCCTAAAAGAGAGTGCTTTACAAGACCTAAATATTAACTGTTTAACGTTACTTCATTATGAAAGCATTTGCAATGTTAGGAATCGGAAAGGCAGGATGGATTGAAAAGGCTCGTCCGACCTGCGGGCCAATGGATGCCATTGTCAGACCATTGGCAGTAGCTCCCTGCACATCAGACGTACACACGGTATGGGAAGGGGCGATCGGTGACCGGAAGGACATGATTCTCGGGCACGAAGCGACAGGCGAGGTGGTGGAAGTGGGTTCTATGGTGAGGGACTTCAAACCCGGTGACAGGGTTCTCGTCCCTGCCATCACACCAGACTGGAACTCGCTGGAGGCACAGGCTGGTTACTCCATGCACTCTAACGGCATGTTGGCCGGCTGGAAGTTCTCGAACTTCAAAGACGGTGTCTTCGCTGAATACTTCCATGTCAACGATGCTGACGGAAACCTGGCACTGATACCGGAAGGCATGGACCCGGTGGATGCTGTCATGCTGTCCGACATGGTGCCTACGGGATTCCATGGGGTTGAACTGGCCGACGTGAAGTTCGGCGACGAAGTACTTGTCATCGGCATCGGACCGGTCGGACTGATGGCTGTCGCCGGTGCGGCACTTGCCGGAGCTTCCTACGTCTATGCGGTCGGGAGCAGGAAGGTGTGTGCCGATGCGGCACGGGCCTACGGTGCATCGGAAATCATCGACTATCACAACGGACCTATTGCGGAGCAGGTGATGAAGCTCACCAACGGACAGGGCGTCGATCGTGTTGTCATTGCCGGTGGTACGGTCGATACGTTTGCCGAAGCGGTATCGGTGCTCAAGCCCGGAGGAATCATCGGCAACGTGAATTATCTGGGTTCAGGAGACACGGTCAACATCCCGCGCATAGCATGGGGAGTCGGTATGGGGCACAAGACCGTCAAAGGCGGACTGATGCCGGGCGGACGGCTTCGTATGGAAAAGCTCGCCAAGATGGTGACTTCCGGACGACTCAACCTCTCGCACCTTGTGACACACCGCTTTAAGGGGTTTGAGCACATGGAAGAATCGCTCTTGCTCATGAAGGATAAGCCACGCAATCTTATCAAGCCCGTGGTCATTATCGATCCGGATTTATATTGATTTATCATTTTATCATGTATTTTGCTTGATTTATATCAATAAATTCGTAAAATCAAGAAAAAGACGTGAAAAAACTTGCAGATACGGATTATATGCGTTATCTTTGCAACGTGTTTTTCATAGTATTAGATTTAAGGTTAACAAAGGTTGGACTACAGCGGTAGTCCTTTTTTTATGCCTGGAAGTTTGATGTAATGCTATGGAGAATGGTAGGTGATAATAGGAAATGATAGGCGGTGATAAGCGAAAATAAGCGATGATAAGTTGTCATCAGATTCTATTACTGCTTATCATCGCTTATCACCGCCTATCGTCGCTACCATACCTGTCACCGGTTTACCCTTCTCCAGGAAGTTACCGGCTTTTTATCATCTCCAGGAAATATTCATGTATGTGTGTATCACTGTCCAGTTCGGGATGGAAGGCAGTGGCAAGCTGGTTTCCCTGACGGGCTGCCACAATATGGTTGTCGACAGACGCTAAGATCTCCACCTTCTCGGCAGCTTTCGTGATATAAGGCGCACGGATGAAAGTCATGGGGACATTACACTTGACACCCTTGAAGAACGCCTCTGTATGGAAACTGCCCAGCTGCCGGCCGTACGCATTGCGTGCAGCCGTCATGGCCATTGTGCCCAGCCGGGGCGGTACGGGAGCCGACGGACTGTTTCCCTCCACATCATGGGCAAGGAGAATAAGACCAGCACAAGTGCCGAAAACCGGCAGACTACTCTCGACAGCCTCACGGACAGGATCGAGCAGACCGAGGTCGCGGAGCAGCTTACCCTGGGTGGTGCTCTCACCACCCGGGATAATCAGTCCGTCTTTCTTTTGCTGCCAGTCCTGCAACTGGCGCACTTCAAAGCAGTCGACACCTAATTCCCGGAGCATCTTCTCATGCTCCAGGAATGCGCCCTGCAAGGCGAGTACAGCAATTCTCATTGTCCACGTTCAGCCATGAGCACCTCGATTTCATGCTCGTTGATACCTACCATCGCTTCCCCTAAGTCTTCTGATAGTTTAGCCAACTCCTTAGGGTCATTGTAGTTCGTTACGGCCTTCACGATGGCGGCAGCACGCTTAGCAGGGTCGCCGCTCTTGAAGATACCCGAACCGACGAAGACACCTTCTGCACCCAGCTGCATCATCAATGCCGCATCAGCAGGGGTCGCCACACCGCCGGCTGCGAAGTTCACAACAGGCAACTTGCCGTTCTCGTGTACATACTTCACCAGGTCGTAGGGAGCCTGCAACTGCTTGGCAGCCTCGAAGAGTTCGTCTTCCCGCTTGCCGACAAGCTCCCGGATCTGACTCTGCATCAGTCGCATATGGCTGACAGCCTGCACCACGTCACCCGTGCCAGGCTCACCCTTCGTGCGGATCATCGTAGCTCCCTCGGCGATACGGCGCAATGCCTCGCTCAGGTTGCGGGCACCACAGACGAACGGCACCTCAAACTGTGTCTTGTCGATGTGATAGATGTTGTCGGCCGGTGAGAGCACTTCGCTCTCATCGATATAGTCAATCTCTATAGCCTGCAGGATCTGTGCTTCTGCGATATGTCCGATACGGCATTTTGCCATGACAGGGATAGTCACAGCTTCCTGAATGCCCTTGATCATCTTGGGGTCGCTCATGCGTGATACGCCGCCGGCTGCACGGATGTCGGCTGGGATACGTTCCAGTGCCATTACGGCACATGCGCCGGCAGCCTCGGCAATGCGTGCCTGCTCCGGGGTCGTCACGTCCATGATTACGCCGCCCTTCAGCATCTGGGCGAGATTGCGGTTTAGTTCTTGTCGATTTGTCATGTTGGTTCTTTATTGTTATGTGATTATAAGTGATCGTAGGCGGGGATAGGTGGTGATAGGCGTTGATGGACAGCAGCCAATCTTAGTCCTTATCGGTAATTACTCCCCTCTCCATTCGGAGAGGGGTTGGGGGTGAGGCCTTTGAGGGGTTGGGGGTGAGACCCTTTGAGGGGCCAGGGGAGGTCTTTCTCCAGCCGCTCGGTGCCATTCCGGTCTGTTTGCGGAAGAACTTGGAGAACTGTGCCTGTGATGCAAAGCCATGCTCATACGCAATCTCCTGGATGGTCTTCTGCGTCGTACGGAGCTGGCAGGCAAGGGCTTCTGTGAGTGTATGATCAATGATGTTCTTCGGCGACTTGCCCGAGATGCGATGCGCCACCTGAGAAAGATAACGCGGCGAGACATTCAGGCAGTCGGCATAGAAGGCCACATCACGATTGGTTCGGTAATGCTTCTGCACCGCCTCAAGGAACTCATTGTACAGCTGGCTGCTCCGTCCGCTAAGGTCACTTTTCCTTGCCACGAGTGTCCTTACATACTTTCGCGCATGCTCTATGGCCTGTTCCATCGGCTCGTTCTGGCTGAGATAGACCGCCAGTGCCGACGAGAAACTGTTGATAAGACCATGCTGCATGGGGTCGTCAAGTACCAGAGAACGGACTCTTCCGTGTCCCTGTCCTTTCAAGGAAGTGCAGTCGAAGAGCCTTTCCGCCTCTCCTTCCCGAAGAATGACTATCGAGCACAGGGGCAGCAGTCGCTGCCGGATTTGTCTGACCACGTCGTCTGCCATAAGCCGGTCACCGTTGCTTGCCGTGACAACCGGGTCGTATATAATATGGTGGGGACGGTATTTCAGCAGCGCATCCACCACAACGGCCAGTGTCTCCGTAGTCCTGATCATGCCCACCTTCACCGTATCGGGCTGTACGTCGTTGATGATTGCCTCTATCTGGCCTTTGACAATATCTGCCGGAAGATCATGGAAAGCCTGGATGCCCAGCGTGTTCTGCACCGTGATGGAGGTGACAGCCGAAACCGCATAGCCTCCCAGTGCCGATATCGTTCTGATGTCAGCCTGCACACCGGATCCACCTGTGCTGTCCGACCCTGTTATGGTAAGAATTGTCTTCAACAGCTTAAGATTATCGTTTCCAATATCACTAACCCCGACAGGATGCCGCAAAAGACACCCCCGCTCCCGATCAGCCGGGAAGCATGATGCAAAATAAAAGGATTTTATTGAATCCTGCAAGTCTTGTTCCTAAATTGACAAGAAAAACTAAAGTTCTGACGTATTCCTGCTGCTGACAGATGGGAGTTATCCCAAGAATCAGGCAGAATGATGAGGGAAAACCAACAGGCGCATCACTCAAATACCTAATAGTAGGTGTTGTCGTATTCCATGAAAGACACTACTTTTGCACAAATTTACAAGCCAATGCTAAAATGAAAAGATTGTTAGTATTTTTCGTTGCCATCGTGTGCGCTGTCGCATCCATGGCACAGAACACCGATGCGATGCTGTTCGGTGACGTGAAAGCAAAGGAGGGTGGACAGCACCTTGCCCATGCAGTAATCCAGGTCAAGGGTACCAACCTGAAGACACAGTGTGATGCCACCGGCCACTACAAAATGGCGAACCTCCCTGTCGGGAAGCAGACCGTTGTCGCTACCCTTACAGGCTATCAGCCGCAGGAGATAGAAGTGATGATGACCGCAGGCAAAGGTACAGGAGCCTACTTCGAACTGGAGAAGGATCCGCTGGAATTGAGCCAGGTCGTCGTAACAGGTACCCGTACCAGCCACTTCGTCAAGGATGTGCCCATCCGCACAGAGGTCCTCACCTCACAGGCACTCACCAAGAAGAATGCTCAGAACCTCTACGAAGCACTCGAGGGCGTACCGGGCATCTGCGTGGAACAGCAGTGCCAGTTCTGCAACTTCTCCGAAGTCCGTATGCAGGGGCTGGGTGCAGAGCACACGCAGGTGCTCATCGACGGCGAACCGGTCTATTCCGGTCTTGCAGGCGTATATGGACTGCAGCAGTTCGGCACCAATGACATCGACCGGCTTGAAGTCGTGAAAGGTGCCGGGTCGGCTCTCTATGGCAGCAGCGCCGTAGCAGGTGCCATCAACATCATTTCCAAGGATCCTACCTACGAACCTACCGTCAGCGGCGACATCCAGTTCGGCAACTATGGTTTCAAGAGCTACAAGGGCTCCGGATCCATGCGTTACAACAACATCGGACTGAGTGTCTTCGCCCAGCGTATGCAGATGGATGCCGTGGACGAGACGCAGGACGGACTTACCCGCAGCGAGGTGAAACACAAGGACGGAGTGTCCGACCGTGTCAACGAGACGATGAACAACCTTGGCTTCAGCCTCTATTTCTACCATCCTTTTGCCAAGAACGACAAGCTCGTACTACGTGGGAAGGCGATTGACGAGCACCGTTTCGGCGGGGTCATGACCAATGACCAGTACCTCAATCCCTATACCGACCAGACCGAGGACATCCGCACGAACCGCCTCTCGGCCGACCTCGCTTATACTCTTCCTGTCGGTGCACACTCCGAACTGAACCTTGCCACTGCTTATGTCTACCACAAACGGCAGGCTACCAACGACACTTTCCTGCACGACTACATGGACTCCCACAAAGACCCTGCCCATCCTGACGAGGACGGAGCGACGCCGCCGGTAGAACTCATGCGTCCCTATCTTGCAAAGGAGAACACCGTCACCCCATCCCTCACCTTCACCTCTATCCTCGGCAGCCACACCCTGCTGGCCGGCGTGCAGGGCTACTTCACCCGGCTGCGTGAGACAGGGCTCTACGTCATCTCAGCCGAAGACGAGAAGACAAGTCCCTACTACGGTGTGCCTTATACCTCCATCGGCAAGAAACACGCCAACGAGGTAGGCTTCTTCGTGCAGGACGAATGGAACATCACACCGAAGCTGACCGTCGTACCGGGCATCCGCGTCGACTCCCACAGTTCCGGCGAGGAATATTCCACCAGCGTGAAGGTGTCAGACAGTGCTTTTCCCTCCACCAAGTTCAGCAAGACCTCCGTCAATCCGCGTATCGCCGTCAAATATGAACTTAGCCCATCGCTGATCCTCCGTGCCAATGTCGGTACCGGTTTCCGTGCCCCCTACGGCTTCTCGGAGGACCTTCACCTCTGCAGCGGTTCGCCGCGCGTATGGAAATCGTCCAGCCTCAAGGGCGAACGTGCCGTCAGCTATAACGTTTCGGCCGATTACTACGCCCGGAAATACCAGTTCAGTGTAAACATCTTCCGCACCAACCTGAAGGACAAGATACAGTTCTTGCCGGCTGATGACGAGGTGAAGAAGTTCGGCTATTCCTACCAGTGGGAGAATGTCGACGATGCCTATGTGCAGGGGGTTGAACTGGGTGCGAAGGCCAACCTTTTCCGCAACTTCACGGCCGGACTCAACTGGACCTTCAACCAGGGCAAGTTCAAGCACGAGCGTGCCGAATGGTCTGATCCGAATGACGAGACCGTAAAGCAGTTCCCGCAGCGGCTTCAGTATGCCAAGGACAGCCGTCACATCTCCCGCTTCCCATCCATGACCGGCGACCTCGACCTCGACTATACGCCCGGCACATGGACTTTCTCAGTCACAGGTTCTCTCCAGGGCAGGATGTACATCGACTACAACTCTGAGGATGCCGGTGCAACATCGAAGATCAAGAAGACCAGCCCGTTCATGCTCTTCAACTGCCGTGCTTCAAAGCGGTTCGGTATGTGTACCGTCTACGCAGGTGCGAAGAACATCTTCAGCTACATCCAGGACGAGAAGCACACCGACGATGCCGCATTCATGTATGCTCCGGTCTACGGTGCAACCTGGTATGCAGGACTCAGCGTCAAGCTATAGGAAACTCTCTGAAACATCACTAATCATATTGCGAACAGCCGCATTGTCTTCATTGGCAATACGGCTGTTTTTTCAGTGCATGGTCACACTTCCGATCATTCCCGACCGTTTGGGAATCCTGTTCCCAAACGGTCGGGACATCCGTTTCCAACGCCTGGGGAGAAGGTTCCCGACGGTTGGGAATATCACCTTTTCGCAGTTTTTCTTGCCGCTGTCAGTACAAATCACTATATTTGCAGGATAGAACAGACAAACCACAACCCCTTATACGAAAAATATGGGAAACAGTTTGTGACCAGAAACGACAACTATGGGATTAAGAAAACTCTTCAAACGACAGCTCCGCACCGTCATTGAATGGAAGGAACAGAATGCCAGCCTGCTTTTCCATCAGCTGGAGACCACGACGGATGAGATAAAGAACGCAAGCAAACTCATCGTCGCACCCGGACAGGGCTGCATCATCGTATATGACGGCAAGGTGATGGCCACCCTGACTGAACCAGACGTCTACGAGATGGAAACCGCCAACCATCCCTTCATCACGACACTGCTGAACATTGCACAGCGGGCGGAAAGCGAGCACAAGATGCGTTTCTACTTCTTCCGTACGGCCGAGATGGTGAACATTCTCTGGGGAACGCCGTCGCCCGTGAAATACATAGAACCCGACTACAGGATCCCGGTCTCCCTGGGTGCCTGCGGAAACTTCTCCGTAGTCATCTCCAATGCCGAACAGATGTTCGTCACACTGCTCGGACCACGCAGCGATTACAGTGTATCGGACGTGCAGGATCTTGTCTCCTCCCGCATCGTTGCACCGCTGTCCGCTTTCCTTGCAGCACAGGCCTATCCTTACAGGGAGGTTGACACACACCTCATGGAGATGTCGGCCGACCTGAGACACAGAACCGCCGAGGAACTGACACGTCTGGGACTGGAACTGACAGACTTCCGTGTCAATTCCGTCACCTTCGACGACGACACGATGGAACGCATCGGACGCATCGCCGATATGACGACAGAGAAGAGAGCTGCCGCTGAAGTGGACCTCGACTACATGGGGATGCAGAAGCTGGAGGCGCTGCGCGATGCCGCCCGCAACGAAGGCGGACTGGCCGGAGCCGGACTGCAGCTGGGTGCCGGCGTGCAGCTGGCACAGGACATCTTCAAGGAACAAGGCGCAGGCGGCGATGCTGCGGAACGCCTCCGTAAGCTGAAAAAACTGTTTGACGAGCAGCTCATTACCGAAGAAGAATACGAACAGAAGAAGAACGAAATACTTTCCAAACTATGATAAAGGTCATCGTCCCTGCGGCCGCCGCACTCGCTGTAAACGTCACGGCAGGACTCCTCCTGTCTGCCTATCCGCTGATGAATATGCTGTTCACCAGCCTTGCCATCGCTGTCAATACGCTCCTGGTTGCCCTGCTCTTCTGCTTCCGTGCGGAAAGTACCCACCGGATGAGTCTGGGAATGATTTTCCTCGGTGTGGGCATCATTGAATATGCAGGCGGACTGCTGGCTCCCGCACGGTGGACAGATAACTGGTGGGTCATCCTGTTTGCAGTACTGACGGCCATACAGGCTGTGCTGGCTTATCTGACACTGCATTACACAAAGAATCCATAACATTGTAAAGAAAGCCGATGGCAACAAAGATAAAGCCGGTGAGATGTCCGAACTGCGGCAGCGGGAAGCACATACAGCTCGACGAAAAACGATACCGGTGCAGGAATTGCGGAACGGAGTACTATTTGGACGATGACGACATCAACATCAATGTCAACCACCACTTCGACTACGATACCCGCAGACCCAAATATACGGCGGCAGGCTCATCCTTTGAAAACGCCACCTACAGATGGTTTCTTGTAGGCTTTCTCATCGTGGGACTTTTCCTCTTCCTGCTGAATACATGCGACCATGCAACCGGCTCTCTGCTCTCCGGCGATAAGGATTCCGTAGAGGTACACGATAATTACACTGCTCTTGTCCCGATGCTCCACAAGGGCAGGCCCTGCTTCTTCTATCTCTGCGAACGCCGCTTCGGTTACGGGTATATGCAGAAGAAAGAGAAGCCCGACGGACTTTACTACGGTTTCCGTGATGCAAGTACAGGGGAGGTGCTGGCAGACAAGCTCCTCATCTCGAAAGATGACGATGAGAAACGGGGGAGTAGCTTCAATCTGTATGCGGCGAGTATGGCTTATTTCCATCAGGCAGGACGATGGTATATGGCTGTTCCCAAACGCTTCATCTATGTGATAAACCCGGACACACTGGGCATGACGAATGTGTCGAAGACGATCTTCGCCGGGAAGAAAGCCATGGAAACAGGGATGTCATGGGTAGAACTGATCGACCGGTCCAGCGGCGAGGGATTCAAGGTGACCAACAACCTTGCCGAGACTTATTACTTCTTCCCTGCGACAGGACGGCTCTATACAGAAGACGCCTTCGCATTCGCCTCCAAGCTGACGCCTGCAGAGCTGAATGGTGAAGTGCGCGACAGCGTTTGCTACCGTCTCGAGAAAGTGAATGCCAGCTCCTCTACCTCTTCCGGCGGAAAGTACCGGATTTGGCGCATACAGTACAAGTTCCATCTTGGCGACCCGCAGGATGCCGATTTCCTGAGGACAGACGTGAGAAAAGACAACTATGACGAGGGGAAACGGCTCGTTGGATTCCAGCCCATATCCGACTGGTTCTCAGCCTTCGACGCACAGATCGTCTATCAGGACAACCGCTATATCCTGATAGCCTATCATCCGAACATTGACGACGATGCCACTACGGTCTTCCAGCTCCGGGATACCAGAGGACGGATTGTCTGGACACAGGCTCCTGAAATCCGCATTGAAGTGAACGGGACCATACGTGGCGACAAGCAGATATGGCTCAGAGGAACGAGAAGATACAGCAGCAAGTCGGACGAAGACTACTGCTACAGTCTCGACTTGCGCAAGGGGACATGGGTATGCCATTACCTGTTCCCGACTGAATATAAAATAGCTGAATAAAGAAGTATTAGACGGATTGGATAAAAAACAAAGGGAAACCTGCCGTACCGGGACCGACGGCAAGCAGATGTTGACAGAAAGACAGACTTCAAATGCCAAGATGATGACAAGGAATAACCTACTGCTTTGTCTGCTGCTTTGCCTGCCGCTTGCAGGGACAGCACAGATAAAAGAATACATCGAGACCTATTCGGACGGGCGGATATGGTCCAGACAATACAGGAATGAACTGACCGACACCAAGGAGGGACGCTGGACCTATTATGACCAGGACGGGAAACTCCAGTTAGAAGAGAATTACAAAAACGGAAAACTGGACGGTAAAAAAATCTATTACAGCCATGGCAAGATAGAAGAAATCGCCGAATATAAACAGGGACTGAAAGACGGCATCTATGCAAAGTACAACAACCAGCCGGCTCCCGATGCGAAGCATGTCCTCGTTTTCACGGTCACTTACCGTAACAACCGGGAACACGGTATGGGATATGTCTACGACGAAGACGGAAAACTGAGAGAACGGCAGAGATACGACAACGGTGTCATGGTTGCCGACACCTTTGTAACGGACAGAGGACTCGTCTGTATCAACTGGAAAGAAAATGCAGACGGCTCCTACACGCGCACGAAACACTTCTGTCCATACAAGACCAGGGCAACTGTCAGGACAGTTGTCCCCAGATCATCACGTGCGGGGACGGCAAGACCGAGAAGAAACGTTGCTGTCAACAATTCACCCAAGAACAGGCATAAAACTGTTCACACCCAGCCACACGAGCCACAGCCGTCAGCACCACAGCGTAAACCGAAGCTGAAGGTGAACAAGGACGGTACGATAGAGCTGGAATAAACCTGCAACAGACGGTTTGTAGGCTTGTCCCTTAATTCACAGCCAGCACGCCATAGGGTCCTGTAGTGATGCCATGATAGCGTGTCAGCTTCCTGCCGCCCTCTCCTGCCACGATATTCCCGCCGGTGTTGAGGTTGTACTTACGCCGGCAGCGGTTGCAGGTGGCAACTCCGTCACTGCTTATCTTCAGTTCGCAGGAACGTAGAGGCAGTGCATTCGGTTCGAAGCAGTTGGGACACTGCAGGTCGTAAGCATAGAAGGGAGCAGGATTGTCCAGATTGCCATAGCCCACGACAAGTCCGTTGTTCTTGCCCACGTGTTTCCAGCTTTCAAGCCGCTGGTCGATGCCGTCAAACCACACGGGGCTGTCCGTCCTCATCCCCTGATTGTTCTCGAAAGAGAAACTGTGGCGGCCGCTGACGAATGCATATCTTATGGTACAATACACGCCAGGCGACATCGGGTTCATCGCTGATGCGAGAACGGGATTCTGGTGCGTATCATTATGGAAGGTGAAAAAGACATGGCTGTCTTCATACTCATTGTCACCACAGGAAGACAACAGCAGGACAAGCAGCACAATGATGGATGGAAAGACTTTCTTCATAACACCGACTTATGAATGGCTGACAAGATTATGAACGGTTGACAAGTTAACCCCGGTGATTATTCAAACGGAATCATGGCCAGTGCATCGGCTATCTTCTCGATGCCTTCCTGCAACGGCTTCGACACCATGCCCTTCGCAAAGAAAGGTATATCGGCATCGATCGTGAGTTTCATCTTCGAAGAGGTTTCGGTGACAGGCAGAATCTGTATCCAGAAGTTGAACGACAATGGGGAGTTGTCGCTCTCGAACTTTATCGTCTTCGGCTCGTCACGCTCGATGATGCGCATGGAAATCTGACCGACAGGGTCGACGCTGACCGACAGCGAGTCATGGTCAAAGGAGAGACTCTGCAGTTTGTCCTTCACCTTGTCCATGTCGGCATTGCCCGTAGAGCCTTCCGGGAAACGGTCCTTCAGCCGCTGCACGTTGTTCAAATCGTTCAGCATCCTGTACACACTCTGCTGCGAATGGGGTATCTGCTTTATGCTGCTTTCAAACTTTGTCATTTCTTTTGTATTATTGGTTGGGGAATTGAAGAAAGCGTGTCACATAGCCATATTGTAGGGACAGATGTCCTCGTCTGTCCACGAAACAGATATTTATCGACGGACGAAGGCTTCTGTCCCTACAGTTCAGTTATTATATGAACTTTTGACACACACCTTTTTTAAACCTTTCATTTTCTCCAGTTCGCCGGATCCTTCCGCCACTCATGCAGCATCGGAACATCAGTCTCCTTGATATAGCCGGTCTCCAGAGCTTTCTCAACAACGTGCTCGTAATCGGTAAGAGTGACGAGCTTCACCCCTGCTTCACGGAATGCCTCTTCAGCTACAGGGAAGCCGTAGGTGTAAGAAGCGACCATACCCACCACTTCAAATCCAGCCTCACGAAGGGCAGCGACCGCTTTCAGTGATGAACCGCCGGTAGAGATGAGATCCTCCACAACAATGACCTTGGCACCGGCAGGCAGCTCACCTTCAATCTGGTTCTTCATGCCATGGTCTTTCGGCTTCGGACGAACGTAGGCGTAGGGCAATGCCAGCTCATCGGCAACAAGCATGCCCTGCGCAATGGCACCTGTGGCGACACCGGCCACAGCCGTAGCCTCCGGGAAGTTCTCAAGGATGGCATGAACCAGCTCGAGCTTCACAAACGAGCGCACGTCGTGGAACGACAAGGTCTTGCGGTTGTCACAATAAAACGGTGACTTCCAACCGCTTGCCCATGTAAAAGGTTCGTTGGGCTGCAACTTAATCGCCTTGATACCGAGCAGTTTGCCCGCAAAGACTTTCTTTAAATCTTCCATCTTGATAGTTTATGGTTATATTCTAAGTGCAAACTTACGCATTTTTTCCGAGACTAAAGGACAAAAACACCATAAAAGGAGAGAACAGACAAAAGACGAGGGAACAAAGACGGGGCAGACATCAGACTGTCTGGCGGCCTGCCGGTATGCAGCTGTAACGACAGACACCCGAAGAACCGCACGCACAATCCCTACACCATAAAGAAAGACAACAGACAGAAAATGTTTCCCTATTCTTGCGGAAATCCGTTTTTTATTATACATTTGCAGCAGATACAGATAATACCAGGGAAATGTGACAGCACCTGGGAACTTACGACACAACTCTCTTTATTCAAACATGGAAAGACTTTTATTCCTCCTCATCCTGTTCTGTACAGGACTTCGTGCCAGCGCACAAACGGTATCAGGAAAGGTTCTCGACGAAAGCAAGAGGCCTGTACCCTATGCGAATGTCGTTATCCTTTCAGCCGGGGATTCTGCCTTCATTGCCGGTACGACAACCAACGACGACGGTGCTTTCAGCATCAGGAATGCCGCTCCAGGCAACATCCTCAAGGCTTCCTTCGTAGGCTACGAACCGTTTTCCACAGTCCTTTCCGACCAGGAAACCCTGACCATCGTACTGAAAGAGGACGCACAGCTGATGAAAGAGGTGGTTGTAAAGGGCAATGCCCCCCTGCACAAGATGACGGCAGAGGGCATGCAGACGAACATCGAGAATACCGTGCTGAGCAAGCTCGGTACCTGCGAGGATGTTCTTTCGCATATTCCGGGACTGATAAAGAAGAAAGACGGCTACGAGGTCTTCGGCAAAGGGGCACCGGTCATCTATATCAACGGACGGCAGATGCGGGATGCTACGGAACTTGAACGCCTGAAATCAAGCGACATCAAGAGCGTCGAGGTGATTGCCAACCCCGGTTCCAGATATGATGCAACGGTGAAAGCCGTGGTAAAGATACGCACGAAGAGGGTGCGGGGCGATGGCTTCGGCTTCGACGTAAGGTCTTCTTACTACCAGTCGGAGAATGTCGACCTCGTCGAACAGCTCAACTGGAAGTACCGCCGCGACCGTCTGGAACTCTTCGGCGGGCACGGCTATTCGCTTGACAACGGAAGCTATCCCAGCAAAACGACCACAATTGTCTATGCCGATACGCTTTGGAGGCAGGACTTCACACAGGAAGCTACAGAGAAAGCATCCCGCTTCAAGAACACGATAGGGGCAGACTATCAGCTGAATGACAGCAATTCCATCGGCATGAAATACACGGTCAACTTCCTCCACGATTCTCCCGCCCCTTTTATGCTCAGCAGTGACGTAAGGGCAAACGAGGCTTTCTATGACCATATCAACACTTCTGCCATGCGCAGCAAGACCCATCGTCCCTCCCAGTTCCTCAATCTTTACTATGTCGGGAAGATCGGAAAGATGGACATAGACTTCAATGCCGATTACCTTTACAACAAGCAGCGTGACCATACCGTCTATCAGGAAGACAGCCGCAACAAGACCAGCCGCACCGTGACTTCCGACAACCAGGAGCGTAACAGGCTCTTTGCTTCCAAGCTGACCCTGGGTTATACTGTCCTGGGGGGTAGTCTTTCTGTGGGTGCAGAATACACCAGCACGAACCGCAATGACGATTACGTCAACCCCGAGCAGTATGTCCCGACCTCATTCGCACAGCTGAAGGAGTCCAACATCGCCCCCTTCATGGAGTACACACACATGCTCCCTGTCTGCCAGCTGACCGTCGGTCTGCGCTGGGAAGCGGTGAGGTTCAACTACTATGAGAACGGCCTGCACATTGCCGACCAGAGCCGGTCGTTCAGCAACCTGTTTCCAAGCATCTCAGCTGCCACCAAAATCGGAGACCTGCAGATGCAGTTGAGCTATGCCGCGAAGACCCGCCGTCCCTCTTACCGTCAGCTGAGCAACAACGTATCCTACGGCAACCGCTTTCTGATGCAGTCGGGTAACCCGCTGCTCCAGCACGAATACATACATACGCTCTCTCTGGGAGCCATGTGGAAGTTCATCCAGCTGGGTGTTTCCTATAAAGACCGCCGCCACGCCATTGTGTTCTGGAGCGAGCAGGACAACCATAACTCGGCTGTCTCACGTATTATCTATACAAACCTTCCAAGCATCAAGTCGATATCCGCCCAGCTCACCTTTTCCCCTACCATCGGCATCTGGACTCCCGAATTCAGTGCAGCTGTACAGAAGCAATGGCTCAATTTACAGACAAAAGTGAGGACCTATAAACTGAACAAACCTATCTGGCAACTCAGCTTCAACAACACGTTCAACTTCGGGAAAGGGTGGCTGCTGTCGATGGAGTCCTATTTCGTCAAAAAAGGCAATGATGAAATCGGGGCATTGGCAAGCAATACAGGTTCGCTTGACATCAACCTCACCAAATCATTCCTGAAGGACAGACTGGCTTTCCGTATTGGCGGAACGGACCTGTTCCATACCCAGAAGGAGGGGGGAATAGGTTATACTGAACTGATGGAAACAATACAGGTCAGCACGTATGACAGCCGCCAGCTGGTCCTCACGGTCACCTATAAATTCAATGCTTCACGAAGCAAATATAAGGGAACCGGCGCCGGACAGGCTGAGAAGAAGAGATTGTAAGGGATACGGCCCTCTTTGTCATACCTTAGTTCTGCCCCTCCTCCTCCGGGAGGAAGCTGTAAACAGCATGGACGACCATGAGGAGGGGCTGCCTGACGTGCAGTCGAATAATGTAAACGCAGGCCTCTGAGAAGTAACAGGAGCTTTGCAAAGGGGAAGATGAGCATGGAAGATGAATTATATTCATGTAGATAAGAATTTCTTTTCACGTAAAGAAATATTTTTCTACGTGTAAAGAAGATTGTTTTTCCTCGTAACTAATCAACGAAAATGGAGAAATATCGAAATTAGTGTGAACTAACTGATAATGAGGAGGAAATGCTCTAATTTGCACAATACGTCTCTATCCGTAAAAGGCTGGAAAGTGCAGATTTAGGCAAAAGTTCAGTTACCAAAGCATTACCCGATTTTGCCATAGGTAACGAAGGACTAATGTTCGGTAACTGAATTATTTTCACTCGTGTGGTTGTTGCTTTGGTCGGCAGTTTTCTGCGTAAGTGAGGAACGCTTTAATTCGGGTAACTTTACCCACAAATATTAAAGCGTATGAAAACAGAAAAGATGAAGGTGTTGCTCTACCTTAAAAAGAGCAGTTTGGACAAGTCGGGCAAGGCTCCGATTATGGGACGAATAACCATTGGGCGTTCCATTGCCCAATTTAGTTGTAAACTATCTTGTAATCCCGATTTGTGGAATCCCCGTGAGAGCAGGATGAACGGTAAGAGCCGCGATGCGGTGGAGATTAACGGAAAGTTGGAGAATTTGTTACTTTCCATTCAATCGGCTTGCCAATCATTGATTGCCAAAGGCCAGCCATTTGATGCAACCGATGTAAAGGAGCAGTTTCAAGGCAGCGTGCAGGCAAGATGTATGCTTATCGAAAGATTGGATATGCTCATCAAGGAGAAAGAAAGCCATATCGGTATAGACATCAAGGAAGAGTCTATGTCCGCCTATCATTCCACTCGAAAACGATTGCAGGAGTTCATTCAGAAGAAATACCATGTTTCGGACTTGGCTTTCTCACAGTTGACAGAAAACTTCATCTACGAATTGCAGACGTTCTGTCTCAGTGAACTCGGTCATCAGCAAAGCACATTCTTCAGAGTGGCAGCAGATTTGAAGACCGTCTGCAGGCTGGCTTATCGTGAGGGGCTGGCTGATACGCTTCTGTTTGACAAAGCCCATATAGAGCGAGGAGATAAGAAAGCTCCAAAAGCACTCGACAGGGAAGCCTTGGAGAAGTTAAAAGCTCTCCGCTTTGACGACTTGGAAGAAGAAATGGAAACGGCTCGCGATGTGTTTCTTTTTGCCTGTTATACCGGTGCGGCCTATTGTGATTTGATGATGCTTGGTAAGAAGCATCTTATCCGTGATGATAAAAGCTGCCTGTGGTTGAAGTTCAATCGGCAGAAAACGGGTGTGCTTTGTCGCATCAAATTATTGCCCGAAGCCATCCGACTAATCGAGAAAATGTACAGCAATGAAAGGGAAACATTGCTCCCATTCATTAAATATCCCGCTTATCAGTCTTGTCTGAAAGCCCTACGACTACGTGCAGGTATCCCGTTTCTCTTTACCACGCATACAGCAAGGCACACCTTTGCCACGCTTATCACCTTGGAACAGGGCGTACCGATTGAAACGGTCAGCAAGATGCTTGGACATACGAACGTAAGTATGACCGAACGTTATGCAAAGGTAACACCGCAGAAACTCTTTGAGGAGTTCGCTCGCTTCCTTTCTTTCACAGAAGATTTACGTTTAACCATATAAAGACAGCCATTATGAGGAGTACATTCAAGATACTGTTTTACATCAACAGACAGAAGACAAAGGCAGACGGAAGGACTACCATTCTCTGCCGTATTACCATAGATGGGAAGAGTTCCGCCATAACCACAGGCGAGGAATGCCTGCCGGCAGAGTGGAACACCAAACAAGGACATACTACCGACAAAAGAATAAACAAAAAGCTTGCAGAGTTCAGAGAACTTGTAGAAAAGACTTATCGAGATTTACTGACAAGGGACGGAGTGGTTAGCGTGAAACTTATCAAGAACCGCTTGCAAGGTATTGCCACCCATCCGACAACGCTGCTTGCCATGAGTAAGGCGGAACTGCAATCCGTCAAAGAGTGCATAGGAAAGTCAAAAGCAGAAAGTACGTACCAAAATCTTTGCTATTCCGACAAACTGTTATGCGAGTTTGTCAAGGATAAAGGTGTCAAGGATATACCTGTAACCATCATTACGGAAGATTTGTTTGAAGAATATCGTTTCTTTCTTAAAAAGCAAGGGTTGGCAGCTGCAACCATCAACCGCTATCTTTGCTGGCTAAATAGGTTGATGTACCGTGCGGTTAGCCAGAGGCTCATTCGCTGTAATCCCTTTGAGAATACCAAGTACGAGAAAACGGAACAGAAGATACGCTTTCTGCAAAAGAGCGATGTTGCCAAACTCATGGCATTGAGAGTAATAGATAAGGAAGC